>Ga0172379_10005503_pt1 | contig 17679 bp, 19 predicted proteins | sample GrowelOW334metaG_FD_119756 | JGI IMG/M metagenome (GOLD analysis project Ga0172379, IMG submission 119756) | Groundwater microbial communities from an aquifer near a municipal landfill in Southern Ontario, Canada - Groundwater well OW334 metaG | ecosystem: Environmental > Aquatic > Deep... | reverse complement strand
TTTTAAGGTTTTTTTGCGGCAGGATCATTACCGCGGCATACAGCGCGCTGAACGCCGCCAGAATCATGACACCGGGCGCGAACTCGGCGACCCCCGATTTCATTATCGGGATAAGAAGTTTTTGCGCGGCGTAAAGGCTTGTGACCGCCGAGGAACCGGCTATCAGCGCGGACAGGTGGCCCGGCGTCTGCATGTAAAAATCCTTCATCCACAGATTGAACGGGAAAACGGGAATCCTGATGATTATGGACAGGACCATAAACCCCACGGCCCAGAGTTTGAAGCCGGAGGCCGTTTCGGCTATGACCAGACCTCCTTTTCCGGCCTGCAGCTGAACCGCCGTCACGGCGGCGAGCATAAGCACCGCCCCGGCGAACTGCGGCAGAAAATAGCGCAGCGCAGCGCGTTCGGCGCACAGCGAGGTGAGAAAGTAAACCGGCAGCACGGACAGGAACCAGAATCCGGAGAAAGACAGCAGGTCGCCGGACACGATTATCCCGGTGAACATAGCCTGCGAAAACAGCAGCCAGAAATAGTATTCCTTTCTCCGGTCTTCCGGGTCGAAAGGGAAAAGCGCCGAGAGGAACGCGATGGCGTTGACCAGCGCGAGCGCAAGCACGCCCAACCCGTCGGACGCGACAAGAAAAGAGGACTTCATTCCGATGAAGTGGAACTGCTCCGCGAATTGGAAGCCGCCGTCCTGCGCGGAAAACAGGAACAGCGCGGCCGCCGCCAGCGTGGCGGCCAGTCCGCTTGCCGCCAGGGCGGTTATGCGCGCCGCAAAAACCGACCGGCGCGGAAAGAAGAACAGCACCAGTGTTCCTGCCAGCGGGGTAAACGCGATCGCGGTCAGAATGTTCATGCTTCAGCCCAGCGCCACGAACAGCACGAAAAGGGAAATTATGAACGAGGCTGTCAGTATCGCCTTGGTCGCGGTGTTGGTGTCCGGGGTGCCGCCTTTCGGCAGTTTGGAGAGGATAAAGGAAAGCGAACCGTCTATGGCGCGTTCGGTGTGGTCAAAAGCGGTAACGGCCATGCCGCCCGCTTTTCCGGCCCGGCGGATAAGGAACTCGAAACCGAAATCGTTTTCCGCGGCTTTTGCGGGCCAGGAAAGTTTTTTAAGGTATTTCCAGAGCCCGGCCGGTTTCTCGAAGAAAACAAGAAGCGCAAGAGCAAAGCCCGCCGCGCCGCAGGAAAAGGCGATGGCTTTTCCCTCCACGGAGAACGAGCCGGTGTTGTCCGCCAGCGCGGTTATGGACGAAAAAATGCGGTTGTGCGTCAGCGTCCAGCCTATGACGGCGCAGGCGGCGGCGAGGAAAATCATTACGCCTTTTGTCGAGGATGAGCCTTCATCCACCGTCAGGTTCTGCGTATACTGTCCCCGTTCGCCGTGGAAAGCTTTCAGGAAAATCCTGCCGGTGTACAGGCCGCCCATTATGTAAGTCAATATGATAACCGGCAGCACGCCGGACGGGGACTGCCAGAACGCGGAAAGCATCAGCCCTTTCGAGTAAAAGCCCGTGAAAGGCGGTATGCCGGCAAGCGACGCGCCCGCCGCGATGAAAACCAGATAGGTCACCGGCATGGCGTAACGCAAGCCGCCCATCTCGTTGAGACTCCGGCGTTTTTTGCCGGATATTATCACTCCGCCCGCGAATATCAGAAGGCTTCCGTAAAAAGCCAGGCAGAAGGCGTGGAAGGCCGCCGGATACGCACCGTTCGTTCCGGCGCAGGACACGGCAAGCCCCAGTTCCGAAATCATGGCGTAGGCCAGCGCGCGCATGATGTCAGAGGAGCCCCACGCGCAGAAAGCCGCTGTCAGCGCGCTGAGCGCGCCTATCCAGACAATGGCGGCGGAAACCGCCGGCGCCGCCTCGAAAAACGGATAAAAACGGACCAGCAGGTAAACCGCCAGCGGAGCCGACACCGCCGTTATTACCGCCGCGGAGGGAGCTGTCGCCATTGCCGTCTGCGCCGTTTTGGACGTAAACGGCAGCTGCGAAGCTTTAATGAGCGCTGCCGCGCCTATCAGGGCCGAAACGGTGATTATAGTTTTACCGTCCAGGAAATTCATTTTAAGCAGATTCCTCAGCTGGTCAAGGCTCACCGTGCCGGTTTTGGCGAAAATATACACCAGCGCTGCAAGCAGGACCGCGCTCCCGATTTGCGAGAGCGTAAAAAAATAGCTGGCCGAGGAGGTGTTTTCCGTTCTCTGGAAACGGAAGGCGATCAGGCCGGTCGCCGCCAGCGCGGTTATCTCCCAAAACAGCAGCAGGATTAGCAGGTTGTCCGCCAGTATTACGCCGGTTATGCCGCCCATCAGGAAAGACAGGCGCACGAAGTAGCGCTGGATATTGCGGTCCTTGACTATATAGCCAGCCGAGAAAATGTGCGCGGCGAGGCCCGCCGCCGTGGCGGCGAACAGTGTGACCATGGACAGCCCGTCAATGCGCACCGAGAAAATAGAGCTGAAAAATGGGACCGAAAACCAGGCGAGGTTTTCCATGACGGGGATGGTTATGCTCCCCTGCGAGGTCATTTTGAAAAGTCCGGTGGAAAGGCCGAACGCGTATAGCGAGGCGAATATTCCTATCGGGATTCCGTACAGGGGCATTTTCCGTCCGGCCAGCAGCATCAGCAGTCCCGAGCCGATAAAAACGACAGGCAGCCAAAAAATAGGTTCAATCATGTGTTTTCCTTTTCGCGCGCGGCGCGGACGCGCCGGAATTTGCGAGCATAAGCGCGCCCAGCGCGCAGAACGCCGGTATGGACAGAAGAATAAGGCCCGAGGCGAATGTGCCGCCCAAAGCCGCCAGCGCAAGCCAGCAGCCGCACAGCATTACGCCCAGCGCAAGCAGGGTCCGGGGCGCGTCTGTGCGCGTTACCGCGCCGAACAAACCCGCGCAGAACAGAAAAACAGCCAGAGCCAGGCAATTAAACGGCGTCACGCTTTTCCCTCCGGTTTTTTTAAAAGGGCGATACAGCCCGCGGCTGCCGCGAAAAGAGTTAATCCCGAGGCCATCGCCGCCGCACGGTATTTCACAATAATATCCGCCGCGGCGTCTGCAAACGGCTGGTTCTGCGCGGCGTTTAGCGGACCTTCCGAAATTATGGAAATCAGCGCGTACAGCGTCACCGAGCATACGGCTAAAGCCGCTAGCCGGGTTTCGTTGCTGTTTCTGCCGGAGACCTTTGTTTCCAGTTTCCGCGACCAGAGAAGAACCGTTCCCGCTGTCACTCCCCCCAAAAACAGAACAAGACCGGCAACGGTGGAAAACCCACTCAGCTCAAGCAGCGCGGAAACGAAAAAGGCTGTAACGGCGAACGCCGCGGCGGCAACGGCCAGCCTGCGCGCGAATATCACGGCAAGGGCCGAAACGGCGCAGCCGAAGGCCAGAACGTAAAACATTACCTCAGGCATAGGAGCGCTCCTTCGGCGAGTAGGCTTAACGCGGCAAGCGGCAGAAGCGTTTTAACCGTGAAACTGAACACGCGGGTCCTTTCCATCGCGGAAAAATGATTATCGGCCCACACCAGCAGAGCCGCCGCGGCGAAAATTTTAACGCCCAGCCAGAACCACTGCGGGATAAAAGACAGTTTTTCCCACGGCGCGTTGCCCGCGCCGAGAAAGAACAGCGCGATGAGCGCGGAGAAAAGAACCAGCCTGATATAAAAAGACAGCGTAACAAGCGCTTTTTGCGCGCCTGAAAACTCCGCGTCCGGATTGCCTTTTGACTTGAAGGGGCCGAAATTTAAAAAAGCCAGCGTGCCCGCGCAGAACACCAGAAATGCCGCCTGGCCCGCCACCGGTTCGAAAATAAACCAGCCCGGCACGAAGCCGCCGAGCCGCGCGGTCTGCTGTGCGGCGATAAAGCTTTCGGCGGAAAGGGAATTGCCGAACATGGCGAAACTGAGCGCCGCCAGAAAAAGCGGAATGCCCAGCAGTATGCTCAGGTAAAGCCTGTTCATTCCGTCCTGCACCGAGTTTTTCGTCCCTCGCGCCAGTTCCGCCGCCGCGAACGCCGCGTTGGCCAAAACGGCGCAGCAGAGAAGGTATACAATGCCGCTTTCAGTTTTAAAAAGCGCGCCGTTCGCTTCAAAAGGCACGAAGCCGAAACCGCAAACCGCGGCGCAAAACACGGCGGCGGGCGCGGCGGAAAAAGTTCCGTCTGTGTTTCGCAGGTTTTGCCACAGCAGTTTGGGCAGGCCCATGAAACCGTCCGGCGCGGAGGCCCCGCCGAATTTTGAGTTAAGGTAGTTTTGCCACGGATACATTAAAACCGCCATGGCGCAAACCGTGGCCAGCAGGATAAACGATTTGCAAACCGCGCCGGCAATGTTTCCGTGCGGCAGGAAAAACGCGTATTTATCCAAGCCGCCTATAAACCAGGCAACGGCGATAATCGCCGCGGCGATCGCGCAGTTGATACCGTTTCTAACGTTTATGTAATTCACAGGCCCTTCTCCGTATGGCAGGGTCTTAAACAGCGCAGGGGTCAGCTCATGGTCGCGGTTACGCGCAATACTTCCCCGATAGTGGTGACTCCGCAGGAGGCTTTGTATATGCCGTCCATCAGAAGCGTTTTCATGCCGCTTTGCACCGCCACGCGTTTGAGGTCGTCGGTGGGCGAATGTTCGAGAACCTTTTTCCTTAGTTCCTCGTTCATTATCATGATTTCAAAAATTCCCGTTCTGCCCAGATAGCCGGTGTTGCGGCATTTGGGACAGCCTTTTTCCAGCTTGAACGTGGCGCCGGGGCGGAATATTATTTCCTTGATCAATTTAGCTTCCACCGGATCAATCCCCTCCACGAATTCGTTCACCGCCTGTTCCGAAGGCGGGGCCGCGTTTTGCGCGCAGTGCGGGCATATCCGGCGCACCAGCCTTTGCGACATGCCGCCCAGCATGGACGAGGCGATCAGATAGTGCGGCGTGCCCATTTCAAACAGCCGCTCCACAACGCCCGGCGCGCTTATCGTGTGCATGGTGGTGAAGATCAGGTGTCCGGTCAGGGCGGCACGCATGGTGATTTCGGCAGACGAATTGTCGCGTATCTCGCCGACCATCACGATGTCTGGGTCCTGGCGCAGGACGGTCATCAGCCCTTCTTTCCAGCCGAACCCGGTTTTTGAGCTTATCTGCGCCTGGTTTATCCCCTCAAGCCTGTATTCCACCGGGTCTTCCAGGGAGATGATGTTTACCATGGGCGTGTTTCTTAATTTCAAAAGCGCGTACAGCGTCGTTGTTTTTCCCGAGCCGGTCGCTCCGGTGACATAGAAAATTCCGTAAGGGTTGTTGGCCACGCGGTTGAGCGTGTCCATATCCTCTTTGGTCATGCCGAGCTGGTCAATATCAAGGCCCATCTGCGTGCGGTCAAGAATGCGCAGCACCAGCTTTTCGCCGTTCACCGTGGGGAAGGTGGATACGCGCAACTGGATGCGCCGCCCGGCGATGATTTTCTGGAAACGGCCTTCCTCCATCTGGAATTTAGCCGCGCTTTCCGGGTCGAATCCAGCCAGCACGCGAATGCGCTGGCTGATGGGCAACTTGTCGTTGCTGGTGATGTTGGCGACATCCTGCAAAGTGCCGTCAATACGGAAGCGGACGCGGAGCGCGGTTCCCTGGTATTCGAGATGCACGTCGCTTGCCCGTTCCTGCACGGCCTGTTCCATGATAAGGTCGCTTATCTGTATGGCCAGATCAATCGCCGGAGTGCGCGCGGCGTTTTTCATCAGCTGGTTAAAGCGTTCCTCAAAGGACGGTCCGGTGTTTTCTTCCGGCGAGGGTGCCATGGACGGCTGGGAAGCCGGTGCCGGCGGTGTGACGCTGGGGACTTGCTGCGAGGGTTGTTCTTCTTTCCAAAAAGCCATGTTACTCTCCTGTAAAATCCTGTTCCGAAGGCTTGGCAGCCTTCGGTACTGAAAAATTCTTTAGCGCCAGCCACGCCGCGAAGGAAAGAACGGCGGTGTATGCCAGCGAAAACCACAGCCCGGGTGCGCCCGCTATTCTGGCGGACAATGCCCACAACGCCAGCGGAACCAGCCCGGCTGTCAAAAGCATGAAGACTAGCGCCTGCGGAAAAATTTCCGGAGGGAGCGCTATTTTCGCGGCAGTTTTAGCGGAGGGTGCCGGGATTTTTTCTGTTTTTACCAAAAACAGTTGCGCGGCTATAAAAAGAGAAGCCGCCGCGGCAGCGCAGGCTATGAAAATTGCGAAAGTTATAATGAAAGGCATTTGGGTATCCGCGCAAATATTACTATTATAATTATAGTAATGTTTCCATTGCGTGAACAAGGCCCTTCGCGCAATGGCGCGAATAAATGAAAAGTATTGGCTTCATGGATTGCTTATAAATGCGGATTAGCAGAGCGGTGGTATGGCAAAGTTTTTCATCAGAAACAGTCTGGTTCATGCATCCTGTGCACTTCACACTCATTCATCGCATATGAAAAGCTATTATCCTTTGGATTCCAAACATAGATATGAGCGATATTGTTTGAATACCATTTGAAAGACAAATACTTCGGGTCCTCTTCATCCGATACTAATTGGCCTAGTTCTCTTACCTTAAATCCGTCAAATTGCAACGGTTCATCATCCTCATCGCCCATGTCGCTGAATGCAAATTTCATGCCTTTTGGCTTAAGGACTAGTAATTCTGTTGGTGTGTACGGTATTGCTTTGCCTTGCTTCTGTACCCATTCATAAATATGGTCGCGTTCTACTTTAACCGCATAGTATTCGCTATCAGAACGAGAGAATAATGCCACAATTGAATTACCGGCCATGTTATGTCCCGAAAGGGTGATATCCGTAATGCCGTCTCCGTTGAAATCGCCTTTCACGGCATAAGGCAGGGAATTTGCCGCATAGGGATAGTGCTCGATGCGCTCTTTTTGATAGTCTTCCAAGGTCCATAACACAAAGTCCGGGTCATATTTTCGCAAAGCGGTTTCCATCGGTTCGGACAATTTAATTGCCTGCGCGTATTCAGGTTTCATTGGCGAGTCCGGAGGCGGAACAGGTTCGTCAATTGTCAGGCCGGAAGAAGCCCTGCCCCCGCCGCTTTTTGCAGCGGGGATGTTGTCGTTGCCGGAATATCCGCAACCGGCAAGAAGACATAGCAGCAGATAACAAAGTTTTTTCATAAAGAATTATGGACAATCTGTCGGCTAATTCACGCAACAGCGGTTCACTGCCGGCGCGGGCTGATATAAAAAGCACGCCCCGCATGAGTGGTGAGCTTTTATGCTGGCGCAAAAAAATTACAGTCTGGATTCCCAGTCGGTTTTTTCATTTTCAATTGACACGAGAATGGCGGACAGGGAATTTATTTCCATAAGCAGCTTTTCCGCTTTAGCCGTATCCGTTTCCTTGGCATATTCTTTAGCTTTTTGCGTTATCAGCAGTTTGCCTGTTTTTATCCGCTCGTCGCACTGGTCAATTTTCTCGTGGAAAAGCGTAGCCTGCTCAAGCGACGGGATGGTGAATTTTTCTTCTTTGGCGTTGCGCTTGAAGGCGTTCTCTATCTGTTTGAGTTCGTCTTGCAATAATGCAACCGCGTCTTGAATGGCCGGCGCTATCGCTATATCTTTGTCAGACGGAATGGCCTGCAGTATGCTTATCTGGGCCTGCCGCGTTTCATGCATTTTCTTAAGGCTCGCGGAGTCATAAGTTTTCGGCTTGTTGCCATAGAGCGCTTTTGACCATGTCCCGGCTGAAACGGTTGCGGCGCACGCGCAGACCGTAAAAACAACCGCCAGCAGTTTTGCAATTTTCATTGTTAACCCCCCTTTAATCTGCCACTAACCATAGTATATGAAAAGATTTGCGTGAAAGCGCGGATTTTTGGGCAAAAAAATACCTGCCACCGGGAAGACTCGAACTTCCGACATGACGCTTATGAAACGTCCGCTCTACCTCTGAGCTACGGTGGCAGGTACAGATATATTAGCAAATATTTTCTTTTTTGAAAATATTTTACGTCGAGAAACCTAGGATTTCCTGTGCTTGTTGTATTCCTCGATCAGGGCCGGGATAACTTCGAACAGGTCGCCCGTGATGGCGTAATCGGCCTGCTTCATGATCGGAGCTTCGGGGTCTTTGTTTATCGCCACGATGATATCCGAGGAATTGATTCCGGCCATATGCTGGACCTGGCCTGAAATTCCGGCGGCGATATAAAGTTTCGGCTTGACAGTTTTGCCCGTCAAACCTATCTGGTGGCGGAAGGTTATCCAGCCGGCGTCAACAGCCGCGCGCGAGGCGCCCACCGCGCCGCCCATGGTTTGCGCCAGGTCTTTGAGCAGTTTAAAGCTTTCCCCGCCGCCCAGCCCGCGTCCGCCCGCCACGATAACTTCCGCGCTGCCGATATCAATATCGTCGGACAGCTCTTTAACAAATTCCCTGAAAACGGCTTTTGAAGTGTATTTCGCCGAATCGAAAGAGAAGCGTATTTTTTCGCCTTTGCGCCCTTCCGTTCGTTCCGCTTTGGGATAGGTCAGCGGGCGCAGGCTCACCATTTCGGGCCGGTGGTTCTTGCACACGATGGTGGCCATCAGATTGCCGCCGAAGGTGGGGCGCGTGGCGTGCATAAGGCCGGTTTCTTTATGGATTACAATATCCGTGGCGTCCGCCGTCAGGCCGGTTTCCACCTCGATGGCGACCTTCGCCGCGAGCGATCTGCCTATGGTGCTGGCGGGAATTATCATTTTATCCGGCTTGTGGGTTCTGATCAGGTCAGCCAGGGCTTTGGTGTAAATGTCGTCAACGAAATTTTCAAGCGCGGGGTCTTCTATGATGTAGACCTTGTCCGCGCCGCGGGCGATCAGCTCGTCGGCGTATTTCGCGACGTCCGACCCCATAAGCACGGCGGAAATTTCCGTCGGCAGGTCCTGGGCGAGTTTGCGGGCCCCGAAAAGCAGTTCATACGCGGTAGAGACAAGTTTTCCGTGCATCACTTCCGCGTAAATCCATATGCCCTTATAATCTTTTTTCGTTGTTTCGTCTGTTCTCATGGGACACCTTATATAAGCTGGCGCGTTTTAAGCTCGCCGATCATGTTTTTCGCCTGTTCCGCGGGCGTGGCGCCTTCTATTCTGACGCTGTTTGTTTTCAAATCGGGCGTGTAGGTGCGCACCACGGATGTGGGCGAGCCTTTCATGCCGGTTTTTTCCGGTATGCAGCCTATTTCACTCGCTGTCAGCGGCGTGATTTTGGCTTTCTTCGCCGCCAGGCGGCCTTTGAGCGAAGCGATGCGCGGATTGTTTATTTCCTTTATAACGCTTATGACGGCGGGCAGCGGTATTTCCACCACGTCGAACCCGTCTTCCATAAGCCGTTCCACGCGGATGGAATCTTCGGTCACCGCTTCAATCTTTCTCACGAACGCGGCGTTCGGCCAGCCCAGCCAGGAGGATATCTGGGGGCCGATGTGGCCCGTGTCGGAATCGTTGGTCTGTTTTCCGCAAAGCACGAGTTTTATTTCGCCCTGCGTTTTTGAAATGTATTTTATCGCCTGGGCAAGCGCGTAACTGGTGGCCCAGGTGTCGGAGCCGGCGAGCGCGCGGTCCGTCAGCTGGAAGCAGTTGTCGCTGCCCCGGGCCACGGCTTCGCGCAGCACCGCTTCCGCCTGGGGAGGCCCCATCGTCAGAGAACTTACCGTAGAGCCGGGCAGTTTTTCCTTGGTCCGCACCGCTTCTTCGAGCGCGAACTCGTCAAACGGGTTCATGGCGGATTCAACACCGCTTCTGACCAGACAGCCTGTTTCGGGATCCACTTTTATGGAATCCGAGGCCGGGGTCTGCTTCACGCAAGTCAGTATATGCATATTATTTTTCCTCTAAAACGCCTAAGCGGCGTATTCCTTAATAAGGGCGGACGCTATTTCGTTGCGCTGAATGTGGTTGGTGCCCTCGTAAATCTGCGTTATTTTCGCGTCCCGCATGAATTTTTCCACGGGGAAATCCGTCATGTAGCCTATGCCTCCGCAGAGATTGAGGCATTCGCTGGTGACTTCCATCGCCGTGTCTGAGCAGAACAGTTTCGCCATGGACGAATATTTCGTCCAGCGGCGGGTATTCAGTTTTTTGAGCTCGTCATGCACGGTAGTACCGTTGAGCACGGCGTTTTTGAAAGCCGGCACGAATTCCTTGTCCATGGCTTTCGACAGTTGGTAAACCAGCGCCCGCCCCGCGGCGATTTTTGCGGACAGGTCGGCCAGTTTGTGCTGTATCGCCTGAAATGAGGACACGGGGTGCCCGAACTGCGTTCTCGTCCGCAGATAGGGAATGGTTTCATCCATGGCGCCCTGCGCTATGCCCAGCGCCTGGGCCGCCACTCCCGGCCTTGAATAATCCAGCGTTTCCTGCACGATGAGCAGGCCGCGCCCTTCGGAGCCGATGAGATTTTCTTTCGGTACCCGGACGTTGTTAAAAATCAGGGAATAGGTGGGATTGGCGCGAATGCCCAGTTTGTCTTCCTTCTTGCCGAAGGTGAAGCCCGGCGTCCCTTTTTCAATTACCAGCAGGCTGATGCCGCGCGGGCCGCGCGCGGGATTGGTGGAAACGGCAACGGTGTAAATATCAGCCGCTTCTCCGCCTGAAATAAAGCATTTTGAACCGTTGACGATATAAAAATCGCCGTCTTTCACCGCTGTGGTTTTTAGCGAGGTGGCGTCCGAACCTGCTTCTGCTTCCGTCAGCGCGAAGGCGCAAAGTTTTTTGCCTGACACTATGTCGCCCAGCCAGCGCTGGCGTTGTTCGGGCGTGGCGCAGAGCACCATCGGCATCGAGCCCAGCGCGCTTGCGGCCAGAGCCAGAGCTATGCCCCCGCAGGCTTTTGAAAGTTCTTCCACGGCGAGCGCGAGTTCCGTAAGCCCGCCGCCCATGCCGCCGGCTTCCTCGGGGTAATACAGCCCGTATAAATCGGCTTTGCGCAGTTCATCCACGATTTCCCAGGGCATTTCCCCGCTCCGGTCGTATTTGGCGCGCACCGGTTTGATTTTCATTTCCGCTATTTCTTTCGCCAGAGCCACTACGGCCTGGCCTGTTTCTGTGATTTCAAAATATTCCATGAGCCCCCACGGCTAGCTATGAGTCCGAGCTGTCTGTGTTCCCCAATCTGTCAAGCGCGGCTTTAGCCGCGTCCTGTTCAGCCTGTTTTTTGTTCTTCCCTTTGCCGCGGCCCAGCACCTTGTTCTTCACCTTCACTTCCACGGTGAAGATTTTGCTGTGTTCCGGACCCACGGTTGAAACGATATCGTAGGAAGGCGGTATCTTATACTTCTTCTGGACGGATTCCTGGAGGTCGCTCTTGTAATCTTCCTCCAGCACGTCCAGCGTCTGCAGAGCCAGCCTTTCCTTAACCAGTTTTTCCGCCTGAGCGTAACCGCCGTCAAGAAAAACCGCGCCTACCACGGCTTCCATGGCGTTTGATAAAATGCTGTCCCGGTCCCTGCCGCCGGTGGCGAGTTCGCCCTGGCCCAGGTGCAGATGGTTGCCGAGTTTTATTTCCCGCGCCCAGATCGCAAAAAAACGACGGGAAACAAGCTTGCTTTTCAGCTTCGCCAGTTTCCCCTCGTTCCCGCTCTGGTCGGTGGAATAAAGGTAGTGCGCTGTAACAAGCCCTGCCACCGCATCGCCAAGAAATTCCAGCCTTTCATTGTAGGCCGACAGCTTATGTTCCGAGGCGTATGAACTGTGTGTCAGGGCTTCTTTCAGTATGTCGGGATTTTTAAAAGCGTACCCGATTATTTCTTCAAGTGCCGGCATTCCGCTAGCAAGCTTAGCCGACCGCCTGCTTGATATATTCGGTGGCTTCGCCGACGGTTTTTATTTTTTCGGCTTTATCGTCGGGGATTTCGATGTCAAATTCCTCTTCAAGAGCCATAATGAGCTCAACGGTGTCCAACGAGTCCGCGCCCAGATCGTTCACGAACTGCGCGCCTTCCGTCACTTCAGCCGCGTCCACGCCGAGCTGTTCAACGATGATGTTTTTTACTCTTTCTGCGATATTCTCTGCCATTATTATAGCCTCCTAAAAATATTTCCAACAGACTTCCGCTTCTTTTATTATTATTTATAATAATATATTTTAGCGCTTTCGCGCAACACTATATGTACATTCCGCCGTTAACGCCCAGCACCTGGCCCGTGATATACGAACTGCCTTCTCCGGACAAAAACAGCGCCGCCAGCGCGATGTCCTGCGCGGTGGCGAACCTTCTTAACGGAATGGATTCCAGGACCTTTTCGCGTGTTTCCGCGCTCAGCTGCGCGGTCATGTCGGTTTCTACGAAACCGGGCGCTATCGCGTTCACGCATATTCCGCGCGGCGCGAATTCCCGCGCGTGCGATTTCGTCAGCCCGATTATTCCGCTTTTTGCCGCGCAATAATTAGGCTGGCCCGCGTTGCCGGTCTGGCCCACTACCGACGCCATGTTGATTATCCGTCCGGCGCGCTTTTTGAGCATGGGCCGGACAAAAGCTTTTGTCATGAGGAAAGCGCCTTTGAGGTTGGCGTCTATCACGGCGTCCCAGTCCTCTTCCTTCATGCGCAGGGTGAGATTGTCTCGCGCGATTCCGGCGTTGTTCACCAGGATATCCGCCACGCCCAGGGTCGAAGAAACCGCCTGTTCGAAGTTCTCGCAGTCCGCGGAAAGAGACACGTCGGCTTTTACGCCCAGCGTCTGCACGCCGTACTGTGCGGCGATGCGGGCTGCGGTTTCCTTCGCTTTTTCTTCCGAGGTCGAGCAGAGGGCGACAGCCGCGCCTTCCCGCGCGAACAGTTCCGCCACCGCGAGTCCTATCCCGCGCGTGCCGCCTGTTATTGCCGCTATTTTGCCTTCAAGCTGTTTCATTTGGGTTCCGCCGCCGCCAGCTGTTCAATTTTTGCGAGAGCGGCGGTTATGCCTTCGCCGGCTTTGTTGTCCGCCAGCGCGACAGCCGTTTTGATGGCGTTATAGATGGCAAAATCGCTGGAACTGCCGTGCGCGATTATCACATTTCCGTTAACGCCCAGCAGAGGCGCGCCTCCGACATGGTCCGGATCCGTTTTTGCCTTAAGTTTTTTGAAAGCTGATTTTGCCATGGTCAGTCCGATGGCCGCGACGGGTTTTCCCGCCATTTGCTGTTTTAAAAGCGTGAATAAAGCCTTGCTCAGCCCCTCGCACACTTTCAGCACCACATTGCCGGTGAAGCCGTCGCACACCGCGACGTCCACCTTTCCATAAGGAATATCCCTGCCTTCAATGGGACCCACGTAATTCAGTCCGCTTTTCTTTAGCAGGGGAATAGTTTCTTTGACCAGCGTGTTGCCCTTTGTTTCTTCCTCGCCCATGGAAATGATTCCGATGGTCGGGTTTGTTTTGTTAAGCACCGCGCGGGCGTATTCCGCGCCCATAACCGCGAATTCCACCAACTGGTGCGGTTTGCATTCCGCGTTCGCGCCCGCGTCAAGCACGATGGTATACCCTTTAAGGGTGGGCAGCGCTGTAGCTATGGCGGGACGAGACACTCCTTTCAGCCGGCCCAGCTTCAGAAACGAGGCCACCATAACCGCGCCCGAATTGCCTGCCGAAAGAAAAGCGTCCGCCAAACCGGCTTTAACCAATTCCGCGCATTTGACTATGCCGGAGTCCGGTTTTTCCCGGCATGCGGAAACAGGCTCATCCTCCATTTCAATCACCTGTGAGGTGTGAACTGTTTCAAGCCTGTTTTCTATGCCGTCAAGATCGTACTGCGCAAGTTGCGAACGGATAATTTCTTGATCGCCTACCAGAAGCACCCTGATTTCAGGGTTCTCCCGCACAGCGCGCACGGCACCTTTAACATTAGGTTCCGCGCCGAAATCACCGCCCAAAACATCAACCGCTACAATTCTCATTTTGATGAGGCGGCCTGGCCGGATCAGGACTCGGCCTTACCGGCTTCGTCTTTTTTCGCCTTAATGGCAACGACCACTTTATCCTTATAGTAGCCGCATTTGGCGCAAACCTGGTGGGGCCTTCTCATCTCGCCGCAGTTCGGACACTTGGAAATAGAGGCGACTTCCAGTTTCCAGTTCTGGGCCCGGCGCGAATCTCTTCGTGCTCTGGTATGTCTACGTTTTGGATTAGGCATTAACGTGCTCCTTTACTTGCTGTCTGACTTCTTTTTATAGTTTTTAAGCGCGGCGAAAGGGCTGTGGTGTTCGATTGTGCAGCCGCAGGTCCTTTCATTTAAATCAGTTCCGCATACGGGGCATAGCCCCTTGCATTCTTCTTTACAGAGAACGCGCATCCCGCTGGCCAGCATTACCACCTGGCGCAGGATATTCATTATATCAATTATTTCATCATTACGCGAAAGGGTTTCCTCAAATTCTTCGGAATATTTCCCCGAGACTTCCTTGAGGCAGTTCGCGCATTCGCATTTTCTGGTCCATTTAAGGCGGCCCCAGACCAGGATGGAGTCCTTGCCGATCGCGAGGTCCGCTTTGAGTCGGAGATTCTGGAACTCGCCCAAACCGTCGCAGGCGTTGTCCAGCAGGGCCGGGTTGACCTGCGCGGTGAATTTCAGGCCGTTAAGCGCGAGGATGTCTTCCGTTCTGAAAACAAGATTTTCCGGCAGTTCGAAATTGGTCATGTCACGCATTGGCTTCTCCGGTTCTTTCCCTGATAAAATAGGGGTGTTTTTCGTTTATTTCGTAATACGTCCTGCTCAGCACTTCCGACAGCAGGCCCAGCAGCAGCATCTGCACGCCCACCAGCGCGAAGAAAATAGCCACGATGAAAAGCGGCTGGTCCTTCACGAAAATGCCGAGGCAGTATTTTTTGTAAAGCGTCACCGCGGCGAGGACTATGGAAATCCCCCCCAGCGCCAGTCCCGTTCCGCCAAAGAGGTAAATGGGGTTGTTGATGTATCTGCCCATGAATTTTACGGTGGCCAGATCCAGCAGGACTTTAAACGTTCTGCCTAGCCCGTATTTCGATTTGCCCTGCGTGCGCGCCCGGTGGTTGACCGGCATTTCCTTTATGCGCGCGCCGAGCGAACCCGCCAGCGCGGGCAGGAACCGGTGCATTTCCCCGTAAAGCCGCAGTTCTTTAAGATAGCGCGCGCGGTAAAGTTTAAGGGTGCAACCGTAATCGTGCAGGCGGACTCCGGTTATTTTTGAGATAAGCGCGTTAGCCAGCCTGCTGGGTATGGTGCGGGTGAGCACATTATCGTTGCGGGATTTGCGCCAGCCGCTGACGACGTCCGTTTCTTCGTCCAGAGCCGCAAGCATGGCGGCGATATCGGCGGGATCGTTCTGGCGGTCCGCATCCAGAAGGGCTATCACATCCCCGGAAGCTTCACTGATTCCGGCGCTTAAAGCCGCGGTCTGCCCGAAATTGCGGCCCAGCCGCAGGCCTTTCATAAAGCCGTATTTGGCGCAAATTCCCCGTATTTCCGAAAAGGAGGAATCGGACGAGCCGTCATCAACCCAGATAACTTCGGGCGGATTTTTCAGTTTTTCAGCCAGTAGCGCGATTTCCGCCGCCAGCGGAACAATGTTGCCATTTTCGTTATGGACCGGTATCACAATGCTCAGTTTTGGAGTCATTTCCCTTTCACCTTTATAATCCGTTCGTACAGTTCTTCCTGCCTGCGGACCATGGCGTCAATGTCGAAATCGGCGAGATCTGTTTTAGCCGCCGTTCCGGCGATTTTAGCCCGGAGCGAAGCGTTTTTGAGCAGGCTTATTACCGTTTCCGCCATTCTTTTGGTGTCGCGCGACGGGATCAGAAAGCCGTTGCGTCCGTTATCAATAATATCGGTCACTCCGTCCGTTATGTAAACCGAGCAGGGCAGTCCGCTTCTTATGGCCTGCACAAGGCTACGCGGCAAACCTTCCCACAGAGATGTTAGTATAAAAACCGAGGAAACCGCCATAATCTGCGGGACATCCCGCCGCCAGCCGGGGAAAAAACAGCGGTCCGCCACGCCGAGTTCGCGCGCCAGTTTTTCAGTTTCCGCGCGCAACGGCCCGTCGCCCAGATAGAGAAAAACAGCGTCGGGACACGCCTTTAAAACTTCCTGCGCGGTCCTGACGAAATCAAGCGGGTTCTTCTGCGGCTTCAGGTTGCCTACCGTTACTACAACGGGGCCCCGTTCCGGCAGGCCCAGCTCCGCGCGCAGGGCCGCCGCGTCCGCGTTTCGCGCGGGATATTCGGAAAGTTTAATGCCGCTTCTTATAAGTTCATACTGGTCCGGCGAGCCGATATGTAATTCCCGCGCCAGTTCCCGGTTGGTTTCGGAAACGAATACCAGCTTATCAGCGCAGGAAGCGAGCGCGCGCTCCAGCGCGTGGTAAAATTTTTCCACAAGTTTTGGCTGGGTGCCGTTGAAGCCGAAGCCGTGGAAAGTGTGCACTATCACCGGCACACCCGCCAGTCTGCCCGCCAGTCTGCCCAGAATGCCGGCTTTAGACGAGTGCGTGTGCAGGATATCTGGTTTTTCCCTGCGGAAAATGTGCCACAGTTCGATGAGCGCAAGGAAATCGGACAGCGGATTTACTTCGCGTTTTAAAAAGCGCAGAAACAGCGCGTTTCCGGCTTCTTTGTCTAAAATGCCGCCTTTTCCTGTTAACAGGACAGCGCCGTACCTTTCTTTATTCAGATTGCGCACGGTATGCAGGGTATTGCCCTGCGCTCCGCCCAGTTCGAGTTTGGTGATAAGGTGGAAAGTTTTTAATTTTTCAGCCATCGGCTAATTCGCCTTGTCCGTCAGTTTCGAGCCGGGGAAATAGTGTTTTAATATTTCCCGGTAGTTCTTGTCGTATTTGGCGGCTTTTTCGGCGCCTTTCACGCACATGCCCTTGCCGTGGCCCGTGCCCAGTCCCCGGACGATATACGTGTCAATCGCACTGCCGTTATAAATTGGTATCACATAGAAAAACATCGAGCGCAGCGTGCCGGCGGCTAAAAGCTCGTTGATTCCTTCTGGTGAATTGACCGGCAGGTCTTTGGAGCGGGTGTGGAAAATCGCCGTTTCTATCCGGCCGGATTGCGCCCGGGACACCGGCTCAAAGGCTTTGATCGTTCCTATTTTGTAATGGTGCTTGGCCCGGCGCGAAACGTCTTCGGAATCCAGCAGCTGCGTCCATTTGACCGAGGACCACTGCGTCAGGTCGCTGGGCGTGCATAAAAGGTCGCCGGGCGGCGCGTCCGTCAGTCGTTCGAAAATCTGGGCGGGGCTCAGCGGTTTGGTGGAAAATTTTTCGGAATCCGCCGCTCCGTAATCGGTTATGTTCGCCCAGGCCTGGAAAAATTCGGAGGACTGTCCGGGTTTTGCCGGTATAACCAGTTCCCCCCGTGTTTGGTCAACGGCGTCCAGGAAATCCGTAACTTCCGTGTTTATTCCGTTATATTCCAGGCAGGCGCGCGAATCGCAGAAATTGTAAAGCGGATTGGTGCTGACTTTAATGGCATTGGTTATTTTCGTGCGCAGCACTACCGCCAGAGCCTTGAGCGTTTCCGGTTCAGTGGTTCCGGCCCGCGCGGGTGAAAGCGCGCCCGGCAGGAAATCTTCCACGGTTGTGTTGTTTATGAGAATTATCCCGTTTGTGGAGGGAATTACGGTCAGTTCGCCGCGGAATTCCTTGTCGCCGTAATCGCGGTCAATGAGGCTGCCGCCCACCAGGTTTTTAAGCAGTACTCCC
>Ga0172379_10005502_pt1 | contig 17680 bp, 18 predicted proteins | sample GrowelOW334metaG_FD_119756 | JGI IMG/M metagenome (GOLD analysis project Ga0172379, IMG submission 119756) | Groundwater microbial communities from an aquifer near a municipal landfill in Southern Ontario, Canada - Groundwater well OW334 metaG | ecosystem: Environmental > Aquatic > Deep... | reverse complement strand
GCGCTCGGACCCCTGCGAATAGTAAAAATCCACAGAGCGGCGCACTTCCACAATAAGGTCTTTGAGCACTTCATACAAAACGCCGGAAACAGCTTCGCCGGTGCTGACAGCGGGCAACGGCGCCGGTTCGGCGTTCAATTCGGCGGCAACCGGCGGTTTCGAGGAATGTCCGGAAGGGATAGTGATATCCTCTTCCCTGAAACTCTCCCGCGCGGACGCCGGCTCCAGCGCGGCGAACTTCAGGCCGTGCTCTTTTTTTAATTCGTCGGCTTTGTCTATTTCAACGGTCAGGCTTTTCGAAATAGCCTTGTTAAAGGACGCCCCCGCTATAAAAATATCCCGGGCCACGCGGGTAATGCCGTTTTCAATAATCACCAGATTGGTCACTTTGTGACCCATGTTGATCACAAGAGTGGCGCCGTGCTTTTCCGCGGAGTCATCGGCGCCGTCGTTTTTTCTGGCGCTTTTGTCCTTTTCAGGCTTTTCAGCTTTGACCGATTCCATGCGGGCGCACACGCCGTCAAGCGCGAAATTGTCCACATCAATAATGAGAGGATTCAAACCGGCCGCGTTGACTATTTCCATCTTCGTGTCCACTATCTCTTTTTTAGCGGCGACGAGGATGATCTCCATCTTTTTCAGGCCTTCTTCCTTCACGTCGCGTATTTTGTGGAAACCGAGATGGACTTCATGAATGTCGAAAGGAATAAACGGCTCGGCCTCGATGGCTAGACGGGCTTCCAAATCCATATGCGCCATGAACGGTACTTTCACATAGCGGACTATGACGGAATTGCCCGACACCGCCACGCAAACCGATTTTTGCGATATTCCGGCCGCGGAAAGCATCTTTCTGACAGCTTTCGCCATAAGAGCTTTTTTCTCGGCCGGATTGGTGTTGGGTTTAAAATTGTAAGGCTCATAGCCCCAGGCTTTCACCTGGCAGGCTTTTTCGCCGCCGGTTATGTAGACGGCCTTGACGGCATAACTGCCGATGTCAAGGCCGATAAGGTCTTCCTTACCGGACGCGAAAATTTTCAAAGCAGAGGTTAGTTCTGATATTTTCCCCATATTAAAGCCTGTCCCAAATCCCCCCGGCTGACACTTGTCCTGCGGCCGCGGGCTTAGCCTAGCTCCGCATGGCGGCGGAAACACCGTTTTTAATCCGAAAACGGAATCTCGCGCAGGCCAGTTCATACAATCTACCTAATTTCGTGATAATAATAAAGAGCAAATGGTAAAATTTAAACATGCCCAGCGATATTAGTAAATCTGTGCACTGGCACGGACATTCCACTTTCCGCATTGAAACGGCGGCAAAGACCGTAATTTATATAGATCCGTGGCACATAAGCCCCGATAATCCCAAAGCGGACATAGTGCTGGTCACGCACGAACACCACGACCACTGCTCGCCGGACGATATCGCCCGCATCGCCAAACCGGACACTGTAATAGCGGGGCCCGCCCAATTGAAAAAACACCTGACGCAAAAAATAACCGTCCTGCGGTTCGGCGTTACGGAAACCATTCGGGACATTACCGTTGAACCGGTGCCTTCTTATAACATCACGAAACCTTTCCATCCTAGAGCAAACGGCAATATGGGCTATATAATCACTTTTGACGGTGTCCGCCTCTACCACGCGGGCGACACTGATTTAATCCCGGAAATGGAAAATCTGCGCGCCGATATCGCGCTGCTGCCGGTCGGCGGAACCTACACGATGAACCCTGCCGAAGCGGCCCTCGCGGCCGGACTGATAAAACCGTCCGCCGCCGTACCCATGCACTGCGGCAAGCATGTAGGCAGCTACGAAATGGCGGCGGAATTCGCGAAACTCACGCCCCGGGCCGTAATTTTAAAGGAAGAAAAATGAAATCGCACACCAAATACCTTACCATCAACACGGACAGCCGCTACGAAATCGTGAATATCACCCCGCAGGTGACGGCGGCCTTGCGCGAAAGCGGCATCAAAGAAGGACTGTGCCTGGTGAACTCCATGCATATAACCTCCAGCGTTTTTATCAACGATAACGAACCGGGCCTTCATCAGGACTTCATAGATTGGGTGGAGAAACTGGCGCCCTACGGCCTGGACCGGTACCGCCACAACCAGACCGGCGAAGACAACGGCGACGCGCATCTCAAGCGCACCCTTATGGGCCGCGAAGCGGTTGTGGCCGTCACGGGCGGGAAACTTGATTTCGGGCCGTGGGAACAGATTTTTTACGGCGAATTCGACGGTCGGCGCGCCAAGCGCGTGCTTATTAAAATAATCGGAGAGTAATATGTTGAAACGGATTTATTACCATGATACCGACTGCGGCGGCGTGGTTTATTACGGCAATTACCTGAAATATCTGGAAGAGGCGCGCACCGAGCTTTTCGAGCGGTGCGGCTATTCGGTCAAGCGTATGATGGACGAGGGGTATATGTTCGTCGTCGCGCGCCAGGAAGTGGAATATAAGCATCCGGCTTTTTACGACGATGTTCTGGATATTGAAACGACCGTTTCCGCCGTTTCGGAAATCAGCGTGGAGTTCACCTACAAAATCACCAACCAGAACGGAAAACTGACAACTAAAGCGAAAACCGTGCTGGTCTGCGTCGGGCGGGACATAAAACCTCGCTCAATCCCCCCGCAGGTGCGGGAAAAACTGAAACCCGCCGCCATCGCATAGTGCCGCGGCAATTCCAGGCCAATTATTTTGGAGAACGGATCGGTTTTTCGGCTTTACAAAAAAGAAGGCAAAATGAAGATTTATCGCCAGGCTTCAATAAACAATTCGTCGAAACAATAGGTGATGGAACGATCTACATCACGGGTAAGATATAGTTTTCTCTCTTTTGTAACAGGCAGCCACACATACACATTATCAGGGCTGACCGCAGCCTGCGGAAAGGGATAAAAATACACGGGGAACAGGTATTTTTCCCCGTTTTCCTGGGTATATATCGTTATCGTGTTTCGCCCCGTGTTCGGGCTGTACTCATTCATTTGATACAAATGCACCAATATTTCCGACGCTGTTGATGGAATTGCGGCGGGCAAGGCATAAGAATAGGTGCCGCTGGCTTTGGGAACAACGTCCCGGCCATAGGCCAAAAGTCCGCCGAACGTAAAATGCACCGAATGAAATTTAGGATTGTAAGATTTGCTGGCCCAGCGGTTAGCGTCTTTAAGCCATACGTCGTTAGCGGCGGAATAACCGTTCACATCGGCAAGTGCGCTTTTGTTGTCATACACCGAGACGGTGGTGCTGGCCGCCGAACCTGGAGGATTTATTACCGTATTGCCAATAATGTTAAGCGGCGCGCCGTTTTCGCCGCCGGTAATGCTTTCCACGACCTTCATTCTCTTGTAACTGCCGTAGGGACTTGGATAATAGGTTCTCAGCGTATAGACTTCGGTTCCGGCGCCGGTCCACACAAATAGCGTTAAAAACACCGCAGTTGTCGGGATCAAGAAGCATTTATTTAATTCAAATTCTGTTGGTATTTGAAGTTTCACAATATTTTCACCTTGGAAATTTGCGTTCGGGACGGAATCGGGAATCATCGCTATTAATGTAACTCATCATGCACTCCCGCCACTGCGCGTAAGTTGGATTTCCCAAACATTTCAACATACAAGGAGTTAACCGATCTCATGCCTTAGTATATCAATACTTTCCATCTTTTATATGAGGCAAAGGACCTATGAGCTTCTTGCCAGAAGACCTAATCTCCAACATTTGGGAGTTAATTTACCTTTTGTGTTGGTTTTTTAAGCCTTTTATCGACAAACTATGCGCCACGATTAGACTTTTGTTAGTCTAATCAGATGAAAAAACACTGTCCAACACGCGGGAATGCCATACAACAGCGGGGACACACTACCACTGGTAAAATACGATGGTTTTGCAAAATTTGTTCTTCCAGTTTCTCAACATGTCGCTTGGATACAAGAAAACGCTGACATATTAAGTTGTTCAGAAAAGGGATCACAGGGTCAGAATCACTGATTGCGCTTTCTGTTAATGCTATTATTTCTTACTATATTATCTGTTAATGCTATTGTTTTTTACTATGTTATCGGTTAACATAATACATGCGGCGAAACATTCTCTTTACGGCGGCAATTGCGATTTTCCTTCTTCACTGTACAGTGGGGTCGGCTAAGGAAGTGCAGTACGCGCCGGTTAATCCCGCATACACACAGTATCTTGAAGATAAAGCCGCCGGCAAAATACAGACTGTTACCAAAGACGGGCACGGGCTGGGGTATATTCCCTCGCCCTATTCGCTGGAGCATCTCAAAGGCAAATCAATCATCCCGCTAGGCATACGCAAACAGGGCTATGCCCGCAAATATGACCTGCGCGACATCGGCAAGGTCACACCGGTAAAAGACCAAGGCAATTGCGGTTCCTGCTGGGCGTTCGCGTCCATGGCCGCGCTGGAATCCGTGCTACTGCTTTCGGAAAACCGCTCCTTTTCTGAAAACAATCTCAAAAACACTCTCGGCCCCGCTCACTGCGGCGGCGGTTTTTTCAGCACGTCGCAAAATTATTTTGCCTCATGGCAGGGGCCTGTAAACGCAACCGACGATCCGTATAGCACAAGTTCCTATATCTCGCCTCCGGGCTTAACGGTGCAAAAGCATGTGCTGGAAAGTTTTGATATTCCCAATCGCTCCGGGCCGCTTGATAACGATAACCTGAAATGGGCCATAGTTAATTTCGGAGGCATGAGCATCGGGTTTGCGTGGAGCGAAGAGGCTTATAATGACACATATCACTCCTTTTATTTTGCAAAGGGAATGTTTATAGATGGCGGGCACGCCGTCGAACTGGTTGGCTGGGACGATGATTTCGATAAAAGCAAATTCAATGTTCCGCCTCCCGGCAATGGCGCGTTCATCCTCAAAAACAGCTGGTCGGCCGATTGGGGCGAAAACGGTTATTTTTATGTTTCTTACTATGACAAGTACATGGGCTATGACTCCGCTATGGTGTTCGGAGTGGCGGAATCGTCCTGGACTAAAACCGGCATTTATCAGTACGATTCGGAACTTTCTTCCAGTATGGGTTATGACTCCACAACCGCATGGATGGCAAATATTTTCACTTCCACGCGGACAGAAGCGCTTTCGGCTGTCGGCTTTTACAATAATGATATAGACACCGCTTATGAAGCCTACGTTTACCTCAACGTTGGCACAAGTCCGGTTAGCGGCGTGCCGGCATCCGTTTCCAGCGGCACCCTGCATTTCACCGGCTATCATGTGGTTTCACTGCCGGAACCCGTGGCGATGGCCGCGGGAACAAAATTTTCAACCGTGATAAAACTGGTGAATCCCTCCTATACGGAACCCGTTTCTTTAAGCGCGGGCGCGAAAGTCTCGGGCAGAAGTTTTGTAAGCGAAGACGGCTTAGACTGGACCGACGCGGCCACCTTCGACAGTGATAATGCTGTGCCGATTAAAGCGCTCACCAGCGATTCGGATCTGCCCGCAATCTCCGCCATTTTGCCCGGTGTGTGCGCCGATTCCACAACCTTCACGGTGGAGATAACCGGAGCCAATTTCCAGCCCGGCGCAACCGCCAGGCTTACTCGCCAGACGCAGGCGGATATCATCGCGACCGAACTGGCCGTGCTTAACTCCGGCAAAATAACCTGCAAATTCAATCTGGTTGCGGCCGCCACGGGCACATGGACGGTTTCCGTAGTCAATCCAGACTCGAGTTCCGCGGCCCTGCCCGGCGGCTTTATAGTGATTGCCAGTCCGCCGGAAATCTCATATTTTTCGCCGACGCAGGGAGCCAATACCGGCGCAGTATCCGTTACCGTTACGGGCCATAATTTTGCCGGAACCGCAACGGCGCGCCTGACGCGGGAGGGCAAGTCGGATATAACGGCTTCGTCCGTAACCGTTATGTCATCAACCGAGTTAACCTGCGTTTTTCCGCTGTCCGGCGCGGACGGCGGTTATTGGACTATAATCATAACCAATGGCGACGGTCAGCTTTGCGCGTCCACCAATTCCTTCGCGGTTACAACCGGAAACCCGCCGCCAACTCTGGCGTCGGTTTCTCCCGTTTCCACTTATAACAACAATTATGTGGATATGACAATTTCGGGATCGAATTTTCTAGCGGGAGCGACGGTAATAGTATCCTCATCCGCCGGCAATTTGGAAGTGGGCACGGTTACTTTTGTTGATTCCGGGCATATTGAGGCCGTGGTATGGGCGGATTACCAGCTGGAATCTTCTTTCACGGTTACGGTTATAAATCCCGACGGTTGGGATGCTTCGCTTTCAAACGCGTTCGCGGTGCGAAAGTCCTGGACGGGAGCCGGGCCAAACATCAGCCGGCGCGTGTATACGGGCACGGCGCTTTTGCCTGACGGCAGGGTGTTGACGGCCGGCGGTTGGGACCCGAATACCGGGGTGTCTTTTACCAGTTCGGAAATATATGATCCGGGCACCGGCGTCTGGAGCGCGTCCGGCGACATGGCTTCCGCCCGCAACTCTTTCACATTAACGGTGCTGCCGGACGGAACGGTGTTCGCGCCCGAAACCGCCGCCGGTCCCGCCGAAATATACAACCCGGAAACCGGACTGTGGACCCCCGCGCTGGGGCGCATGAAATTTTTCTATTATCAACGGACCATAACTCCGCTTGCCGACGGCAGGATTCTGGCCTGCGGCGGCCAATACGCGCTCCCCGACGTTCGTGCTGAAATTTATGACCCCGCAAGCCGGCTCTGGGTTCCGGCGGCAGACATGAATGTGGCGCGTATTTCGCCTGCCGCGGTATTGTTGCGGGACGGACGCGTGCTTGTAGCCGGGGGAAGCGAGTTAGCCGCTAAAACGGCGGAAATTTTCAATCCGGCGGACAACAGCTGGACCGCCATAGCCGACATGGCTTCCGCCCACGCGCGGGCTGCGGCCGTGCTGTTGCGCAACAGCAAAGCCATGGTGATTGACAGTGACGGCGGCACGACCGCTCAAATCTTCAATCCCGCCACCGGCCTGTGGGAACCGGAGCTGACTTTAAAAGACATCAGCCATAGCGTCAGCGCCATAGTTTTGCCGGACGGCAGGGTTCTGAATTCTAACGACCGCAATTTTCAGATGTTTTACCCCGGCGATTCCTTGTGGCGTTACGCCGACAATACCTATGGAGATCATGGTTCGGACAGAATGGTATTGCTCAAAAGCGGGCGAATTTTGTTCCCGGGTGGCAATGCCACTGGTGATTATACTTCGGAACAGTTTATTGCGCGGTTTGATGAGGGCACTCCTTTGCCCATGGCGGTGTCGCCACGGGCGGGAATTAACAATGCCTCGGCGGGGGTAACTATTTCCGGCACGGGTTTTCTTGCGGGAACTCAGGTCAAACTTGCCCGCGCCGGCTATGCCGATATAAGCGCCTCAGGCATAACCGTGCTAAGTTCCTCAAGCATTACCTGCACCCTGCCGGTGACCGGCGCGAAGGCGGGGCAGTGGGATTTAGTGGTCACCAATTCCAACGGGAAAAGCGCCTTTATGCCGATAGCGTTCACCGTGTCTTACGCCACCCCGACGGTATCCGCCGTGTCGCTCGCCACCGCCAATAACGGTGGGAATGTTTATCTTTCAGACCTTGCGGGCACCGGTTTTGAAGCTAATGCCGCGATAAAGCTTGTGCGTTCCGGCTATACCACCATATCATGCACCGGCACGGTTGTAAGCACTGTCAGACTTGCCTGCACTTTGCCGACATGGAACGCCACGCCCGGCGTATGGGACGTGCAGGCGGTAAATATTGACGGCAAAACGGCAACGCTTCCCGCCGCGTTCACCGTCACTATATCCACGCCGGAGCTGACTTCCGTTTCGCCTTCGGTGGCCTACAGCAGCGGCGGCGTTGTAAGCATAACGCTTGGCGGCGATAAATTTCTTTACGGCTCCACCGTCACGCTTGTGCGGGCGGGCCAGGCCGCCATAACCGCCACGGGGTTCACCGCGCAAAGCCCCTCGGTTTCCACCTGCTCTTTTGACATAACCAACGCCGCCGCCGGAGTCTGGGACGTGGCGATAATTTCTCCTTACGGTTCCAGCGTTACGCTTTCGGGCGCGTTCACCGTCAACGCGGAAACGGGGACAATAATAACGCCGAATGCCGACACTGTTGTAACGTATAACGGCCCGTCCGGCCCGATTAAAGTGGAAGTGCCCGCCGGCGCGTTCGGCGAGAATGTGGCTATGGTCATTTCTTCGCCGTCCTACGTGCCGCCAGCAGGCGGCCTCCTGCGCGCGGCGCATGTGGCTATGGAGATTTCGCTTGATAAACCGCTTCAGCCGCAACGGCCTGTTGCGCTTACGCTAAGCTATCTGCCGGGCGATGTTTCGGGACTTGAGGAGGCGAACCTCATCATCGCGCGCTACGATTCACAGCGCACGGTATGGGTGCCGCTTACCGGCTGTAACGCCGATTCCGTTTTGCGCAAAGTAATGTGCCAGACCAGCCATTTTTCGCTTTTCCAGATAATGCAGGCCAGCCCGGCGGTGGATCTGGCGGATATGAAATATTATCCCAATCCGCTGCGCCCGTCGAAAGGGCCACTGTATGAGAAAATTAATTTTACCAATATGCCCGCCTACACCACGATAAAGATTTTCACTATTCTGGGCGAGCTGGTGCGCACTGTTTCCGCCGACGGCAACGGCCTGGCCGTATGGGACGGAAAAGACGGAGGCGGCAATAACGCCGCGAGCGGCACTTATATCGTCCGGCTGGAAGGCGGAGGCGCGTCTAAAATAATAAAGGTGGCGGTGCAAAGGTGACGGCGGCTATGCGGAAAATTTTATTGGTTCTTGTGCTGGCGGCTGTTCCGCCCGCGGCTAGCGGCGCGGACACCAGCGCTTTGCCGTTTTTGCGCCTGCCCGCCGGAGCGCGTTCCGTCGCCATGGGCGAAGCGTTCACCGCCGCGGCCGACGACGCCACCGCGCTTTACTGGAATCCCGCCCTGCTTTCCGCGGCACCGGGCAATTCCGCCGCGCTTATGCACGCGTCCTATCTTGAGGGAACAAGTTATGATTTCGCGGCCGCTTCCGTAAAGTCCGGCCCCAACGCTTTTGCTTTAGGCATACAGCGGTTTTCCAGCGGAGATATGACGGAGTTCGACGATACAGGCGCCGATATCGGCTCGTTTAGCCAGGTTGACACGGCTTTTGTCTTGGCCTACGGGCGCGCGCTCGGCGAAGGCTACAGCCTGGGCGGCGCGGCGAAATACATACATTCGCGTATCATGGCGTCGGCTGACGCGTACGCGTTTGATTTCGGGCTGGCTACGCCTTATTACCTTGATAAAGTCCGTTTCGCCGTGACAGCCGCGAATATCGGCGCGCGGATTCAATACGAACGAGACAATGAGGATTTGCCGTTCCTCGTGAGAGGGGGCGCGGCCGCGCGGCTAACGCCGGAATTTCTGCTCACCGCCGAAGCGGGCCTGCCGAAAGCCGGGAATAAATATCTGGCCGCCGGTGTGGAATACGCGGCGCGGATGGATTCGCTTTCCATAGCGGGCCGTTTGGGCTACAATTCCCGCACCGCTTCCGATGTCCCCGGTTTAAGCGGCCTGTCCGCCGGCTGCGGCTTCGGAATCGCCAGCCTGACTCTCGATTACGCGCTGACTTTTTTCGGCGATCTTGGCAAAGCCCATCGCTTCTCCCTTTTGTACAAGTTTTGATTTCCCGCCGCTCGCGCAAAGCATTCCACATTAACCCGTTTCTCATATCAACGGCTATTGTCTAAAGACAATATAATGCCATCCTCATCGCACGCACAGCGGGGCACGGCGGCACAAAAGCAATCACCCTGAAGTTTTTATAATCCCGCCCTACGGGCGCACTTTGGTATAATTATCCTATCGTCAAAATTTAATTCCAGAGGTTTGCAATGCCCATAGAAATTCTCAGACAGTACAGCGTTTTTCTCCCCAATAAACCGGGGATCTTGAGCAAATTTCTTAAAATATTCCATGACAACAACGTCAACATCGCCGGCATATCCTCGGAAATAAGCGACGATTCGGGCGTGGTCCGCATCGTCTTGGAAGGCGGCGACAAACTGAGCAGTCTCATCACCTCCGCCGGACACACCACGATAGAAACCGCCATACTCTCTGTCCAGTTGCCGGACAAACCGGGCCAGCTTCAGATAATAAGCGAAATACTGGGCCAGGCCGGAATAAACATGTCCACCATTTACGGAACCGCCATCCCGGGCGGGAAAACAAGACTTCTCTTAACCGTGAACAATATCGAAAAAGCAAAAGCCGTGCTAGACAGCAGCCCGCTGGCGAACGATTTGTAAAACCAAAAAAACCCTGAAACGGAAAACGCCCGCAAGCGATTGCGGGCGTTTTTTTTGAGGGAAAAGAATCAATCTTGGTTTTTTACCATTTCATTTTTTCGCCAAGCAGTTCCGCCACGCGGTCGCTGACTATGGTCTTTTTGTTCTCCTTGCGAACTTTAGCCTTGTCCTTGAGTTCGGCAAGCTGTTTTTCCACTTCCTTAATCCGCTTTTCGTCCAATTTCACCTTCAGGTCGAACTGGGCCGAAATGCTGTCGCTGAGTTTTTTGCGGATAGCGTCCTTGTCTCCGCCTTTAGCCTGACCATACTGCTTCACCAGGTCTTCTTCCTGAATGGTATTTTTTGCCATATCAATACCCAAACCCACGGCATCCTTGTCCTCAGTCATTTTGCCCATGAACACCAGATGTCCCAGTTTCGGCATTATTTTCATATACAGCATGTGGTTGTCTTCTTTGAGCGCCTTAAGTTCGCCGGAAAAAGCCTTGTCCTGTTTTTCTACGGCTTTTAGGACTTTTTTCTCCATTTCTTCCATAAACGGCATATTGCCGCCCATGCCGCCGCCCATCATTGAGCCCATCCCGCCGTGCATGGCTTTCATGCCGCCTGGCGCGCCCATACCCTTCATTTTTTTGCCGTCGCGGCCTTTGCCCGGCCCGCGCTTATCCATATCCGGCCCGCCGCCGTGCCGTCTGCCCGGGGCAATCCCGTCATCGTCATCCGCCGGAGGAGGGGCGGGGAAATCCTCGTCATCCATCGCTGGACTTCCGGCTTCCGGAACAGCGTCCGGTTTTGCGGAAGAATAATCCTGCGCGTAAACCGCCGCCGAATATACCCCAAACACCACTGCTAACGCCAATATAACTTTTTTCATGTTGATTCACCTCTTTTTTATCCCGGACAAAAGTCCGGGCTTACAAGCTTTCCATACTGCTTGATATGGCGCTGATTTCGTCCATAAGCGCGTCAATATCATCCTTCTGATATGAAAGAGCCGCCGGTTTTTTTTCGGCCGGCGTTTCCTTCCCGGCGGAAGTTGAAACTTTCACATCAAATTTTGCGCCGGACACAATGGTCCGTTCCGTAAAATCGGCCCGGTTTGATAAATTGACCGAGGTCATTACGATAAAAGCCGCCGACACGCACGCCCCCGCGGCGGCAAGCCGCAGAACGTGGCGGTGGAACAGCGCCTGGTACCACTTGGTCCCGAAACGGCCCTTGAGTCCCTCGACAAGCGCAGACGGCGCGGCGGCGTCCGCCAGAACCATATGAACACCCCGAAGAACACCGAGCGTAGCCCGGCAGTCCGGGCAGTCCGCCAAATGGCGCTCGAACGCCGCGCGCTCGGGCTCCGGCAACTCGCCGTAGTGATAAAGCAAAACTTTCTCCGAATGATCAAGCGTTTCCATTTTCCGCCTCCAGCTCTGCGCGAAGTTTTTTCAAACCCCGGCTCATGCGCGCCAAAACCGTGCCCAACGGCTCGCCCAGCGTCAGGGCGATTTCTTTAAACGTCATGCCGGAAAATTCTTTCAGCAAAATGACTTCCAGCTGCTCCGGCGAAAGTTTTTTAAGCGCCGCTTTAACGCGGTCGGAATTCTCGTAGCTTAAAGCGTACTGCTCGGGCGTCGCTTCCCCTGAAGGGATTTTGGAATGCAAGCTTTCCGACCCTCCGTCGTCCTGCGTTTCATAATCAAGCGATATTTCCATGGCCGCCAGCCTGCCCTCTTTCCTGTAATAGTCCATCGCCATATTGGAAGCCGCCATGAACAGCCACGCCTTGAACTTGCCTTCCTCGCGATAACGGTCAATATTGCGTAAAACCTTTATGAACACTTCCTGAAAAATATCGCCCGCTATGTCCTCGCGCCTGACAAGGGAAAGAATAAAACCGTAAACGGGGTCTTTATACCTGTCCACCAGAACGCCGAAAGCGTCCCGGTCCCCGGCCTTTGCCAAGCTCACAAGTTCGGCGTCGGTCATTTTCAGCTCCTGCTGTATAACGCAAAAACCCGCGTTTTTATTGCATGCATTTTTATCCCCCCGGGAATGCAAAAGCCGCCCGAAGGCGGCTTTAGTTTTTAATCGAGATCAAATGGATTGAGCGGTTTTCCGAAATCCTTCTCGTCTTTTATGCGCTTTTTCTCGCTTTCAAACTTATCGAGCAGCTCTTTTTTCTTTTTCTCGAGATTTTCGGGCGCGGCTTTGAAATAATCGTCCAGTTTCTTCTTTTCCTCGGCCTGTTTTTTCAGCGCCTGGGAAAAAATATCGCCGCCGTCTTTGTCAATCTTATCCCAGTGCTTCACAACCTGCCCGTTTTTTTTAAGCACTTCAAGCCGGCAGCCGCAGACGGGACAGTCCACATATAAAGTTTCCTCGGACATAATCACTTCCTCCCGTTGAGCACCGATTCTATCTTCCATCCGGACTGGTCAACAGGCACATCATTGAATGCGTCCTCAGTGCCGGGCACCGAGTCATTGGCTCCGAAAATGGAAAGGGAAACAGGTTTTTCCACCTGCACGTTTTCTTCGAATTTCACGGCCACGGCCCAGACATACGACTGCGGCTTCGTCCCGCGGGGAAGATACTCGGCGGGCGTTTCGTCTTTATCAACCACTTTGGCCACCACGGCGTCCGCGCCGTACTGGGCGGCGATTTTGCGCGCCTGTTTGACATATTCCGCCAAAGCGTCGCTGTCTCCCCTGTCCGTGAACGGACTGCGTATTATCCCCATGGCGCGCCACGGTTTACTGATGCCGCCGAAACTGTAAGCCGGCACCAGGCCGTCTTTTTTAGCGTAAACCGGCCCCACGCTGATCCAGTCCATGCGGTCGGCGGCGGTCGCGCAGCCCGCGCAAACCAGGGCGGCGCAAAAAACAAAAAACAGCCTCACCTTCCGGGCTGTTCTATGCCAAGCTCTTTGCATATTTTTTTCACCGTAAAATCGGCCACTTCAGGGTGTCTGGTTATCGGCACCTCTATCCCGTTGGCCGGATTGGAGTATACGGAATATTTTCCGCCTTCCCGCACGAGCACGCAGCCGTGCTCGCCCAAATACTTAATAAACTCGCGTCGTTTCATGAGCCCTCCGCAAAATCATTTCCCGGCAAGCTGTCCGCACGCGCCGCCGATATCCACGCCCAGGCTGCGCCGTATGCTGACCTTGAGGCCGCAGCCGGTAAGCCCCGCCGAAAAATCCTCAAGCCCCGTGCGGGATTTTTTCTCCGGCTCGCCGTCGGTGGGATTGCAGGCGATGAGATTTATGTGAATCAGATAATTGTCCTTTATGCTTTGTATCCACTTGTTAAGCATGCGGATATGCTTGGGCGTGTCGTTCACATGGTCTATAAGCGTATACTCGATAAAAACCTGCCGCCCGGTTTTCTGAATGAAAAACTCTATGGCCTTGGCCAGGGTTTCGAGATTGAATTTCCTGTTCATGGGCACCAGGTCGTCGCGCTCCTCGTCCACGCCGGTATGCACGGAAACGGCGAGATTGACCTGCGGCAGATCCTCGGCCAGCCGCCTTATGTTATCCGCGTGCCCGGACGTTGAAATAGAAATGTGGCGCAGGCCGATATTAAGGTAATCCGGATCGGACAATTCCTGCACGGCCTTAACCGTAGCGGCGTAATTGAGCAGAGGCTCGCCCATACCCATAAAAACCACGCTAGAAACACGCTCGCCGATATTTTTCTTCGCCATGTACTGATCCCAGAACAGCACCTGGTCCGCGATTTCCTCGGCGTGCAGATTCCGCTTGAATCCGCGTTTGCCCGTAGCGCAGAAGGAGCAGCGCACGGGACAGCCGGCCTGCGTGGAAACGCACACGCTCCAGTTGTTTTTAAAGGAGTTTAAAAGCACGGTTTCAATTTTGACCTTGTCCGCGGTCCTTAAAAGCGCCTTATAAGCGGTGCCGTCTTTCGAAGCCAGCACTTTAACCGGCTCGAAGGAAAGCAGAGGGAACCGGTCCGCCATTATGCGCCTGATGTCGGCGGGCAGGCTGGTGGCCTCGTCCCACGACGCGATGAACCGGTTGAAAACAGCTTCCCGGATCTGTCCGGCCCGATAGCCCGGAATGCCTTCTTCCTTCAAAAATTTCTTTATCTGCTCAAATTTCATAGACTTATTTAAAGTATACATTATAACCGTCATGAAAATAAGATACTGCGACACACATACCCACCTTACTGATCCGGCGTTCGACGCGGACCGGTCCGAAGTCATTAACCGGAGTTTCGAGTCCGGCACCGATCTGCTCTTCGAAACCGCCTGCGTGCCGGACACCTGGGAGCCGGCGTTAAAGCTCTGCCGGGACTATCCGGGCAGGATTTACGCGGTCTGCGGAATCCATCCGCAGGACTGCGAACACGCCACGCCGCGGACAATGGCGCGTCTGCTCCAAACCCTGCAAGACCCCCAAGTGCGCGCCATAGGCGAAATAGGACTTGACTACGCGCGTTATACGCTCGGCCCAGCCGAGCAGAAAACCGCTTTTGCGTCTATTTTAAAAGAAACCGCCTCCGCCGGCAAACCGATCGTGCTGCACTGCCGCAATCCTTTCGAACCGGGCGCCGACGCTTACGCCGATATGTTCGCCATAATGCGCGAACATTGGACCCCCGCCGCAGGCAGACGGTTTTCCGGAATCCTGCACTGTTTTTCCGGCACGGAAAACGACGCGAAAACCGCGCTCGGCATGGGCCTTCTGCTGGGCGTGAACGGCACGATAAGCTATCCGAAAAATTCCGCGCTGCGCGAAATAATAAAAAAAGCCGGTTCCGCCAATATTGTTTTGGAAACCGACTGCCCCTACCTGCCGCCCCAGTCCCGACGCGGAAAACGCAACGACCCTTCAAATATTCCCGAAATCTGCCGCCACACGTCCCAACTGCTCGGCCTGAGCGAGCGCGAAACGGCGGAACTTACGCTGAAAAACGCCCTGGAAATTTTCGGAGCGGGTTAGTCGGAAAAATAGGCAAAATATGTTATTGCAATAGTCGCGCAATTGTTATAAATTATTTGTATGTATAAACCTTTTGTTCCCCAAGAGATATTCCTCACAAAAGGAATTGGGCGGCATCGCGAAAAGCTTGCCAGCTTCGAAGAGGCTTTGCGGGACGCAAAAATCGCGAGATTCAATCTCGTGCCCGTATCGAGCATCTTCCCCCCCAACTGCCGGGTGATAACCCCGGAAAAGGGGCTTGTCAAACTCAGCAGCGGACAGATACTTCACTGTGTAATCAGCCGCAACGCGACTGATGAAAAGCGCAGGCTTATGGCCGCCTCGGTGGGTCTTGCCATACCGAAGAACAGCGATCAGCAGCACGGTTACATCTCGGAGCATCACAGCTTCGGGGAAACCGACGAGCAGGCCGGCGATTACGCCGAAGATCTCGCCGCGCTGATGCTTTCTACCACGCTGGGACTTGAGTTCGACCAGTCCACCTCGTGGGACGACAAGAAGGAAATCTGGAAGATGAGCGGCAAAATAGTCCGCACGGCCAACGTCACGCAGTCGGCGATAGGCCAGGAAGGCATGTGGACGACGGTTGTGGCCGCCGCTGTTTTCGTTGACTGATACGCGGAACTTTCAGAGAAGACTCGTCTTTTTTCATGGGACTCAGAAAAAACCGGCAGCCTTAACGGCTGCCGGTTTTTTATTGCCTCCACGCGCGCGCTGACCTGCGTGATTCCTCGCTCGGTTCTCCGCACGCGCTATAAATGCAGGCCGGCATCCAGCAGCGTTTCGGAAGACAAAGCGCGCCGCCTTAACCCGGGCAACGTCACCACATATCGCATGCACGGAAACCAAAACATAAAAAAGCCCGCTTTAAAGCGGGCTTTTTTTATTTCTTCTCGTTGCTCCAAAAACTCTTGAATGGCAGGTCCGGTTTCTTGCCTGGTCCCTCCGGCGCCGGAGCCTGTTCAGGAACGGCTGGCGTCGGGGCCGGCGGTGCTTCCGGCTTCTGCGGCAGAATGGGTTTCAGCTGACCGTCTACATTCAACGCCGGTTCCGCCGATTCCTCTGGAATGGCGTGAACAACCTTATGAATTTCCAGCGCCGGCGCCGGGCGCGGCGCGGCGGCGGAAGCTTTATCCGCCTGCAGTTTGTTCTTGATAATGGAAAACAATCCGCCGCGAGGCGCAGAGGTATCGGCGCTTTCCACTTTAATAGGCGGATTGACCACTGGATTTAGCAGACTGCCCGGCTTTAACGAGTCGTTCGCTTCTCTCCTGCTAAGCAATTCGTTAAGTTCCAGTTCAAGCGCACTGCCGACCGCGGCCAGCAATTTTTCGCGCGAAAACGGTTTCTTAAGGAAACTCACTTTATAAAACTTCAAAATAACGCCGATCGTGTTTTCTTCATGACCGGACACAATCACAATTGGAATTTTCTGACCCATCTCGCCGCGCAAACGACGAACGACGGTGTCACCTCCGCCGGCGGGAATTTCAAAATCAACCAGCATCAGGGCCGGTTTGTTTTTCACATATTCCGCCACCGCGCTGACCGCGTCCTCCGCCGTAAAAACTTCAAACCCAGCTACGGACAGGACATCCACCAGCAGTTTCAATATTGTCTGATCGTCGTCCACAACAAGAATTTTCTGCATATATCAGCCCCTGAAAACACCCTCTACCATATTATGATATTATATATCGGTGGTTTTTTGTAGCCGATTATGAAATTATCCGTCATCATCCCGTCATACAACGAAGCGGCGACGCTGCTCCAATGCCTAGACTCCGTCTACGGCAAAAACCCGGGCCGGGACATGGAAGTTATTCTCGTTGATGACGGTTCCTCCGACGCCACGCCTGCCATAGCCAAAACCATCCGCCAGCCGGGCTTTAAATATCTGCGCCACCAAACCAATGCCGGCAAAGGCTCCGCCGTGCGAACGGGCATCGCGGCCGCGACCGGCGAAGCGATTATCATTCAGGACGCGGATCTGGAATACGATCCGGCCGAATACGGGCGCATCGTGCGCCCCATAGAAGAAGGCCGCGCGGCGGTAGTCTACGGCTCCCGCATACTCAACAAGGCTAACGGAAAATCCAACTGGCTGTTTTATCTGGGCGGACGGCTGGTGTCTTGGTGGACCAACGCGCTGTACGGCTCCCATATTACCGACGAACCGACCTGCTACAAGGCCTTCCGGTCCGATATACTCAAAAGCCTGGAACTCAAAGCGCGTCGTTTCGAATTCTGCGCCGAAGTAACCGCGAAAATACTGCGCCGCAAAATAGCCATTATGGAAATTCCTATTTCCTATAATCCGAGAAGCGTGAACGCGGGCAAAAAAATCCGCTATTCCGACGGC
>Ga0172379_10005501_pt1 | contig 17680 bp, 18 predicted proteins | sample GrowelOW334metaG_FD_119756 | JGI IMG/M metagenome (GOLD analysis project Ga0172379, IMG submission 119756) | Groundwater microbial communities from an aquifer near a municipal landfill in Southern Ontario, Canada - Groundwater well OW334 metaG | ecosystem: Environmental > Aquatic > Deep... | reverse complement strand
TTCATTTTCATATTCTTCCCACATCGGCAAGCGCCAAACATAATCTCCGGTTTTTTCGCCTATCTCTTCCAAATTTTTTTCTAATTTGTCGTCTTCTGTAAAAATTGCCGAAGCTCTTTCTCCGAACGCGACTAAGGCCGCCCCGGTCAAAGTCGCCACATCAATCACCACTTCCGGATTATATTTTTTTGCGTAAGTCAAAGCGTCCGCCAAAATCACCCGGCCTTCCGCATCGGTATTCAAAACTTCAATCGTCGCGCCGGACATCGAACGGATGACATCTCCCGGCCGATAACTTTTTCCGGAAGCCATATTTTCTACGGAAGGAATCAGTCCAATGACATTCCTTTTTATTTTCATTTTTGCCGCCAACGCCAAAGTATGTATCACCGCCGATCCGCCGGACATATCCATATTCATACCAAGCAGTGATGAAGAAGGTTTTAAATTTATTCCACCCGTATCGAAAGTCACCCCCTTGCCGACAAGCACAACAGGCTTCTCATTTTTTTTCCCGCCTTTGTATTCCATAATGATAAATTTTGATTCTTCATCCGAACCGCGCCCGACGGAAAGTATCGCTCGCATTTTTTGTTTTTCCATTTCTTTTTCGCCCAGCACGGAAACTTTTATCGGCAAACCTTTAGCCGCTTCTTTCGCCTTACTTGCCAAAATTGTCGGAGTCATGTCCCCGCCGGGAATATTTGCCAACGTTCTAGCTTTATTCACCTCTTGCGCTACCGCATGGCCTTTCAAAATACTTTTTTCTATTTTCTTGTCTGTTCCGAAAATAATTACCTCTTTAATAAAAGGAAAACCTTCTTTGGTCGGCGTTTTATAATTCGTAAATTCATAATTAGCAAAATCCAATTGAGTGCCGATAATTTCCCCTAATTCTTCGTCCGTCAGTTTTATATTTTTGAATTTGAAATCATTAAAACCAAAACCTAATTTTTCTGCTTTCGCACCTTTGGCCATCATCACCATTTTTCGGACAAGCAAATAGAGTTTCCTTAAATTCATTTTCCCCATCTCGTCGCACTTCAAATAAAGCGTTTTTACGCCGTTTTCTTTTACAATTTCGTCTTTATTTTTAGGGTCAACCGATATGAAAAGTATCTTCTTTTTAAAGTTTTTTGCATCGTGTTTAAACGTTATTTTCATCCTTATAGTATATACCTTTTTGCAAAAAGCTCAAGAAATATTTGCTAAATTTAATAATATATTATACAATGCAGACATGTTTACAAAAGCAACAAAAATGTATGGTTATCACTGGTTCTCCGAGAAAGAGCTGGTTGCTTTTGTATTATAGATTTATTCTTAAAAATACTTAAATGAAACTGGCTCTGAAGTTCCCCTCAGGGTCTTTTTTTTATGAAAATAATATTTGATTACAACCGAACAATTTTTAACCCCGATAGACAAGAATTATATTCTGGTGTTTTTGAATTGCTTGACAATTTATCTAATAAACATGAATTATTTTTAATAAGTAAAAAAGAATTTGGTAGAAAAGAATTTTTAGATAGTTCTGGTATTAGTGGTTTTTTTAAAAAAATTGTTTTTATTGAAGATAAATCCAGTGAAACTTTTAAGGAAATTGTGGGTGACAAAAATGATGTAATTGTGATAGGAGATAGAGTTCGTGGAGAAATATCTATAGGAAATAATTTAAATTATATAACAGTTTGGATTAAGCAAGGTAAATTTAGTAGCGAAGAGCCCACTAGCGAAGAGCAGAAACCGAAGCACGTAATAAATGATATATCGGAATTAAAAGAAATATTAAAACAATATGAATAATCAAAAATTAAAATTTAATTATTATTGGCATTTTTATACGACCAGAAAATATTTGGGGTTGTTGAATGTGCTTGTAATTTTCTAAGAACATATCCACCAGCCTCAAAAATATTTGAGGTGTGGGTTTGTTCATCACAATCAAAAAAGGAGAAAGGAGAGAAGTATGTACAGCAAAGTCAGGCAGGTTGTCTGCGATTCGGGTCTGTGGGACAACGGGAGAGAATTGAGTCACGGTTTTGTTCTCTCTCCAAGTGCATACGAAGTTACGCAGGATAAGCGGAATGAGTTGGAAGCCATTGGTGTTGCTTTGCATGACTGTCTTGCTGGACTCGGCAGGATCGCGACTATCGCGTTCAATCCGAAGCTCAGCCATGGCGCAACTTGGGGCATGATTACGAAAGCCCTACATACCGGAGTGCCGGCAATTTATCACGACATTATGTTGCTCAACCCGAGCAGTGTGCCGAGCATCTGTAAGGTTGATATCATGGAGGAGTCGGAAAGTGGCGAGTTCCGCATCGCCGAGATTGATGGGCACAACAAGCACGGTCTCGGATATTCGACGCTCGGTGCAAGAATCCGCAAGGCGGTCATGCCGAACGCCAAGACATTTCCTGGCGTTGCGGCTACTCTCGCATCCGAAATCAAGCGGCGCAACGAGAACAGTGTCGTGCTTCTCTATGCCGACCAAGAGCGATTCTATCTGCCGGAGTTTCATATCCTGCAGACAGAACTTGCCACGCACGGCGTCGAAGTTGTCATGATCGCAGAGAGCGATGTTTGTGTCGAAGGCAATAGAGTAATCGTGAGCAAGGACGGCAAGGACCATCGGCTCTTTGTTGATCTTCCGTTCATGACCGTTCGAGGCGCACATAGCCAAGCGGTCAACCAGGTCCTCGCTATGCGCTATCGAGCCGGAGAAATCGACTTCCTGATCCCGCCAAAGCCGTTTTACGGATCTAAGGCTGTTCTCGCTCTGCTTCGGAACGACATCGGAAACGAGGAACTGGAAGCGATCCTCAAGTCGCAAATCCGTCCCGCGTCGCTCGAACTCCTGCGTCGATACATTCCCGAGACCTACCTCGTGCACAAGCGAGCGAAGGAGGAATATTGGCGGAGCAAGTGTAACGGTGCGCGTTTCGTGCTCAAGGAGTCAATCTCCAGCGGCATGAAAGGCACCGTTTTCAGCGACGAACCGCACTTCAACGCCATAATGAAACGCGCGTGCGACTCGTACTACCGCTTCGTTTTGCAAAGGGAAATTACCAACCGTTCGCGAAGCTTTCAGTACTTCACGAACGAAGGTTGCCTTCTACAAGGCGAGTGGTTTATGCGGGTTACTGTTCACTACGCGGTGTGTCATGTTGCGGATATCGTTATTACCGCGCGGCAGGACAAGAAAGTTCACGGAGCGCTCGACTGTCTCCAATTTGGCACAGTGATTGTGAAATAGTTTCTTAAGCGTGTTCGGCGCGACCCGAACAACAGGCTGAGAATCCTGATCAACTTTTCGAAAAGCCAGCAAACCTGAAAAGGTAAAAATTGCTGGCTTTTCTTTTTTGATTTAATTATATGATATTGCTTCCCAATTTACTTAACTAAAGTGAAAAATTTTGTTGAAAAAATTTTCCATTATCATGATTAAAAACCACGACAGAAGCATTACCAGGCTCGTATTTGAAACTTTCTTCTTTTGGCAATCCTAATAAATATGGCATAAGCGCCCGTATCGCGCCCATGTGAGAAACCACAACAATTGTTTTGTTTTTATTTTGTGATAATAAAACATTGATGGCTTGTATTAACCTGCTTTCAAATTGCTTCCATGATTCGCCACTTGGCGGTATATATAAATATCTTTCTTCTAAACTCATTGGCTGCAAAATTTTTAGAATTTCTTCCCATGTGTTGCCGGAAAAGTCGCCCCAATTTCGTTCTTGCATGCCTTCTATTATGTCAGACGCGATTCCCAGCTCTTTGGCTATAATTTGGGCGCTTTCTGTTGCCCTTTTTTCTTTAGATGAATAAACTTTTGCAGGTAAAAATCCTTTCAATTTTTCTGCTGTTTTTTTTATTTGTTCGATACCAACATTATTCAGAGACTCTCCATCGTCCGCCATGTGAAGTTTTCCTTCTGCATTTTTATTTGTTTGTCCATGTCTGACTAAAATAATACGTTCCATATAAAAATTATATTTTCTGTGCGTCGATTTTGGCTGCGACGATAAAATCATTTTCGGAGAGTCCTCCAATGGCGTGCGTGGTAAGTTCAAGTAGAACTTTATTGTAATTGATATGAATGTCGGGATGGTGACCCTCGGACTCAGCGATTTCGGCTACATTATTTACAAAATTTATCGCTCCAATAAAATCTTTAAATTTGTATTCTTTAGAAATTTTTTTAACATCCCCACCTAAAATCCAGCCGGAGACTTGACCTAAATATTCTTCCGCTTGAATTTTATCAAAAGGTTTAATTCCCTTCCCTTCGCACGATACACAAACTTTCTTTAATAAATCCATAATAATATCTTACATTAAAATATGTTACAATCCAAGAGTGAAAGCAAAAAATAAAATTTTTATCGGCGCCTTGGCTGTCGTGGTAGCGGCTTTATTTTGGAGTTTGGATGGAATCTTTTTACGCCCTCGTCTAATGTCTATATCCCCCGTCTTAGTGGTATTTCTAGAACACAGCATCGGATTTATCATACTTTTGCCATTTTTATTTATTTATAAACTGGAATTAAAAAAAATCACCAAAAAACAATGGGGGGCGATTTTTTGGGTGGCCTTATTTGGCGGCGCACTCGGTACTACATTTTTTACTAAAGCATTATTTTTGACCGGTTTTGTTGATGTCTCTGTGGTTATTCTTTTGCAAAAATTTCAGCCGATTTTCGCTATTTTATTATCAGTAATTATTTTGAGAGAACGTTTTCCCCTTAAATTTTATATTTACGCTTTTTTGGCCCTGCTTGGCGGATATTTTGTGACTTTCAAAGATCCGAGTTCAATAAATTTCGGTAATGCCACAATCATGATGGCTACTTTTTCTTTGTTGGCTGCTTTTTCTTGGGGCTCGTCCACTACTTTTGGAAAATATTCTTTAAAAAATATCAACTACGGACTGCTCACTGCTCTGCGATTTGGTTTTACTATAATTATCATGATAATTCCGGCTCTGAAATATTTTTCAACTTTATCAGCAGTTGAGCCCGGTGTTTGGAAAACTCTCTTAATCGTTGTATTCACTTCCGGGGCAGTAGCGATGTATCTTTATTATTATGGTCTAAAAAAAATTCCAGCTTCTTTGGCAACCTTGTGTGAATTGGCTTGGCCGGTTTCTGCCGTTATTTTTGACTATTTCTTCAATCATAATATTCTGTCAGCGACTCAAGTTGCCGGCGCCGTTGTTTTAGTTGGTGCAGTTACTTTGGCCACTCGTTTAAACAAAACACAAATTATTAGTGGGGTGGTTTTGGAGGGAAATAAAAATGGAGAAAAAGTGGGCGCCCATACTGCCAATTTGGACATCAATTTAGCAAAAAATATCGCTAAGGGGCTTTACTCATGCAAAGTTGACTTAAACGGCGTGTTTTATCGGGGACTTTTGTATTATGGAATCAATTCACTTACAAATAGAGACTGCCTGGAAATTCATATTCTCGAATTTGATGGAGATCTTTATGGTAAAAATATCATTGCGAGCACAGAAAGATATTTGCGTTTTCCAAAAAAATTCAAGAGCGTAGAAAAACTGAGTGAACAAATAAAAAAAGATTTGGCCCAATCGTTCAGTGAGTAAAAAAATTTAATTTATTTATTCAATTTAATCCCCAGTTCTTTCAACTGCTTTTCGGTTATTGGGGCAGGAGAACCCATCATCAAATCCCTTCCCTCTCCCGTTTTAGGAAATGGAATCACTTCACGGATATTTGGTTCATTCTGTAAAATCATAACAATACGATCGATACCGGGAGCAAACCCGCCATGCGGAGGTGCGCCGAAAGTAAACGCTTCTAACATGTGCCCGAATTTTTTTTGTTGTTCTTCTTCCGAAATATTCAAAAGTTTAAAAACCTGTTTTTGCAAATCACGTTCGTGAATACGAATACTACCGGAAGAAAGCTCATAGCCATTCAGAACCAAGTCGTAAGCATTCGCTCGAATAGAAAACAAATCTTCTCCTTTCATAAATTTTTCTTTGTCTTCTTCTTTTATTGAACAGAACGGATGGTGTACTGCTTGAATCTCGCCCTCATCCGTTTTTTCAAACATTGGAAAATCCAATATCCAACAAAATGCTAATTCATTCGGATCTTCTTTATTTGCTCTCATGTCCGGCTTATCCGAACCATATTTTTCCATTACTTGCGCATAAGACATTCTTGGGAAAGGAATTTGCGTGATTTTTTTCTCCGGATAAACGGTTTTTACCAGTTCAATAAACATCGCTTCGGTATATTCCAGAACTTCTTCTTGAGTTACAAAAGACATCTCGTAGTCAAGCTGGGTAAACTCGGGTTGTCTATCCCCTCGCGTATCTTCATCGCGCATACATCGGGCAATTTGGAAATATTTTTCGAAACCAGCGACCATTGAAAGTTGTTTAAATTGCTGGGGCGATTGCGGTAAAACATAAAATTGTCCGTTGAAAAGCCGGGATGGTACGACATATTCTCTCGAACCTTCCGGTGTGCCTTTCATTAAAATCGGAGTTTCAATTTCAATGAAGCCGTTGTCGTGCATATACTTGCGGAAGAAAGTAATTATCTTGTCGCGCATGCGAATATTTTTTTGCATTCTTTCTGTTCGCAGGTCGAGATATTTGTATTTCATTCTCAAATCCTCGTTTATCCCAATACTATTTTCGTTTATTTGAAAAGGTGTTGTTTCCGCTTTATTTAAAATTTCTATGTTTATTGCTTCAAGTTCTACATCACCATTTAATACTTCCGCTTTTTTATTTTTTTCCGGGCGTTTATTTACCATTCCGGTAATTTTTAGAACCCACTCCGGACGAATTTCTTTTGCTTTTTCGATTGCTTCCGCTCGGGATGGCAAAGCTACACATTGAACTTTTCCCGTCATATCGCGCATATCAAAAAATACCATTTTCCCCTGATCACGCCTAATATCCACCCAGCCGGCGATGACAATCTCCTTGCCAACATTTTCTTTTAAATCTTTAATATAAGTTCTATTTTTCATAAAAATATTTTAGCATTAATTTCCATTATGCCAAAGCTCCGTCACTGATTTGCCATTGTGTAGATTGTCCACAATTTGCGCTATTAATTTGGCAGTGGAAATTATTTCTAGTGTTTTAATTTTTTTCTTATTATCTTCGGATATGCAAGAATCAGTAAACCAAATTCCGGAAAACGGAGCATTGTTTAAATTTTCCACCGCATCTCCGGAAAGCACGGCGTGTGTAGCGGTAAAATAAACATCTTTCGCGCCTTCATTCTTCAAAGTTCGCAAACATTTTACCGCCGTACCGCAAGTATCCGCCATGTCGTCCGGCATGATGCAGTTGTATCCTCTGACATCTCCGATAACTTCCATTACTTCATTGTAATTTGCCTTCTCGGGGTCGCGATATTTATTTATAATGACAATATTTTCAGGAATACCAAGATGTTGCGCCAACTTTCGGCACGACGATGCTGCTCCCAAATCCGGAGCGACAATTTTAAAATTTTTCAAATCAAATTTTTTAGAACGAATATGTTTTATTAAAAGTTCATTAGTATTTACATTCACCATTGGAATAGTAAGCGGATGCGCGTTATAACTGCTTGGATTGTGTAAATGCAAAACCACTAATCGATGCGCACCGGCCATCTGCAATCGCATGGGAACTTTTTGGGAAAGCACCGGCTCTCGATGATTCGACGGTTTATCTTGTCTCGCATAAGGTAAACATGGCATAACAACAGTGACGCGAGTAGGTTCGCCTTGTCGTAACGCATAAACCAGAGATTCACACTCGTCTAAATCGTAAGAAAGTATTTCTCTATTTCCAAAACGAGGTTGTAAAATAATGTATACATCCCGATCTCTGACTGACTCATTGTGGTGAACTAAAAAGGAACCATCTTTAAATGATTTAAAAGTGCAAGGCGCGAGTTTATTTTTCAATAATTTGGCGACCTTAAGAGCTAAGGTTTGATTGGTTCCGCTCGGACTTCCATATAATTTCAGGGGATAAGGATTTAAACTGATGTGGTTTGAACTTGGCATTATGAAAATACTTTAGCATAAAAACAAAAATTCTCAAAAAAGAGAGCGGGGGCTGTCTGCGATGTCGCAGACAGCCCCCCCCATACGAGAGATTAGATTAGGAATCTCCCTTACCTATTGCTCGGGTAATTCCGAGCGCAATGCGGTGGGCCAAGTCGCGCTTCCTGCGCACGCGTCATTGCGCGCGCGGGAGCCCTGCTAGTAACCGTACATGGTTATCCTCCTTTCTACCGCACGAAGTACGGGGATCGTCCTCTCTCCACGACTTGCTGTTGAGTCGGCGGTTCTCCAGTCGGCTTTTGTAGGGGAAAATCCGGGGTATCTTTCGATTCCCTCTCCTCCTCATTCTGCGGAGGAAGATCTATGTCTCCCCCGCAATGGGAACCGACGGTTATTAAAGCTGTTCTCAAGCAGTTCATGCTACCTCCCTTCTTTCTGTCGTCCAATCATCCCGTCCCGTGCCTCCGCATACCCTTAGAAACCTCTTCAAGGATGTTGAGGACTTTAGATCTGGCGTCTTCAGGCGTTATTGCGTTGGCGATTCTTGCCTTAGCTGTCGCGAGTTCCGCCTCTGCCTCTCTCATCTTTTTTTCTGCTGCCTCTAGGCGCCAAGAGGATTCTTTTATTTCTTCCTCTGCTTCTTCGGTTGCGGCGCGAAACACATCAGCCTTGCTCTCTTCAGCCTTGAGTGTTGCTTCGGCTGCTTTTACAGCTTTAGCAACAGCATCTCCCATGGCTTTTTCGGCTTGCTGTTGCGCATGGACCGCAGCCAAAGCTTTCTTGGAATCGCCCTTGGCCTTTTTTACAGCCGCTTCTGCATTTCGCGCAGCCTGGATCGCAGCCTCAGCAGCTTCGGTCTCCCTTCTTTTGGCATTCAAGGAAACCCTGAGAGCCTCAACCGCAATCCTCAGCGCCTCCCTTGCCAACTCCTTCTTGGATGGCGGTGGACGATACCCACCGCCAGAACCACTACCACTACTAGGAGGGTTGTAGAAATACTGCATACCGGGGTTTACTTTTCTGTTTCTCATCTTGTCCTGCTCCTTTCTTTCCTTCCGGATCCTGCCGGATCAGTTCTCCGAAACCTGTGGAGATCAGTACTAGCTATTCCCTATTCCGTTGTCAAAAAACAAAAGCCCCCTAGAGGGCCAGTGTTTGAGTTGTAAGTTTTTGGTTTAAGTATTTTTACAGCGCAAATATCAGCCTTCTAGTGAAGAAGTAAAGGGGCTGAAAAAGAAATAATTGTTTGCGCTGATATTTTTCATTGTTTAATTATTATAATTATAAATTTTTTAAATGCAATTTTAAAAAAGAGGTGGAGTGCCGGCCCGCGATGTCGCGGACCGGCACTCACACACAACACGATCATCGCACGCTGATCCGCCCTACATGCACATCAACCAATCGTTATCCCAGTCGTCCCCTATTGCAAGCGGGACGACAACGGGAACCGCTGGCTGCACTTTCGAAGTTGAGGCGGGGTTCCCCGTCGTATCGCTAACCGACGAGCGGACGATTTCCGACTGGTTTCCTGGTTGACTAGAAGACGGAGATGGGAAAGAAAAATATATACTTCTTACTTCTTTCTTCCGCTTTGTCACTTTTTCCTCCTTCTTGTTTTTCCGGATTTCGCCGGATCGGCAGGGTTTATTCCCTAAAGAACGAAACAGCCCCTTTTAGGGGGCTGGTGTTTGGGTTGTAAGTTTTTGTTTGGTAGTTTTTTTACAGCGCAAATATCAGACCTCTAATTTAGGGCTAATAATGATAAAGATATTTGCGAGGATGTTCCTCTTTGTCTGTATATTTTGATTCACACTAATATAATAAAATATAATTTTTAAAAGACAATACCTGTATGTGGAAAACCCCCACACCTATTATGAAACAATGTCAAAATAGGTGTGGGGGAAAACTCTTTTAATATAGGCTGACCCCGATTTTTTCCCGCACTTCCTTCATTTTTTCTGACGCAATCTTTTTGGCCTTTTCTCCGCCGGCTTTCAGTGTGGCAAGCGCTTTCGGGATATTTTTTTCAAATTCTTTTCTTTTTTCGCGGAGCGGAGCAATTAATTTTTCCAGATCTTCCACCAACATTTCTTTAAGTTCTTTATATTTGCCCGCTTTTTCTTCATAAATTTTTTTTAATTCATTTTCAGGACGCACAAGCTTGTGTATCGCATAGACATTTTTAGGAGTTCCTCCGCTTGAATCGGTCACAATGCCCATTACACATTTTTTTATTTCTTCGTACTCGGCAAAAAGCGGAATAGTATTGCCGTAGCTCTTGGACATTTTTTTTCCGTCCGTACCCGGCACAACCGCCGTATCTTCCAAAATTTTCGGTTCCGGCAATTTGAAAGTTTCGCCGAAAATCCGGTTGAATTTTTCCGCCGTGTCCCGCGCATATTCTACATGCTGTTTTTGATCCTGTCCGACCGGCACAATATCTGGACCGTAAAGCAGAATATCCGCCGCCATCAGCATCGGGTAATTAAAAGTGCCGACATTTATTTCTTTGTCTTTCGCCTTGGCATCTTTGTAAGCATGCGCCCGTTCCAAATACGGCATCGTGGTAAAAGTATCAAAAATCCAAGCAAGTTCGGTATGTTCGGAGATATCCGATTGTTTGAAAATAATTAATTTTTTCGGGTCTAAACCGATAGCCAGATAATCCAGCAAAATGCCCAAAATATTTTTCTCCATTTCTTTTCTGTCTTGGATAAAATTCAAGGCATGGTAATCCGCGATAAAAACATAGCCGTCATATTCTTTTTGCAAGTCCACGAATTGCTTCATGGCGCCGAAATAATTGCCGATATGCGGCGCGCCGGTCGGTTTTACCCCTGATAACATTATCTTTTTTGACATATAAATATATTAACACTTTAATAACAAACTTACCAACTTTTTTCCTTGGACAATTTTGTTCTTGTGTTAGAATGGCTTCGTGGCAAAAAATATCCGATCCAATAACAATCTCCGCATCCCTCCGCAAAGCATCCCTTCCGAACAGGCAGTGCTGGGTTCGATTATGCTCCGTAAAGACGCGATGCATGAAGTGGAAGACATGGTAACTCCGGAATCTTTTTACGTTGAAAAACATAAAATGATTTTTCGGGCGATGCAGGATCTTTCCGCAAAAAACGAACCAATCGACATGCTGTCTCTTTCCACAAAATTGAGTGAGCAAAAATTATTAGAGGCGATTGGTGGTAATCAATATCTCGCTGAAATTGTAAATGTTGTCCCCTCTTCTACTAATGTAAAACATTACGCCGACATTGTACAAAAAAAATATGTCCTGCGAAGTTTGATTGAAGCGGCCGATTATGTTTCCGAACTCGCTTTTGAAGAAGGTGACGATCATATGGACGACATTTTAGATATGGCGGAGAAAAAAGTTTTTAGCGTAGTTTCCTCTCCCAAAAATCAAAAATACGTAAATTTGAAAGATGCTCTGCCGGAAGCCTATGAGCGTTTGGAAAAATTACATGAAAATAAAGGAATGCTCCGCGGACTCCCGACTGGATTTCGAGATTTAGACACAATGCTCTCCGGTTTGCAAAAATCCGATTTGGTTATTATCGCCGCGCGTCCAAGTATGGGAAAAACTACTCTGGCTTTGGATATCGCGCGAATGACATCGGTGCTTCACGAAAAATCAGTAGTAATATTTTCTTTGGAAATGTCTTCCCAGCAATTGGTGGACCGCATGCTTTCGGCCGAATCGCGGGTCAATGCCTGGAATCTTCGCACCGGCCGGCTTTCTTCCGATCGGGATTTTTCCCTTTTGCGCGATTCGCTGGATAAATTAGCCAAAGCGAAAATTTTTATCGACGACCAGCCGGGAAATTCGATTGTCCGAATGAAAGCTTTATCTCGCCGACTGAAAGCCGAAAAAGGATTAGACCTTATTGTAGTGGATTATCTGCAATTAATGACTACTTCCAAAAATTACGATTCAATGGTCAATCAAGTCACTGAAATTTCAAGATCGCTGAAAAGTTTGGCCAAAGAATTGGACGTGCCAGTCTTGGCGCTTTCCCAGCTTTCTCGCGCAGTGGAATCCCGCGGGGGCAAACCTCGGCTTTCCGACTTGCGCGATTCTGGTTCCATCGAACAGGATGCGGATGTGGTTATGTTCATTCATCGCGAAGATAAAGGCAAAGAAGAATCAGAAAAAACAAACATCGCAGAAATTCTCATCGAAAAGCACCGCAACGGGCCAACTGGCAAAATCGAATTGTATTTTGATGAAAAAACCACGACATTCTTGAACCTCGAGAAAAGTAATATCAGTGAGTTTTCTCCTTCAAAAATAGAAGGAGGGTTGGATGAATTTTAAATATGGATATTATAGAAAAATTAACGGAAGTTTTTAAAGAGTTTCCCGGTATCGGCGAGCGTCAGGCCAGACGTTTTGTGTATTTTTTAATGTTCAAGAACGGAGAATACGCGAATAATTTATCTAAATTGATATTGGAGCTGAAAAAGAGCGCCTCCCAATGTAAAGAATGTTTCAAGTTTTTCCTTTCAGAAAAAACAAAAAATAATTTGTGCGAAATTTGCGGAAGTCCAAACACAGACTCCTCTGCTTTAATGATTGTGGAAAAAGATTCCGATTTAGAAAGCATCCAGAAAAGCCACGCTTATCGGGGAAAATATTTTATTTTGGGTGGATTGGTGCCGATTGTTGAAAAAAATACCAAGAGCCGGGTGCGCATTTCCGAATTGCAGGAAAAAATTAAAAGAGAAGAAAAAAATGGCTTGAAGGAAATTATTCTCGCTTTTTCCATCAGTCCGCAGGGAGAACACACGGATTCCTATGTACGAGAACAAATAAAAGAAATTTGTGAAAAATTAGGTATAAAAATCTCCTCCCTCGGCAAGGGTCTCTCCACCGGCACCGAACTCGAATATTCCGACAACGACACTCTCAAAAATGCGCTAAAGAATAGGCAATAAAAAAAATCAAAATATAAGCCGAACCCCCATGCGACTAATCCTATTCTCCTTTCTGAATTTTATCTAAATATTCAACTTCTCCTGAAAAGATAACCCCCAGGTCTTGTTTTTTCTTTACTGTTTCTTTTTTCCTGTGATAATTGTCGTATAAAACACGAGCTGTGTTAATATCATGTTTTAATATTTCTTTAATACCCACTAATTGTTCATCGCCAATACGCAACAACGAACCTAAAAATTCTTGCTGTTCATCTTCAGTAAGTTTAGAACTCTCTAGCAACTCCTTTATTTCTAAAAAATTATATTTCATTTTAATAATTCATCAAATTTACTTATTGATAAAGCTGACTCATTACAATGAGTTGCATGAGACCTGGAGCTTTTTGTCCTAGATTTTCATTAAATTCATTCATTTCATCCACATCAATTTTACCATCTTTATTGCCTCGAGTTTCCGCAATATATTGGTCTACATATTTCATTAATTCTTTTACTGCTTCACCTATGTCTTTTGGAAAAACATCCCCTTCAATACGATCTTTATCTACCCCCGCTTGTCTAAAAGATTTTAACCTCAAGGCAAACATATAAATTAGGTCACGTGCTTCCATTTCGTCGCCTTCTGTGTTAAACCGATGATATCGAATACCATCAAGTTCTTTTAAAGTTTCAAATGCAATTTTTTTTGCTACCTCCAGGTTTTTTTCAGGTTGGCTACTTGCTGATGAATCAGGATTAGACGCCATTGCTTTTTCAGCTGCAAAAAGATCGGCGCCAACCGTCATCGAAGTTATTGCCACTAATGCCACCGCTATTTTTTTTGCCACCCCCGTATATCTTTTAAGGAGATTTTGTTCTCTTTTTTTTATCTCTTCATGTTTTGCTCTTGCTGAAGTAGGCGCTTCGATATTATTGTTGTTTGGTCCTTCAAAGTTCATATATTTTATTCTTTATACAATTAAATATTAAACTTAATAATCTGGTTTTCTATTTTATTGAAGTGATTTTTACTTTGAAGAATGGCTGGCGGTGGCCGTTGCGGCGCAGATAGCGGGACTTTTGCTTATATTTTATAACCATAACTTTTCGAGCTCGGCCGATTTCCGCAATTTCCGCATCTACTTTCGCGCCCTTGATATAAGGAGTGCCGATAGTCGTATCTTTGCCGTCATCCACCAAGAGAACTTTATCGAAAGACAACTTGTCCCCTTTTTTATATTCCCCCTTAATTTTTTCAATAGAAACAAAGCCCCCTTTGGAGACCTTATATTGCTTTCCTCCTGTTTGTATGACTGCGAATTCCATGAAATGGATATTACCTGAAATTTTGCAAAAAGGCAACCCCTTTGTTATACTTAGACCATGCAACCAAAAATTATAGAGAAGTATTTCTTCTTTGGACTCCTGGTCGCCACTTTTATTTTCGCCTTTTTTATTTTCCGCCCGTTTTGGATAGTCTTAGTGCTCGGTGTTTCTTTTTCTATTCTGCTTTATCCGATACACTCATGGTTTGCTAATCGTAAATTGCCTAATTGGCTATCGTCTTTTTTAACTATTCTGCTTTTCATTATTGTCCTTTGCGGGCCACTTCTGGCTATCGGTGTCATGGTTTTTAATCAAAGCGAGAATGTTTATTGGAATGTGGTGCAAAGAGGCGGTACCGGAGAATTCATTCGATCGATCGATAGCACGATGAATAAAATGTTGCCGGCGGGAATTACTTTTGATACCAATGAAAAAGTTTCTAATTTCATTTCTTATGTTTCCAGCAATATCGCCAGTATTTTCAGCTCGGCAGTTTCGGCATTTTTCTCTTTTATCTTGATGCTTTTTATTATCTTTTATTTTTTGAAGGACGGAGAAAGATGGAGAAAAGCGGTTGTTTCCCTTTCACCCCTCTCGGACAAGGATGATGAAAAAATAATTTCCAAATTGGCGCTAGCGGTTAATGCGGTGATGAAAGGATACCTGTTAATTGCTTTAGTGCAAGGAATTCTGATGGGGATCGGCCTTTGGATTTTCGGCGTTCCCAATCCGGCCTTGTGGGGCGTGGTGGCCGCGGTCGCTTCTTTGATTCCAACTTTCGGGACAGCTTTTGTTTCCGTCCCAGCCATTGTTTTTCTATTTATGACCGGCAACACAGTATACGCTGTCGGGCTTTTAATCTGGTCTGTCGTCATGGTGGGAACTATCGATAATCTTTTGACTCCGCTGGTGGTCGGCGGAAAAACGAACATTTCCCCGCTCTTGGTGCTTTTCTCGGTTTTGGGCGGAATTTCTTTCCTCGGTCCGGTCGGTATCTTGCTCGGACCTCTGACCGTAAGTCTGCTCTATACTCTTATTTCAATCTATCGGGATGAATTCAAGCAAAGTACAACTCTATAACACTCTCACGCGAGAAAAAGAGATTTTTTCTCCCATCCATAAAGACGAAGTCCGAATGTATTCCTGCGGACCGACGGTTTATAATTATCCCCATATCGGAAATTATCGGGCCTATATTTTTGCCGATACCTTGAAACGGGTTTTGCTTTACGCCGGATATAAAGTGAAGCACATAATGAATTTGACGGACATCGACGATAAAACTATCCGCGAATCGCAAAAAGAAGGAAAGAGCTTGAAAGAATTCACGGAGTTCTACACGGAAGCGTTTATGGAAGATATAAAATCTTTGAATATTATTCTGCCGGAAAAATTCACCAAGGCCACTGATTATATTGAAGAAATGGTGAAAATCATAAAAAAACTTTTAGAAAAAGAAGTTGCATATAAAAGTAACGACGGAAGCGTATATTTTGATATTAAAAAATTCAAAAACTACGGACAGCTTTCTCGTTTGGTTTTGGAGGAGCAAAAAGAAAACGCATCAGGCAGAATAAAAAACGATGAATATGAAAAAGAAAATGCGCAGGATTTTGCGCTCTGGAAAGCTTGGGACGAAAAAGATGGAGAAGTTTTTTGGGAAACTGATTTAGGAAAAGGACGCCCCGGCTGGCACATCGAATGTTCGGCTATGTCGATGAAAAATTTGGGAGAGCAAATCGATTTGCACACCGGCGGAGTGGATAATATATTTCCCCACCATGAAAATGAAATTGCGCAGTCGGAGGGCACAACTGGAAAACAATTTGTAAAATATTGGATGCACAATGAATGGGTTTTAGTAGATCAGAAAAAAATGGCAAAATCTTTTGATAATTTTTATACTTTGAAAGATTTGATAAAAAAAGACATTAATCCGCTGGCTTATAGATTTTGGCTTTTAATGGCCAGTTACCGCACTAGAGTAAACTTCGTATGGGAAGCCCTAGAGGGCGCAGAAACGGCCTTAAAACGCCTTTATGGCCTTTATTTGGGCCTAGATACTGACATAGGGAGTGTACATAAGGAATACCAAAATAAGTTCAAAGAATACGTTAGCGACGACTTAGACACCCCTCGCGCGCTTTCCTTGTTGTGGGATGTTTTTAAAGATGAAAATATTTCTAACGCCGACAAAAAAGCCACGATTTTAGATTTTGATAAAGTATTAGGTTTGGGTTTTGAAAATTTGCAAGAAGAAAAAATTCCGGGCGAGATTTTAAAATTAGCAGAAGAACGCGAACAGGCCCGGCAAAATAAAGATTTCAAAAAATCCGACGAATTGCGGGAAAAAATAAATTCGCTCGGCTACGAGGTGAAAGATACGGGAAACGGACAAAAAATAAATAAAATCTAAAAAGTTTGCATTAAAAATATACAATGCTAGCATAAGTTTTATGATAGATACAATTGTAAATACAAAAGATAAGAAAAAAGCCGATGTCGTATTGTTGAGCGCGCCATACGAGCACAGCGTTTCTTTTATGGGTGGCACCTCCAAGGCTCCAGAAAGAATATTAAAATGCCTAAACAATAATTTAGAGCTTTTTGATGTTGAATTGCGCACTGAACCGTCAAAAAAAATACAAACGGTACATCAAGAGGTACCGGGCTTGCAAAAACTGGTTCCGGAAAAAGCGGCTAGAAAAATAAGCGCTGAATATCAAAAATTATTCAATAACAAAAAATTAATAATTCTTCTGGGAGGAGAACACACTGTTTCATTCGGAGCGCTCGATGCAATTTCAAAAACAGAAAACCCCAAAGATGTGACCATTTTACAGATTGACGCGCATCAGGATCTGCGTGATGACGACAGCGATTATAGCCACAAAAAAGAGAGGTTCGCGCATTCGTGCGTAATGCGAAGAATCCACGAACTTGGCTTCCCTCTCGTACAAGTCGGCATCCGCACTTTTTCCAAATACGAATACGAATATTGGCAAAAAAATAAAAATACTATCACCGTATTCGAGTGGAATAAAAAACAAATCCCGATTAATACGATTTTAAAATCAATCAAGACAAAAAAAATTTATATTACCGTAGACGTGGACGGCTTTGATCCCGCTTACATGCCGGGCACCGGCACGCCGGTACAAGGAGGATTAAGTTGGTATTACGGCTTGGATCTTATTGAGCAGGCAATTAATAAAAAAGAATTAGTCGGGGCGGATATTGTGGAAGTTTCACCCCAACATGATTCGGTGCTGACTGAATTCGGCGCCGCTTTAATTTGCTACCGAATGATGGCGCACAAATTCAAAAATAGATTTAAATAATAATTTTTGTTTTA
>Ga0172379_10005500_pt1 | contig 17681 bp, 21 predicted proteins | sample GrowelOW334metaG_FD_119756 | JGI IMG/M metagenome (GOLD analysis project Ga0172379, IMG submission 119756) | Groundwater microbial communities from an aquifer near a municipal landfill in Southern Ontario, Canada - Groundwater well OW334 metaG | ecosystem: Environmental > Aquatic > Deep... | reverse complement strand
GAATATATAGGGATGTTGCGGAGTCTTCCGGGAAGGTTGCCGCTAGCCTAGCGAGAAATTATGGGGTTATAGATGATTTCTAATGCTAGTTTAAGCTTGTGATAAATCTCGCACCAGAGGTCAGCCGTAAGTTTTGATGTAGTAGGTTTTGGGCATAAATAATTTTAGCATAGATCTATGCGGTTACGCGGTCATTGTTCTCCCTGAATTTCCGAAAGATAAGTACCTAAATTCCGGGAAAGGTTATAATCAGCCAAGACACGCTTTTTACCTTGAGTAGAAACGCCGGGCCACCTCTCCCTATCTTGCAAGATCCTATCAAAAGCAGATAAGCATTCCTGTCTAGTGTCGATAGGTACGATATATCCATCCTCGCCATCTTTGACCTGTTCAGCTAGCCCTCCACGCCTGCTGGCAACTAATATCGCACTATGCGCATAAAGGCGGGCTTCCATAGCAGTTGTGGGAAAAACATCCGTTCTTGAAAGGAGGGCGACCATTTTTGTAAGGGGATGGCTTAAAATTTGCCTTGGAAGATCAGCGTCAAAGCGTTGAATAATTGAGCAATCCAGTGCAAGCCTCCTCCTAAGGGCAACGATCTCGTCCGTAAATGCCAGGTCCTCCTGGGCCGGCGGCATTAGAAGAACCGGATAATAACCGTGCTGTTCCTGTAGATGTTTCGCAGTTTCAAGAAATATATCAAACCCCTTCACATGGTTCCCTCGCCCCCAACTGAAAAACAAATTTGTCCGTGTTGGAATACCTTCTTTTCTCAGCGCCTCATCAATAATTAAAGAATCATTATTATTTGGCTCTTCAGTAATGATGCCATTTCGAAACCTGAACAACCGCTCCCTTGGCGCGCCAAAATCTGCTATCAAGTGTCCCTCAATAAAATCAGACAATACGCCGACACGATAATCCATTCTTTTAGTAGGGGAATATTGCAAAGCGTCGGTTTCCCAATCGAAGCGGTCCACGTCAAAATCCTTCCCTTCATAAAGTTTGCCGGTACAATGGGGCAGCCAGTCCAGATGGAGCCTACTTCCCATATTTTTGTTTGCCAGCATCCGGGCAACTCCCGCGAAAGCAGTATCATGGCAAAGAGCAATAATCTTATCTTCAGGACTTATTGATAACGACAATTGTTCCAAATAGCTGGCGGCCTGCTCAGAGACTTCACGCCAGAATTCAATCGTCCCAAATTGGTTCTTTATTGCCGTTGTGTACGGCAGAAAGACAACTTCTCCCCCTGATTGCTGGCATATGTTTTGGGATAGCCTTAAAACATCGATTCCCGGCGCTAAGATCACTTTCGGATAATTGGGCGTTAATAAATGCAATGCCACCCGCACTTCATTGTTTTTGGCCAGCCTTATGGCCCGCGCAATATTATGGACGCATTGGCCAACCCCAGAATGGATGGTAGTCACTCCATCATAAGCCATATTTACAAAGTGGATCTTTTTAACGGAATTAACCATGATATTCCCCGACTTCCGGGGTCGGACCAAACCCTGGTATTAGCTCAATTCTAACTTTGCCGGCGCATCTTCTGTCTTTATCCTTGCCTTGATTCTGTATTTCAGCATAGAAAGCGGGATCAAAATGTCGATCGGTTACTTCCGGGACCGTGGGATGAAGAAAATGCCTTTTGGCCCACAACAATTCGGCCCCTTCCCTTTGGGCTTTCTCTCGAGACTCAAGGACCGATCCGAGCCGATAAAAATAATATGGTCCTGCCGGAAAGGCAGGCATTTGCCGGGCCACAAGGTCATCAACAAATTCCGCATCTTCCCATCTTTCTTTCATCCATTCATGATATCCACCAACTTCCCGATAAACGGATGCCGGCATCATCCAAACGGAACAATAAAGATCCCGGCGAGGGCCAAAGGAATTTGCAAGGTGAGAAAAATTATCCCCTAAAATATCGCTTAATTGGAGCGCTCCATCTTGAAATGCATTCACCTGGCTATAACTTACAGCTCTTTCAATCCCTTTATCGATCAAACAGCTCGATAAGGCACTAGAAAAATCTGGATGAAGAAGATCATCTCCGTCCAAATGCGCTACCATTTCCGAGCCGTTTGCGATAAGCATATCCATGCCAATATTCCTAGCTTTCGAAGTGCCACAATTTCGGTCGGTGAGGATCATATGCGCTGATCGAACCGAGCTTTCGGCATTTAAGAGGTTCGAGTGAACAGCTTCTTGAAAAGATGAGAGCGCTTCTTCCCTGTGGTTCGCTCCATCTTCAACCACGATTATATCGATCCTCTTTCTATAATATCTTTGTGCAATTACAGATTGAAGCGTTTCTTTTAAATAAGAATATTTTTTATGACTACAAATTGCGATCCCGATTTTAGGACATTGCATACTAACTTTTCCCAAAAACGTGCTTCAACCGCGTTTGGCCTAAATAATACGCAATATGCAGCCACCAACGACCCGTTTTCAGCAGCGACCTGCCAACCCCCTGATCCTCAAAAATATTGTCACGAAATTGCCAAGCGATCGGAAATTCTGCAATTCGCGCGCCGTGCTTTTTAAGGATCCATAGCATTTCCGCATCGAAGAAGATATTTCCCTGGCATTTAATCTGAGAATCCCAGACTTCGGCAAAAGATTTCTTCAGGACTTTCAAACCAATTTCAACGTCCGCAAAAGGAAGCCCGTATAATAGCCTGGATACCATATTGGTAAATCTGAAAGTTAACAGGCTATGCGTATGATCGTCGGGAGTACTGAAAGGGGTGGTTCCGGCATTTAATAGACTGGATTGTCCTAAAGTAAACCTTGAGCCAAGGACTACATCCAGATCATCCACACGATCTTCAAGTTGCGTGAAAAGTTTAAACGTTGTTTCAGGCCCAAGCGAATCGTCAGTATCAACAAAACCGACCAACGGCGCATTGGCCAGTCTAAACGCAGCCTGTACCGCCCCATATTTAAAGCCCGGACTTGGTAATTTAAAAACCTGGACAAAAGCAAATTTTTCACTTTCAATTAATTCCGTGACACTTCGAAACGATTGATCCGTACTTGCATCATCGACACAAATTATTTCTGCTTCAATGCCATGGCTCTGAATATATCTGGCATAAGCGGATAATTGCCTTGGAAGCCGCTTTTCTTCATTATGGAACGGAAAAACAAGTGAAAATCGGACCCTTTTCGAAGATGAAACAATCATGCTAATTATCCCCTTTGTTTATATTCATCTATCCGCGCATTCACGCATAAATTTCATTGAACGCCAAAAACGATGACCAAAATAATAAAGGGGGGATAATTTAACAATAAAACCGATCAAAAATATAATAAAAGGACACAGTTAATTTCTTTTCAGCTATCTTCTAGCAGTTGGTTCAGCGTCTGGTAGGCCCCGCTTTGGGTCAAACGCTTCATCTCCGAGCGTTCGCTGACTAGCTCCCTGATGAATTCGGAAAAAACCGTCGGATCTTTGATCGACAATTTTTTAAAGTCTTGTAAAAAGGCCTGCCGTATCCCGGATAATTCGCTCCAATGCTCTTTCAGCGTAGAATATATGTTCGCATTTTTTCGGATCGCGACCACATATTCGTAGAGATCATATAGCACCCCATAAACTTTAGCATCGTCAACTTTCAGATCGTTCCCCTTCCACGTCGCAAGCCCCTCTTTTACAAGCAGATCGGCTTCTTCTTGTGACAAAGCTTCCTTTCCTTTGTAGGACTTATAGCAAGCAAAAACATCTGCCGGCAGAGCCGCCTTTTCATCGTCATTAAGCGGCAAGTCCATGTAAGCTTTATAACAAGCGCTATCGAACGGCTCAAGCAGATCGGTCCGTTGCGGATCTTTTATGAATTGATAACAGGTTGAATAATTGGCGAACCCGCGGCTCTGTTTGATAGCGCTATCAAATCCCTCAAAGGTCGAGGCCATCACCCGGATCAGATCGCCGATCAGCCGCCGCTGTTCCATCATAAGATCACCCGTGGTATGGACCAGCTCCGGCGCCATTACCTGCCGACCGGTGGAAAGAAGGATCGGATACTTGCCAAAAGTATTGCTCCCCCACTTTGCCCGAAGTAAATTTCCGTTGTCGTCCAGGCCAAGATCATAATATTCATAGATGCGCTGGTCGGCCGCAAAACCAAGGTCAGATTGAATAGCGTCCGGTACGCCGGCCCATTTTTTATTTTCTCCGAAAAACAGCCACTTGCTCCCCTCTTTCCGTAGTTGCGCCCCCTGCGGCACGATCGTCGTATCGTAATAGAGGTTGGATACATAATTTACCAGTTTTTTCAAAATCGAATAATTACCGTCCGAAGTCGGATAAGCGACATTATTTTGAAAAAGCGGCTTTCCGGAAGGATCCCTCCCCTTCATAAGATTTACCTTCGTCTGGAATCCCGGCTCAATCTTCATACTGGCGTAACCTTTATCTTTCAAGTAAATAACCCAGAGACGGGAACCGGGATAGACGACAACCCTCACGTCCGTCGGCGTACTAAATTGTTTTGCCAGCTCGGCAATGTCATCGTCAAAATTCACCAGGTCAGCCAGCAGCGGCAGTTTAAATAGAGCCGGATCGGCTTTTTCGCTGTACGGCTTGATCGTTAATTTGGCGCCGACCGGAAGGAGCTTGTTCATGATATGCACATTCAGCGGAGAAACGTGAAGACAGCCATGGCTTTTGTATAGATCGCCAAGCATCTCGTTCAGAAGAACGCCAAAGTTATAATTATTAAGGGCCGTAACGGAAGAGATCTCTGCCCCTTTCGCCTCCCCCGAAGCCGCCGCACGGATCAGCTCGCGGATCGCGGCCTTTTCTCGTGTGTCAAAAAGCGATGGCTCATCATCTTTAACAAAAAAATCGGAAAAAGAGATCCGCGTCTTGCGCGATGCCGGAGGAACGATCTGCTTGAACTCAAGCCGATCATTGATAAATTTCTCCAAAGCTATAACCCTATTCGCCTGGGAATACAGTCCGTACTTGTCGTAATCGCGGCGTAGTTTCGCGCGCAGGTCGCCGAATACATCCCAATGGTCGCGAACCATGCCGTACCAGTTGGCACTTTTGTCGAAAGCATTATCGTAATCACGGACAAAGTTATAGAGACCGGCCTGTTCTTGCCGCTGATTCGGGATCCAGGAGATCTTGCCCGCCTTCTGCGCCCTAAAAGCTTTCTCGACCCGGTCGTCAATATTTTTCTGGTCTTGAGCCGTCAACCGGAACCCGTTAAAAAGCTTAACATAGCTGCAGGAAACCGGATCCAGCTTGCTTGAGAAAACCTCCCCTCTAGAAGAAATAAAATCACTGGCCGCCCTGCAAACTAAAAGATTATTACTATTTTCAACACAGGCTTCAAAAGAATCGGATCCGGATACCGTCAACAGTACTGCCAAATCTTTGATCAGTAGCGTCTGTTCATAGAGAAGCTGGCCTTCGGAGTAACCAAGCTCCGGATAGCGGGTCCGGCCGTCCAGCGTCCAGAGGAGGGCATATTTTCCAAAATCATTTCCGGCCCAGCGCGCTCCCGTTATCTTCCCGTTTTTGTCCAGATTAACATCAAAATAATTATTATCTTGTTTGCCATAAGGCTGCTCAAGATCGCTCGCAATGAATTCCGGTGAAATGTACCATTTGTTGTCATCGTTCTGATAAAACCATTTTCCATTTTGTTTGACGACCCATCCACCAAACGGGACGATCGTAATATCCCGGTAAGCATTGCTAAGATAGTGAGCTGTCGCTCCGATGATCTTATAGTTGCCGGGATCGGTCGGAGTTGAAACATAGCGATCCCAGGAAATATCTCCGTCGGGATCAACATCAAAAACAAGCTTATACGCCTGCTCCGGACCAGGCCGTGTTTTAACTTTTACGATCGGCTTATCGCCTAGAAGGACAAACAACCATCCCAACCCCGGATAAACGACCAGGCGCGCTTTGCCGGCCTTAAAAGTATCGGCGTATCTTCTAACATCCGCCTGTGAATTTACCTGCTTCCTAAAGATCGGAACAGATTCATAGCCGGCCGGTATTTTTTTTTCGCTGTACCCTTTGATCGATAAGCTCGCTTTTTTGGGAATGGTTTTAACAAGCAGATAGATATCCGACGGAGTAAAGTGCAAACAGCCATGGCTGTCGTAGAGGAATCCAAGGTGTTCGCCGATCAAGTCCGCCCAGTTCGTCTCGTTTATGAACGCCTGGCTCTCATAGGTTTCAGCCCGAAGCGGCTGGAGCAGGCTGCAGCTAAAAATGATGGTCAAAATAAATAATATTTTCGAGGGATAATTCATCTATAAAGATATTCTAGGGGGTTTTATTTAGAGAAGCAAGGAAATTAATTGTCTTCGAGGAGTTGGTCAAGCGTCTGATAAGCCCCAAGCTGGGTCAGACGCTTCATTTGAGACCGTTCAAGGATTAACTCGCGAATAAATTCGGCAAACACGACCTGGTCCTTAATATACAACATGCTGAAATCCTGCAGTAGGGCGTGCCGTATCACGGACAACTCGCTCCAATGCTCTTTTAGCGTTGAGTAAATGTTCGCATTTTTTTTGATCGCGACAACATATTCATAAACGTCATAGAGGATTCCATAGGCTTTAGCATCATCAACGATGACATCGTTTCCCGATCGTTTGGCTAGCCCCTCATTGATAAGCAGGTCTGCCTCCTCCTGGGTCAGTGGTTCTTTCCCTTTATAGGCTTTGTTGCAGACAAAGATATCTGCCGGCAGGGCCGCTTTTTCTTCATCATTAAGCGGTAAGTCATAATAGGATTTATAACTGGCACTCTCGAAGGGCTCAAGCAAGTCCGCTCGCTGCGGATTCTGAATAAACTGATAGCAAGCCGAGTAGGCGTCATATCCGCGGCTTTGTTTGATCGCGTTATCAAATCCTTCCAACGTGGACGCCATGATCAGGATCAAGTCACCGATCAGCCGCCGCTGTTCCATCATTAGCTCCCCTGTTGTGTGGACGACTTCCGGAGCCTTGATCTTCCGACCAGTAGAAAGAAGGATCGGATACTTGCCAAAGGTATTGCTCCCCCACTTTGCCCGGATCGGATCTTTGCTTTCATTCCTGGCAATATCATAATATTCATAGATACGCTGCTTTGCCGGCAATGCAAGGTCTGCCTGGATAACGTCCGGAACGCCGGTCCATTTCCCTTTTTCGTTAAAAAACAGCCATTTATCCCCTTCTTTACGCATTTGAGCACCCTGCGGAACAATGGTGGTTTTGTAGTATATGTTAGAAACATAGTTGATCAATTTTTTCAAAATAGTGTAATTACCGTCCGGCGTTGGATAGGCAATATTGTTTTCAAAGAGCGGCTTTCCGGTGGCATCCCTCCCCTTCAAAAGATTTACCTTAGCTTGAAATCCCGTTTCAGTTTTCATGATCGCAAAAGCCTGCTTTTTTAAATAGATAACAAATAGATTGGAACCGGGATAGACAACGACCTCAACTTCCGCCGGCGTGCTGAATTTTTTCGCCATCTTAGCAATATCATCATCAAATTTTACCAAACTGGCCAAAGGCGGCAGAGCACTTAAAGCCGGATCGGCTTTTTCGGTGTACGGCTTTATCGTCAGCCTAGCTCCAACCGGGAGAATATTATTCATTAGATAAACGTTAATCGGCGAAATATGGAGACAGCCGTGGCTTTTATAAAGGTCACCAAGCATCTGATTTAGAAGGACGCCAAAGTTGTAGTTGTTGAGCGCTGTGACTGAAGCAATATCTTCTCCGGTAACCTCTTCAGAAGCAACAGAGCGAATAATTTCCCTGATCGCCGCTTTCTCCCGAATATCAAAAAGCGAAGGTTCTTCTTCTCGATTAAAATAATTGACAAAAGAAACCCGTTTTGCCGAGCGTTCGTTTGTTTCGGCCAAAACTGATTCAAACTGGCAGAAGACCAGCATGGTAATAAATATAAATAATATTTTATGCTGATTATTCATTTTTATTTATTATAGTTCACTCAATATGAAAGTAAACGGGGACCAACTCGTTTAAAGTGTCCATGTTCTCTTTAAAAAATATGATCCCCGCTTTTCTTATAGATCGAAAGGCTGCGAAACCGATAAACTTAAGCCCTTGGAAGAAACGGTATTTGATCGAATAACATTATATCCGATTGCAAAACCAGTCTTCCCCAATCCAAGGCCCATATCAGCAGTAATGCCAAAAAAGACATCCCCGCCGATCTTGCCACTAGTCTGGCCGTTACCATCAACAACATAGTTCAACCCGCCGGTAAGAAAGCTTTCTTGCCCCCCCAGCCACTGCGGTAAATTAATGATTCCGCCCGCATAGACCGGAATTGCCTTTAAGCCGACGCCTCCTCCAGCATAATAACCCATGCCAAGCTTGAACTTCACGGCATTGGTAGACATACCAAACATGGAGCCAAGACCGATAAAGTCATCCAGCACCACGTTAGCCATTAAGCCTGCTGAACCCGCAACAGATCCCTTCCCAGTATTGATATACCGGCCGTCAAGCATGGTATTAAGCCCCCAACCAAATGCCCCATTAGACTTTTTAGCAACTGGTTGCGCTGCGATCTGTTGTGGAACGGTTATAACTTTAGTTATAACACGTTCAACCGGTGCCGGCGCAACATCCATGGAAGCTTTCAATTTGTACCAGCGAGCCAGCGATGCTGATTTTTCTACATGCAATAAGTCAACTCTTGCTTTATTGTTGGCTTGCTTGGCTGTAGCTAGCTTTGCATCAACTACGTTCAGGTAATCCCTGACCGCTTGCGCTTCTTCAGCGAGAGTTCGGCCATAAGAGACGCTGGCAATAGCCAGCATAATAGCTAAAACAACGAGACAATTAACATATTTCTTCATTTTTATTTCTCCTTTTATTATTTTCATATTTCCTTTTCTATTTTTCACCTCCATTTTTTCTTATTTAGCTGTGTTTAATGTTTTCCACCATGGCCTTTATTATTTCCGTGCTGTTTCCCCTGTCCGCGATCACTAGACGGTGCCTTGTTATTAACTGCCCGCGGCTGGTAGTGCTTTTTCCATTGCCCATAATTCATGGGATGAATATTTTTATATACTTCGCGGTAATTTTTAGGCACTTTAAACAGATACGCAGGAACATAATTTCGCTGAATAACACCCCACGGACCGTTGTATTGCCCTGACCTGTACCAGCGATCACCCCTAGGAGACCACCAATAACCGTTATAGAAAAATACGTCAAAACTAATACCCGGAACAAAATAGATCCCGGTCGGCATCATGACCACTTCCACAGGTGCCGCCACTACAATGGGAGGCGGGCCAATATTAATATTGACACTGATCTCCGCTTGAGCCGATCCGGCTAACCCAACAGCCAAAACCGCAAATACAAAAACATATCCTAAAAAACCGTAAAATCTTTTTTTCATTTTCTGTTCCTCCATTTATTCATCTTTCTCTTTTAATTAAATTTTATACCCGAGTTGCAGCTGTAAATTACCGGAATCAACGACATCTATCCCAAATTCCAGGAACAGGGGCGCTACGTCGAGAAACCGATCAAATATTAAGGAAATATACGGACCGGCTGCTGCCCTATTGCCAAAATACCCGACCAAACCGCCGCTCAAAGACATCGGAACTCTGCCAACATTGCCAAGAAACCATTTTCCTCCAACAAAGACGATCCCCGGCGTATTCGAAGTATTGGCTTCAAATCCCAATCTTAATGCCGTACTGTTTGAGAGGCCGCTTTCAAGCATTAACCCCAGCGCAACCCCACCCCTTACTCCGCCTATGACCGCCGGCTGAAAAGCCAAACACTCAGATCCAAATAAAAGAACCATCAAAGCAACTGCAACAAGCACATTTCTTACCATTTCTTTTTCCTCCTTCGTTCATTACGGGATACCAACCACAGCAGCTATCTTCTCGCTCTCTCCGGGATTTAATAATCACATAGGCCGAGAACAATATTGCTCACCGCCCCATTGTTGACACTATCTATATATGATTGCGTGGCGCCAATAGCCGATAGATGATTACTTTTAAAGTCCGACGAAAGCTTATTGATCATTTCTGAACAAAGCGGTTTAAGGGTGAGTAATTTTTCTTTATCAAAAGTTTGGGCAAAGATTGCGGATTGACAACAAAAAATCATGATCAGCGGCCAGATCATGAGTTGTTTCATGTTTTTAAAATTCCTGCTCCGCGGTTTATTCTGTTTATTCGCATAAAACAACCTTCTTAATTACTGTCTCTTTGGGCAAATATGCAAGTAACGCCTTTTCAATAAGGATAGTCAAAGTTAATTCTTCAATAATGGCCTGGGCTCTGGCATGTTTAGCGATCGCAGGATTCATAAAAAGAGTCACTCTCTGTTTCTTTTTAATTGTCATACTACACACACTACAACTAGTTGTAGTGGTTGTCAAACACAAAAATATTGAATTCATTTCGCGAAACGGGTATGATTGCATAGTTGAATATATCAAATAGGAGGAATAAGCATGGCTAACAAAGAACAAGGCGCAAACAAGAATATAAAAAAAGTCGCAAAATTATCACTTAAAGAAAAACGGGCATTAAAGAGAGAAAAGAGAGCAAATAAGGGATAAGATCTTTCTAGCTGTATACCGAGCCGTTAAAGATCGCAGTTCGCATTACTTGATAGATCTGTTCGGCGCTCCAAAGGGTATCTCGGGATTCCGCTTCGGTAACGTGCATTCCGACTAACCGGCCCGTTCTGAGTGAATCGGTCATATTGCCCATAACCTCTTCCGGATCACGGTTCATAAACATCGAAACATCCGTATCAAAACTAAAAAATACCGGTTTCCCATGATAATCGACTCTTTTACATAACTGGTCAAGGTCGACCCAGCAGCCGCTTTTAAAAAGATAGATCCTCTCCCATAGAATCATGGCAATTTCAAAAAGCTGACTTATTCCATCGTCTGACGAAAGCACTCTATTAATTATTGCCTGATCCCATTTTCCCGGCATACAAACCCTGCCAGTTTCTATTAGAACGTCAGTCGATACTGTCTCTTGAATTAAGCCCTTATTTCGACTAAATATTCTTTCAATAATTGACGTTGGGAATTGGTCCATTAAATCATGGCTTACCCTAAATATCCTTTTCTTGCCAGGAGTAGTTTGATAAGTTAGGGCGGCAGAACCAAACATTTGGATCGCACTGGGGGAAATTAATTCTTGGTCGATAGCATAACGCATAAATCCGCTGGGGCTAAAAGAATCAGAATCACTATCTAAATGGGTATCGGCGAAAAGCATTTGCAAATTCGGATGCATTCCTGCAAGCGCGGTAAAAGCACCCAGGGTAAATTCATGCGAATCGGCCAAAACGATCGGCAACGCCTCTGCCCCTTCTGCCGCCTGCATAGAAGTCTTGTGATATTCAGCATGGTGGCGGTAATATTCGGCATCAACACTTGGGTCTTCAATTTTCGTGCAAACCAATGGATCCCCATGTTCATATCTAATATACTTTTTAGAAGAGGGAAGCAAGGCAGGCGGATGTTTGAGTTCTCTGGGGTTAGCAATCTCAATTGCCGGGTCACGCACAAGCTGCTGTACAATTTTCCCATATTTATTCGGCGGGTAAGGAAACAGTTTCCCGCCGGTCTGATCAATGATCCATACTCTTCTTGGCGCTCTGACTTGCATGAACTATTATCTGATTAATTGGAGGAAAATTTCAGATCAAACGCAGTTTCAATTAGCTGCACCCAATATCTTCATTCCAAAGTTCGGGGTTTTTGCGGATAAATTCCTGCATCAGTTTCTTACACTCATCAAGGTCAAGATCAACGACTTCAATTCCATGCGAGCGCATAAACTCTGCCGCACCTGGAAAGGTCGCAGCTTCGCCGGCAAAGACCTTTTTTATGCCGAACTGCACAATTGCGCCGGCACAGAGGTAGCATGGCATTAAGGTTGAATAAAGGGTTGTATCTTTATAGGAACCGATCCGGCCGGCATTTTGGAGGCAATCGATCTCGGCATGGAGGATCGGATTATTTTCCTGAACCCGTTTATTGTGTCCGCGGCCAATTATTTTACCGTCCTTGACCAGGACCGATCCGATCGGGATACCACCCTCCCCAAATCCCTTTTTTGCTTCTGAGATTGCTTCGACCATGAAATTATTCATCTTCAGAATATTCTAGCATGTTATAATTTTATTGTATCATTATGACAAATTCAAAATGCCCTCTATGCTCTGCCCCAGCTGATTTTTTCTGCACCGATCGTGGAATCAACTTCTTTAAATGCGGCGGGTGCCATTCGGTCTTTCGCGACCCGAATGAAGCTTTGTCGCAAGAAGCCGAAAAAAACCGTTATGAATTACACAATAATGATGTAAATGATCCCGGTTATCGCACTTTTATTGCGCCAATAGTTGACGCGGTTCTTTGTAGCTTCTCTCTTTCTCATACGGGCCTTGATTTTGGTGCAGGCCCAATACCAAATATAACCAATCTCTTGCGTGAAAAGGGATATAATATTTCCCCTTACGACCCCTTTTTTCACGATGACCCGAAATTATTAGAAAAGGCTTATGATTATATCGTAGCGTGCGAAGTAATTGAGCATTTTCGCTCGCCAGCAAATGAATTTAAGCTTTTACGGTCGCGGCTGAATCCCGGCGGAGCGTTAATTTGCATGACGGAGCTTTATACAGAGAAAACCGATTTCTCAAAGTGGACTTATAAGAACGACTTGACCCATCGCTTCTTTTACAGCCGGGAGGCGTTGGAGTGGATACGGGGCAAATACGGCTTCTCTAAGTCAGAAAACAAGGGAAGACTATTAATTTTTACTGTTTAAATTAATGACCATTCTTGCGGGTATACTCCGCTGCCGCCGCTGGCGCGACCTACGAATGTACCGTTATTTCCTACTGCTCCGTCAGGAACATATCCATCATGGCAGAGAGGAATCGAAGTAATCCCATGATCTACAATATGGGCTCGAAATTCGCTAACCGCGGTTCCATCTGGACCTACTACAACCCTATGATCAGCCGGCGGAAGTTTTTCGGCAACCCATTCCGGCTGGGAAGTAACAAACATCCCTGCTTGATGCTGAACCCACTCAAGGGTTTGAGTCGTGGCCGGCCCGCTTTCTGGAGCAATAAACCTTCTTGACGGGATGGCATCAAAATCCGGGACCAATCCTTCTACGGTGGTAACAAACATACCTTGATGGATTTGAATTAAGTCCATCTTTGCAGGGACCGGTCCTAATGTTGGATGGGTTATCATTGGTTTGGCTGCAGTAGGCAGTTTGCCTGCTTCATACGCGGCTAGCCTTTTTCTCTCACTTGCAACTCTTTGAGCAATGGTTGGTTTTACTCTAAATACTTCTGCAATGTTCATTTTATCTCCTTTGTGCCTTCAACGGCAGTCGATTAATTACATATTATTATCGATTAATATTTGATGAAATTTCAGGTTATTTGGAGGTCACAGATTGTGACCTCCATTTATTTAATTATATTGTAGTTTTTTGAGGATATCGCAAATTGCGACATTGAAACAAAATTTTAAAGTTTGCCTTCTCTTTGTTTGCGCCAGGATTCTTTTATTTTTGGATCGGTAACTGAATGGAGGAATTTATTGGCTTCTTCAAGCCAATTGAGGCGGGAAACGATCGGCATTTTTGAATATTCAAAGAGTCGCTCTTTATCTAGTTTTAATCCAAACCATTGGGTAATATTTTCTTTATTAGCCACGCTTCTTTTTTAGCTCCTCAAGCATCTTAATATCATCAAGGTCTTGCCCTCTAGCCGATTGTTTTTTTAGGATTATCAAATCGTCAAATGAGATAACATTCACATTTATACCACCTGCATTTATCGCCTGTTTTCGTTTGTAGGCATCTGCGAACGGAATCGGTTCATTCGGAAAAACATCAATTATCTTGTAATCATCCTTGGCATGGATAAACGAAAAAACCTTCATGTTTTTTTCTTTTATCCATCCTTCCCTTACGTTGGGATCGGAAAACTCTTCAGCATTGACCGGAAGTTTTGGTTTATAATCAATATTTTTCATGACATCCAGGAATTTACGAACATTTTCTTCGTCCAATCCAATGATTAGATCAAGGTCAGCGGTCATTCGAACAAATCCATGCAAAACTACGGCAATACCCCCAACGACAAGGTATCGGACATTGTTTTTGTTCAACGCATCAAATACTTCTGCATAGTACATCATAAAAAGTATAGCATAGCAGGTTAAATATTTTCATTATTGAGGAAGTCACAATCTGTGACATCCTTAAAATTTCGCACAATTATAACGTTTAAACTCTCTCCTTGAGGTGGTCGCAATTTGCGACCACCTGACTAATCCTCTCTTCCGGCAATAAACCCCATTCTTCTTTTCGGTTTTTCGGGTGGGGTCATAAGTTGTTTAATAGCTTCAAAGATAGCGAAAATCTTCTCATCACTTTTATCCATCCTGGCTTCGAGTTCTTTGAATTTATGGGCTAATTCCTTGTGAGTTGAAAGGATATTCTTGAGTTTTACAAAGGTTCTCATAATTATGATATTCACATCAATAGCTTTTTCGCTGTTTAAAACCGAAGAAAGCATTGCTACCCCCTGTTCGGTAAAGACATAAGGAAAGTATTTAAGGTTATGCCCTTGTTTCAAGGTCGCATTTTGCGACCTTGAATTATCCCCCTCATAAATTTTGAACCGGTCGCAATTTGCGACCAGTTCAATCAGCTCGCTTTTCGTCAATTGAAACATAAAATCGGCAGGAAAACGCCTAATATTTCTTTTTACCTGTTCGTTTAGTCTTTTTGTTGAAACTCCGTATAACTCCGCCAAATCGCGATCCAGCATCACTTTTTGGCCACGAATGACCAAAATTCGTCTCTCGATCCTCTCTTCCGGCAGTAAATTGTTCATTTTTTCACCTCAAAGGAAGGAGAAGCAAGGTAGTTGGCAAGGATTAATATGACTTTCCCGGTTTGACACTCAAAGGTGGTGGTGGGAGAATGTGGACACAATGAAACGGTAAGCAACTGTAAGCCGTAACGAAACTTATACATATGAATAAGAGTTTTATAATCAAACTACTATCGGGTTTATATATGTTGTTTGGTTATTCATTGTTCTTTTTCGCATTCTTCATCCTTTTATATTTCCCACACATACTACTATGGATTAATTCATTTGCTGAATCGTTGCCTTTCATTTCACGTTCAATGAATATTGGAATTGATCATTTTATTAGTATGCCAATAATTGGATTATTGATATTTTTCCCTGCGGTTGCTGGCCCAATATCTTTCAGTACTTGGGGAAATTGGTTTCACTCATTCAGAATTTCAGTAGCTCATTTTGCTATTTCATTTTTCTTTGTTTACGGATGGGCGTTGCAATTTGATAGCAATCAATGGATATTACTTGAAATAATATTAGCTAGTCAATTAATTGGGACAGGAGTTTCCGTTCCAGCCAGCATCCCTTGGAGCTGGGCAGTGTTTATCGGTTTGCTTTATGTTATTTTTATATCCCCATGGCATAGCTTTTTTGTCTTTATAGATTGGACAATTGCCATTTACTTATTTGTTAGTGGAATCCTAATCTTACTCACATTTTGGGAAACAACTCCAACGGAATTTCCAAAAGAAACATAAAACATTTTAAAATAATATTTAGGAGAAATCCGCATGACAAACCCCTCGCCAGAAGAATTGAACAGTTACGTATCAACCTTAGAAAATGCGTTTAATAATTCTATGTTGAGTGATATCAATATTGCCATGAAGGGGAACGCAAATCTTGGGGCCTTAATATTAATGTTGTGTGCGATAGATTGCTTAAAAACTTATAGGTATGGGGTCGAAGCAATCGATATGATTACTTTCAACAAGCTCAAAGGCCTCTACCCAGGGGATACAAGGCTTGAGGGGAAAATTACCGGCCCAAACTCCAAATATTACATAAGTTTTCTCAAGGAATACTTATTGCCCCTAAATAGTAATTATAATGTCGAATATATTTATATTGGTTTAAGATGCGGTTTAATACATAGCTATACAGAGAATATTTTCGATAACAATAGAAGTCTTTTTCAAATAGTCCGTTCCACAATGAAACAAAATATTAGCCAATTAAAGAAAGAAATTATTCACTTACAAACAAAAATCAACAATAATCCTATTTTTATTTTGGATGAATTCTATCAAGATTTTAAAAACGCCTGTAATGCATTTTTTGTTTGCGCAAAAACTGACGAAAAGATAAAAATAAATATTTTTGAAGTAAAAAGTTTTCTAGGTATTTTTGAATCAAAACATATTTTTGATTAACATTTATTTCATGTCCCTTACTGCACTGCACTTCTCTTCCCTTCTAGTCCACCTACTCCCCCACCGGCCTCCCCCTCAACTTCTTCTTCTCCCCCTGCATCTTCTTATCCTGCAGCATTTTGTTTTTAGCCCGCCGCGAGCGTTTTCTTTTTTGCCTTCGGATCTTTTCGGCCAGCGCCCGTTGTTTGCTCTTGATACCAAGAGTGCGCTCTTCGATCTTTTCCGCCAAAAGCCGCCAGGCTAAAAAGCGATTGAGCGATTGCGAGCGCTCGCGCGCCATTTTGATCTCGATTCCCGTCGGCAGATGTTTCAAATAAACGCAGGTAGCGACCCGATTAACATTCTGTCCGCCCGGCCCGCCGGAGCAGATAAATTTTTCGATCACATTGCTTTTGGAGATGCCGAGCCTTTGCAGTTTTTCTTCAAGGGCGCTTTGTTTGTCAGGTCCGATCATATGGGCATATTATACATCAACCCTAAACAGAAGCTAACGCTCTCTGAATCCTATCCATCCCCTCTTCGATCGACTGCTCTTCGAGGGCAAAAAGGATCCTGAAGCGATCATTTACTCCCATATCCACCCCGGGAGCAACGGTCACCGCAAACGGAATAAGCCAATGGGCAAACTGCTCGGCTCTTGTAAGCTCTGTCTGCTCTTCAATTGCCAGGCGCGGGATCTGCAGGCTCTCCGGAACTTGTGGAAATAAAAACATACCGGCCGGGGCAGCAGGGATCGAAAATCCCATATCTGTTAACCGATCGAACAGAATATTTCTTCCCGCTCTCAGGCGATCCCTTAAAATATCCATCTCCCTATCGAACAGATCTTGGCTCGATAGCGCCTCCCGCAACGCCACCTGGGCCAATGTGTTGGTGTTATAACTCATCGAAGCTTTCATCCTTTTTACTGCCGCCATAATATCTGCCGGCCCCTGCATCCAACCGATCCGCAAACCGCTTAAACCGGAAGGCTTTGAAAACGAATTGAACGTAAGGATCCGATCCCGCAGCGCCGGCGCAACCACCCACAAACTCGCATGGCTTGTATCCAATACCAATCGCTCGTATATCTCATCGCAAATTATCACAACCTGGGCATGCGTTTCCAGAACGACCGCTAACTCCTTTAATTCGGCTTCGGAATAGACCGATCCGACCGGATTAAGCGGCGTGTTTAAAAATAATAATCTCGTCCTTGCGGTAATATTGGCTTCAAGCTCGGCCGCGGTTATTTTAAAACCGTTTGCCGCGCTGGTCTCTACATACTTCACCTCGCCCCCGGCCATCGCCACTTCGCCAGGGTACAGAAAATAAAATGGCGCAGGAATTATCGCT
>Ga0172379_10005499_pt1 | contig 17682 bp, 12 predicted proteins | sample GrowelOW334metaG_FD_119756 | JGI IMG/M metagenome (GOLD analysis project Ga0172379, IMG submission 119756) | Groundwater microbial communities from an aquifer near a municipal landfill in Southern Ontario, Canada - Groundwater well OW334 metaG | ecosystem: Environmental > Aquatic > Deep... | reverse complement strand
CTGGTCCCCAAGGCCGAGATCGAGGGCGAGATGGGCGACCAGCATATGGGCCTGCAGGCCCGGCTGATGAGCCAGGCCCTGCGCAAGCTCACTTCTATCGTGGCGTCCAGCAAAACCTCCATCATCTTCATCAACCAGCTGCGCCAGAAGATAGGCGTGATGTTCGGCAACCCGGAAACCACTCCCGGCGGCCTGGCGCTTAAATTCTACTCCTCGGTGCGGCTGGACATCCGCAAGATCGAGACGATCAAACAGGCGGATGTGGTCACCGGCGCGCGCATCCGCGTGAAAGTGGTGAAGAATAAAGTCGCGCCCCCTCACCGCCAGGCGGAATTCGAGATGGTTAATGGCGAAGGCATTTCGTCCGAGGGCTGCCTGCTGGACATGGGTGTGGAAACCGGGCTGCTGGAAAAAAGCGGCACCTGGTTCATCTATAACGGAGACCGTATGGGCCAGGGGCGCGAGAACGCCAAGAACTACCTGAAGCAGAATAAGGATAAGGCCGCAGAAATAGAGAAAGAGCTGCGCAGTCGGTTCATCCTTCCGGGGCTTAAACCCACGGCGGCTGCCAATGCAGCTAACGATGCAGCTAACGATGAGAAGGCGGCGCAAAAAGCCGCGGAAAAAGCGGCCGAGAAAGCCGGGCGCAAAGAAAAGGCGGCGAGGAGATAAGTACGCGTCCGCAGGCTATAGATTTTCAGCGCCATCTAGCGCTGGAGCGCGGGCTGGCGCGCAATACCTGCCTGGCCTATACGGGGGACCTGGACGCCTTTCTTGCTTATTGCGAAAAGCGCAAGTCCGCCCCTGAGGCTGCCGGCGCGCAGTTTATCGAGGAATACCTCTGGTCCCTGAAAAAGGAGCGCAGGCTGGGTCCCGCCTCTATATTTAGGAAGACAGAGGCCATACGGGCTTTTTACCGCTACCTGCGGCTGGAGGGGAAGACGATTAAGGACCCCACGGCTAATTTCAGGGCACCCCGGCTGCCGCGTAAGGTCCCGCGGTTCCTGAACCGTCGCGACATGGAGCAACTGCTGGCTTACCCGGCCGGGAAAAGTTTTGCCGGTGCGCGCGCGGCCGCCGCGGTGGAGCTGTTCTACGCGGCGGGCATAAGGGTGTCGGAGCTGCTGAGCCTGCGGTTGGAGTCCGTGAACTTTCAGCAGGGTTGGCTTAGGGTTTTCGGTAAGGGCGCGAAAGAGCGGTTGGTGCCAGTGAACCCGGCCGCGCTGGCGCGGCTCCGGGAATACCTTACGGCCCGGGAATTCAAGTTTGGCGGGCGCGCGGTTTCCGAGGAGCTTTTTTTGAACCGCGACGGGGGCAAGCTCAGCCGCGTGATGATGTGGAAGGATATCGTGGCGTTGGGCCGTGCGGCCGGGGTGGAGATAAAGCCGCACCCGCATCTGTTCCGCCATACTTTCGCCAGCCACCTGGTGCAGGGTGGGGCGGATCTGCGCGCGGTGCAGGAAATGCTGGGGCACGCCAGCCTTAACACCACGCAGATCTACGCCCATGTGGACAAGGGCGGAGTAAAACGTGCGCACGAGAAATTCCACCCGGACAAGGAGTAAGCCGCCGGTAGTCGCCAGTTCACCTATATGATTGAAGACCAAAACGACCTCCTGGATTCCCGCATCAAGCTGCACGACCGGCACCGGTTCGAGATAAAACTTGACATTGACCTGGACGAATCAGCCCGCAGCGCCTATGAGGTGGAAACCTATTTTTTCGTGCCGCGCGCGCTTAATATCGGCCCGCACAACTACACCAAGGATAACTTCTACAACTCCAGCCAGCGCTACATCCGCTTCAGTATCCCGAAGATAAACCTGGGCAAGCTTTGCGATCCCGCGCTGCAATCGTCCCCGCTTAACCGCGTGCGCCAGGACCTCTCAAAAATCCTTTCCGGCGACACTTCCCCGGCCCTCGGCGCCGGCATCTGCTACGAGCTGCGGCTGCTGGGCTGCATAATCCGCGGCGAGATACGGGACTACGTTAAGATCTTCGTTGAGGGACTGTCCACCTACGCGGCCGCGGCCCCGGCGGGCCAGCGGACCCTGTTTATGGGCGAGGGATTAGAGAACTTTTTCGCGGATCTGAAAAACCTGCTGACCGCGCTGGCCTCGCTCAGGGGCGAAATTTCCGATCCCGCCGTGCCGCTTAAAATACGGGAAACGGCCGCTTTTTTCGACGAGTATGTGAGCCTGATACTGGAGGAATACCTCACTTCCCTGCTGATGGCACTGCGCGCGGCCCCCGCGGCGCGCAGCCGTTTCGAGGGTGTGGAAAAAGAAGCGGTGCGCATCGTAACCGGTCAGAACCGCTACCGCCAGGCCATGCGCTACCCCTCCGTGCTGACGCCCGGCTCCACCAACGAGGTGCTGATCTACAGGCGGGGCGTGCTTAAAAAATTCATCTCCGGCGTGCTGTTCCTGAAGGCGGAGTTCTCGGAGTGGGAAACGCTCACGCAGGTGGTTTCCGGTCTGGCGGCGGGCGCGGCCATGCTTTTCGCGGTGCTGGTAACGCTTTTCTTCCAGAGCCGCTACCCCATGACAAGCATGCCCTTCGTGGTAGCGCTTGTGGTCAGCTATATTTTCAAGGACCGCATAAAAGACTGGCTTAAAATGCTTTTTTCCAAGAACATGACCCGCTGGCTCTCAGACCGTAAAATACATATCATGGACTCAGTTTCCGGAGGCAGCATAGGCCTGCTGAAAGAGGCGGTCACTTTTATAAACGGCAAATCCCTGCCGCCGGATATTTCCCGGCTGCGCCATATAGACAACATCACCTCCGTGGACGAGGAGGGGAAACCAGAGCGAGTTTTTAAGTATAAGAAAGAGATAATTCTCTATCCGGAAAAAATCATCAAACACCATGTGCGCCGCAGGGGCCTGAACGACATAATGCGCTTTAACATCCGTGAAATGACCGCCCAGGCCGACGACGCCTCGGTAGATTACCCGTACGTGGACCCGGACACGGGGGAGGTTAAAATCGCCTCCTGCGCGCGGGTCTACCACCTTAACCTGGTGCTGAAATATACCTATTGCGACCGGAAGGCGCAACCGGTGATCAACTATGAGCGCATCCGCATCGTGCTTAATAAGGACGGCATAGCGCGGCTGGAAGAAGTGAATGTGGCGTAACAGAAACGTTTAAGGAGTCAGCCGAAATGGAAATCAAAGCTATCGGGATCATGGGCGCCAACACCACGGGCGCTGGCGCGGCCGAGGTTTTTCTAAAAAGCGGGTTCCAGGTGCGTCTGTACGACGGGTTTAAAGACAGCCTCAATGTGGCCCTGGCCAAAATAAGCTGGTCCCTTCACAAGGAGGGGAAAGAGGCGCTCCTGGCCAATATCGAGGGCATACAGGACCTGTCTAAGTTTAAGGGCGCCGACATTGTGATCGAGGCGGCGGCCAAGTCCCCGGAGGAGCAGAAGGTTTATTTTGCGAAACTGAAGGGCCACCTGGAGCCCGGCTGCGTGGTGGCGGTGCGCTGCTCCGTGCAGCCTGTCGGGCCGGTAATAGCCGCTTGCGAACTGCCGGAGGACCGCACGCTGGGGTTTCACTTTATAAAGCCGGTCCGGACGAACCCCCTTGTTGAGGTTGTGCGCACGCGCACTACAGGGGACGCGTACCTGGAGGCGGTAGTGGACCTGCTCCGGAAAATAGGCAAGACGCCCATTATAGTGAAAGACAACCCCGGCCAGATAGTGGAGCGCATTACCCGCCCCTATATCCTTGCCGCGCTGCGGCTGCTGGATTCCGGCAAGGGCCATCCGCACGAGATAGACGAGGCTTTTAAGGCGGTTTCTGGCGCTCTGACCGGACCCTTCGAAATGGCCGATTTCGCAGGGCTGGATTCAGACTGCAGCGCCACCGATATAATCTTCACGGCGCTGGGGTCTCCGGAGCGGCTCGCCCCGTCCCCCACCCTGCGGCGCCTGGTGCAGTACGGCCAACTGGGCCGCAAGGCTACTATAGGTTTCTATATTTACGAGGAGGGGCGCATAGTCGGGGAAAACCCCATATTGCCGAACCTGGTAAAATACCTGGGCCTTAAGAAAACCACGAAAGAAGAAATTTTCGCCGAGATAATGCGGCCGGTGGTGGAAGAAGCCAAGCTCCTGGCGGGGGAGATAATGGCTTCCGAATACGATATTGAAACCGCGGTGAAGCTGGCTTTCGGCTGGCCCAAGGGCCCCTTCGCCTATGGCCGCGACATGGCCCACCTGCTGGAAAAGAAAAAAGTATCCGAGTTCGACAAGCTGGACACTTTCTAAAGCGCGGTAACGATTTAAATTATGAATGGAATGATCCGGCTGGTGCGCGCGGAGTAGATGGGGCGCCGCAGGTAGTTATACGGGCCGTCAGGCCCAGGAGCGACGCGGCTTTTAAATTCATAGCCAAAGCATACTACAACTCCCGGCTAAAACACAAAGCAAACCCTCCCTCCCCACCCCCCCGGAGTGGGTGTTGCCTGGGCCCTGTCCGGCGCGCGGAAGGGCACGGAGGGGCACAGACACTTCCCGCGCTTTTTTTGTATTATATTTTTGCAATTCAGGCAGCGATATTTTAGGAGAAACGACAATGGCTAAAGAATTTAATAAGCGGGTGCTCTTCGTCGGCTACGGCGCAGTAGCGCAATGCACGCTGCCCATCCTGCTTAAGCAGACTAAAATGCCGGCTAAAAATATCACCATCATGGATTTTGAGAACCGCGCCTCAGCGCTCAAGGAATGGACTGCCAAAGGCGTCACCTTCGTGCGCAACCGCGTCACGCGCGACAACCTGGACCGGCTGCTCAGCAAATACCTTTCCACGGGCGACGTGCTTATCGACCTGGCCTGGAATATCGACGCCTGCGTCATTTTGCAGTGGTGTCACGACCGCGGCGTGCTTTACGTCAATACCTCCACCGAGGTCTGGGATCCCTACGAGGGCGCTGTGGATAAGCACCCGACGGAGCGCACGCTTTATCATCGGCACATGAACCTGCGGCGGATGATAGCGAAGTGGGCGGCACCAGGCCCCACTGCGGTTATCGAACACGGCGCCAACCCCGGCCTCATCTCGCATTTTACCAAGCAGGGCCTGCTGGATATCGGCGCGCGTATGATTGCCGACAAGAAGGTCACGGGCAAAGACGCCGACGAGGTCCGCAAGCTGATGGCCGAGCAGAGCTTCAACCACCTGGCCCAGAAGTTGGGCGTTAAGGTTATACATGTCAGCGAGCGCGACACCCAGATTACCGACAGGCCCAAGCAGGTGGACGAGTTCGTGAACACCTGGAGCGTAGAAGGCTTCCGCGAGGAAGGCATCACCACTTCGGAGATGGGCTGGGGAACGCACGAGAAGGAGCTGCCGGAGTTTGCGTACGAGCATGCCGAGGGTCCGAAGAACCAGATCTGCCTGGCGCGCATGGGGATGAACACCTGGGTGAATTCCTGGGTGCCCAATTACTGCATCCAGGCCATGGTGGTCCGCCACGGCGAAGCGTTCACTATTTCCGACAAGCTGACCGTCTGGAAGAACGGGAAGCCCGTGTACCGCCCTACGGTGCATTACGCTTACTGTCCCAGCGACTCAGCCATCGCCTCCTTAAACGAGCTGCGCGGCTACGATTATAAGTTGCAGCCGAAGATCCGCATCCTGGGCGACGAGATCGTAAGCGGCTCCGACACTTTGGGCGCGCTGCTGATGGGCCACCCATACAACGCCTGGTGGACAGGCAGCAGCCTCAGTATCGGCGAATCCCGCAGGCTAGTGCTGCATCAGAACGCCACCACTATGCAGGTGGCCATTTCCGTAGTAGCGGCAACGGCGTGGATGATCGCGAACCCGGACCGGGGCGTCCGCGTGCCCGACGAGCTGCCGCACGAATTCGTGCTGAAGATCGCCAAGCCCTACCTGGGCAAGTTCATCTCCATGCCCACGGACTGGACGCCGCTAAAGCATTACACCAACGAGTTCCTGGGTCACAACAACCCGGCCATCGACCGGAAAGATCCCTGGCAGTTCAAGAACTTCCTGATCACGGACGGGGACTGAACCGTGTAACTTTGGATAGAATACAACAGAACGGAGGAAACCAGTGATATCTCAAAAACAGCTGCAGGCGCTCGCCAAGAAACACGGAACACCGCTCTTCATCGTGGATCACGCTGAAATACGGCGGAATTACGCTGAGTTCAAAAAGTATCTCCCCCGGGTGCAGGCCTACTACGCGGTCAAGGCAGAGCCGCTGCCCGAGATAGTCAGGACGCTCTACAAGGCGGGCGCCAGTTTCGACGTAGCCTCCATGCCCGAGTTCCTCATCGTGCACGAGAACATAAAGGGTATGCCGAACAAGAAGCGGCTGGCCTGGATCTGGGACAAGATTATCTACGCCAACCCCATCAAGCCCAACGAGACGCTCAAGCAGCTGGATCCCTACAGGCCGCTGGTCACCTACGACAATATAGAGGAAGTCCACAAGATAAAGAAATACGCCCCGCACGCGGGCCTGGTGCTGCGCATGCGGGTGGCCAATACCGGCGCCGTGGTGGAGCTCTCCTCCAAATTCGGGGCGGCGCCTGGCGAGGCCGTGGACCTTATCCTGGCCGCTGAAAAAGCCGGCCTCGGGGTGGAGGGCCTGAGTTTCCATGTGGGCAGCCAGACTACCAATTTCGAGAACTTCGTGCAGGCCATCAGTCTGGCCGCCGATATTTTCAAGGAAGCGAAGGAGCGCGGCCATACCCGCATGAACCTGCTTGATATCGGCGGCGGCTTCCCGGCGCCTTACGACGCTTCGGTAAAGCCGTTCCGCACCCTGGCCAAAACCATCAACGCGGAGCTTGACCGGCTCTTCCCGAAAGAGATAGAGATCCTGGCCGAGCCCGGCCGCTTCATGATAGCGACCGCCGGCACTTCGGTGGTCAAGATCAACGGCAAAGCGGTGCGCGACGGTAAGACCTGCTATTATGTGGATGATGGGGCGTACCACACTTACTCCGGCATCATCTTCGACCACCAGCATTGCCATATGAAGTCGTTCCGTACGGGTCACGAGCAGATCTGCGGCGTGTTCGGCCCCACTTGCGACGCGCTGGACGTGATCTCCATGTCGGAGAACCTGCCGGCGAACCTGAAGCTGGGCGAGCTGCTCTATAGCACCAACATGGGCGCGTACAGTCATGCCTCTTCAACCAACTTCAACGGCTTTCCGCCCGCGAAAGTGGTGCACATCAACCGGTAACCCGGTCGCGAAGGCGATAAAAAACCGTCCGCCTGAGGCGGACGGTTTTTTTGCGTTCACAGCCGCCTGCTAGCTTAAATAGCCCATCAGCCGGTAGATAAGTTTGGCTGCGTTCAATTCGGTGATGTTGGACCCTTTCTGGGGGCTGACTTCAACCAGATCTACTCCCACGACGCGCTTCTTTTTGCAGACCGCCTTGAAAAGGCTCAGAGCCTCGTACCACATGAAGCCGCCGGGCTGCGGAGTTCCTGTGCCCGGCATCACCGCCGGGTCGAAGCCGTCCACGTCGATGGTCAGATAGACCGTGTCCGTCAGCTCGCGCAGGATGTCCCGTTCCAGCTTTTTAAAATCCAGGTTTTCGTGCATCAGGTGCGTGATGACGTTCCCGGCGTTGTGGAATTGCCGCTCGTCCGCACCCACGCTGCGGATGCCTATCTGCACCACGCGGTTGGTGCGCGAGGCCGGGTAAACCGCCGAAGCATGGCTGTGAGCCGAGCCCTGGTAGGACGGGCGCAGGTCCGCGTGCGCATCGAAATGCAGGACGGAAAGGTTTTTGTGCCGTCTAATGAACGGCGGCAGCAGCGCCTGCGTGACGCTGTGCTCCCCGCCTATAAAGAAGGGGATGGCGGCGGTGGCGGCGATCAGTGCTCCTACGCTCTTTTCAAGGTGGGGAAAAAACTTTTTTTCAGGCAGGGCGCTGTCCACCGGCTGCGTGGTGAAGATACCTTTTTTCCAAGTCTCCGCTTTTGTTTCCTCATCCCAGAGCTCAAGCTGGTACGAGGCGTCTATTACCGCCGCGGGGCCGTATTTTGTTCCCTGTCCGTATGAGGTGGTTTTTTCATAAGGGACGGGTACCACCACGAAGGCGGCGTGTTTAAAGCTTATCTTCTTGCGGAGTATGAATTGGTTTTCTGCCGGGTTAAGAAACATGGCTCCCCCAGGATGCTGCCGTTAAAGGCGCGGGCCCGTTGGCGGGCCCGGGTTCTCGGACTGTAATCGGCGCTTGTTAAAACAGGAAAACAGCCGCGGCCACCGTTGTCGTCCAGATGTTCTCCATGCCTATTCCGGACTGTGTGATGTTGCGGGTCGTCACTATCTTACCGCTGAGCTTCCAGATCTCTTCCTTCTGGTCCCAGGTGGTTTCCCCGCCGAATTCTATGCCCTGGATGGTGGAGAGCATCAGCGCGGCCAGGTCTTCCGAGTAATCTCCGGTCTTCTCGTCGGTCTCTCCGAAGGTGTGGTGCTCTGAGATGTAGCCGTAATGGGCGTGGTCCTTAGGTACCGCCAGTCCCACAGAGGAGGCTATCAGCCGGTGATTCTCGTTGATGGCGTTACGGCTCAGCACGCAGTGGACTATCTGCCCGTCCTTGAGCTTCTCTATGCCCTTCTTCGCCGGGATGACCTTGCAGTGCGGTGGGAAAATGCTGGAGACGTGCACAAGATTGTATTTGGCGATCTTGGCGTCCCGCAGGGCTTCTTCGAAGCTGGCGAGCTTCTCCTTGTGACGGCCTAAACCTTTGGTAAGGAATACTTCTTTGGGGACGGGGAATGAGGACATGGTTTTATTATAATAAATTGTGAAGCGGCGTAATAATCGGGAACATCAAAAGCGGGCGGCGGGCCGCAGCGGCCTACTTCCCGGAGTCTTTCAGCCGGTCCTGGTAATCTTTTTCCAGGCGTTCCCGCGCTTCCTTGAACCGGCGTGCCAGGTCTATTTCGCGGGCGGCGTAGCCGTCCTGCAGTGCGGCCTCGCGCTTCTGCAGATCCGAGACCAGCCGCTGTTCCTGCTCCAGCAGACCCCGCAATTTAGCTCTTTCCGCCTCCAGCTGTGAAGCCCTTATCCGGTGGCCGTCCTCCAGGTCTTTTTTTCGGGCCTCGTGTTCTGCGCGCAAATTATTCTCCAGCTCCTCAATGCGCTTATTGGAAACAGATATCGTTTCGCTCAGCTGGCGGCTCTTGGTTCCAAGTTCGTCTTTCATCCGGGAAATGTTTTCGGCCAGGGCCCGGTCCATCTCTATCTGCCCGGATTTTTCCGAAAGCATGGCCTGGTAGCTGCTCTCCAGCTGTTCCTGCCGCGCCACCAGCGCCAAGCCTTTGAGTTTGAACGCCTCATCCATTGAAATCGACATTTTGCGCTCGCGCTCCATGAAAGTTGCCTCCAGGTTCTTCGCCTGCGCCGTAAGCCGCCCGTTAAAGTCGTCGTTCATGAACTGCATCTTCTTGAAGTATTCCTCGCGCTCGACCTTGGCGGCGCTATCCGAGCGCTTGGCCAGCTCCGAAAGCTGGGCCAGATAATTCTGCTCTATGGTTTTCAGTTTATCCAGGAATTCTATTTCAAGCGCCTGGCGCAGGTCCCTGGCCTTGGTGAGATTTTCTTGTATGAGGCTCTGTTTTTCCCCTGCGCTTTGATCCAGGGCGCGGGTCAGGCGGTCTACTTCTTCTTTGAGGGCGGTCGTTTCCGAGCGCACAGCCGCGCCGCCGTCGTTTATGTTCGCCAGCTTTTCCTCTAGGTCCTTTACTAAGCTGCGCAGGTCGCGTTCCTTTATCTCGAAGGTTTCTAACAGGTGTTTTTGCGCGGCAGACACGGCTTGGTCGGCGCGGACCCGCGCGTCTTTTTCCCTGTTTTCGTAGAACGCTTTGAGTTCGGTTTCCCGCCGGGCGGCCGCTTCCAGCGCCGCGGAGCTGATCCGCTGCGCTTCCAGCTCAGCCTGGGCGGTCATGGCTGTTTTTTCCTCTTTCCAGGCCTGGCGGGCGGCTTCGGCCTGCGCGCGCATGATCTCGGCGTTCCGGCGGAAATTCTCGGTCACCTCGGCCTCGCGCTTTTTTAGCGCCTCAAGAAAACCGGTCTCAAGGTTGGCGGCGTGGCGGTTCATAGCCAAGCGCTCGTCTTCCAACGCTGTTTCCCGTATCCTGAGTTGGGCCGCCTGGCGTTCCTGCGAAACCTTGAGTTTATCCTCGAAGTCGGCGCGCAGCGCCAGCTCGCGGCCGTTCAATTCCGTTTTTAGGGTTTCGGCCTTTACCCGCAGTTCCTCCTCTAGGAGCTTGCGCTCCTGGTCGAGGCTGGAGCGCTCCGTTTCAATAAGCGTGCGCGCCTTGGAATCATGGGATACGAAAGCGTCTTTGAGTCGTGAATTTTCGGCGAGGAGGGCGTTTGCATGGGCCAGCGCCGCGTCCTTCTGTTCGGCCAGGGCTGCGTGCTGGCGCTCCAGGTCCTCCTGCTTTTTCGCCAGGCCCGTCTCTTTAATCTTCAGCGACTCTTCCAGGGATTGGCGCATGAGCGACTGTCGCTCCTCGAAGGTCTTTTCGAGTTCCGCTTCCTTTTCCGCCAGCAGGTCCCCTATCTGCGCGCGCAGGGCCGACACCTGGGCGCGCTCGGCCGCCGAGCGGGAGTCGCGCTCCTCCATTGCTTTTATACGCCTTGCGGCTTCAGCCTCGAAATCAGCCAGTCGGAGGGAGAATTCTGCTTCCAGTTCTTTTTCCTTTTTTTGAAGGACGTCCTTCTGCCGCAGGACGTCTGCCCTGGCTTCGCGGGCGATAGTTTCCTGTTTTTGGGCGAGCTCTCTCTCCTGCTCCAGGTGCTGCGCCTGCAGTGCGCGGGCTGTTTCTTCCAATGCGGCCTCTTTTTCCGTGTAAAGCTGCTTTAACTCGGCGTGTTTATCGCTCCAGGCTGTTTCCCGGGCGGCGAGCTCCTGGCGGGATTTTGTGAGCGTCTCTTCCAGCCGCGCAGCGCGCTCGCGGTACTCCGTGCCCAGTATCTCCATGCGCCGGGCGGTCTTTTCCTCGATAGTTTTTTTATTCTCTTCCAACCAGCCGGCGTAATGGGCGTACTGCTCTTTTTCGCGTTTCGCGGCTTCCGCGCTGAGGCGGTCGTTAAGCGTTTTTAGCTCTTCAACGCGTTCGCGGCGCATCTGGCTGCGTATCCCTTCGGCGGCCAACACCTCGCGGTTCTTGAAATCTATTTCCTGCTGGTTCAGCTTTTCACGCCAAAGTTCTTCAGTCTGGCGAACCCGCTCGGCCGCTTCCCGCTGCGCTGTTTCGCGCCCCAGTTTTAGCTTCTCGGCGAAAGCTTCCCGCTCGGCCTTGAAATCCGACTCGCGTTCGGCCTCCCAGTTCTTGAATAGGCTTTCCGTTTCCTGGCGCAGATTCTTTTTCTGGCCGGCCAGGGTCGCTTCTTTCTTTTTAATGTCCGCGGTCAGCAGGGCGCGTTCCGCGTCAAAGTCGGCCCGCTGACGGTTTACTGCGTCTTCGAGCAGCAGCTGGTATTTCTGCCATAGGCCGGATTCCTTCTCCACCAGCAGCCGGGCCAGTTCCTGCTCGCGCTTTTTTATGTGCTCGTCCTGAGCGCGTATAAGCGCTTCAAATTCTTCTTCCCTGACTTTGTTACTGCGCTGTATTTCTTCAAAGCTGCGCGAGCGCATGCTGGCGAGTTCCAGGTCCTTCTCCCTCAATTCGGAACTGAGGCGCAGCACCATCTTGGCCGAATCGAGTTCGGTCTCGCTGAGCAGGTCTTCTAAATCCTTGCCTAGTCCGGACATAAGGTTATTCGTGTTTGTTTTCAGCCTTCAGCGCCGCCAGCCGGTTCCTCTCCTGTTCCAGCTCTATAAACTTCGCTCCGACCTCGGCCGCCAGTTCGGTGCGCAATTTGTCGAGGGCCGCCCGGCTGCGCTCCAGCTCCGCGTAGTAAGTTTTTTCCAGCTCGTCTTTGCGGGCTGAAAATTCCTCTTCCCGCCGTACTCGGTCCGCGCGGTTCTTGGCGAGCTCTTCGTCTAAACGCTGGGTAAGGAGCGCTTCCTTTTTCTCGAAATCTGCGCGCAGCGCCTGCCTTTCGGCGTTGAGCACTTCCAGTTTTTTTGTTTCCCAGGTCGAACGCTCCCTATGGATATCGGCGGAAAATCTTTCGGAAAAACCCTGGTATTTCTTTTCAAGTTCCTTTTCTTTTCTCGCCAGCGCGGTTTCAAGTTCCTGGCGGCGCTTTTCAAAGGCCTTTTCCAGCGCGGCCAGGGCGGTCTTTTCGCGGGAGAGAAAATCCATCTCAAGGCGGGCCTGTCGGTCGGACAGGGAGGCGTTCAGGGCCTGCTCGCGGTTCTTGATGCGGGCCTCGAGGTCGAGCTGTCTGCTCTCCAGATCCAACGCCAGCTTTTCCGCTTCGTCTTTCTGTCGCTGTTGCATGCCTTCCAGGGCGCCTTTCAGTTTTTCTTCAAAGCGGATGCCGAGGGCGGTTTCCTTGTCACGCAGCCCGTTGAGGCGCTCGTCGTATTCCCGGTCCAGCACTTCGCGGTGGGTGTTGAGCGCCTGGTACATTTCCTCTTTGGCGGCGGCAAGCTTGCCGAACAGTTCATGTTCCTTGCCCTGCAGCTCGCGGTAAAGTTTAAGTTTAAGTTCGCTGTGCTGCTGCTCAAGGCCGGTCTTGGTTTTCTCAAGTTCCGCCTCGCGGCCCTGAAGGTGCAGCTCGCGGGTTTTGAAGGTGTCTTCCGCTTTGACCCTTTCCAGCGCGGCCCTGTCGTCCATCGAGGCTTCCAGTTCCCGTACGCGCGCCGTATGGGCGGCTTCCAGGGCGGATTTTTCCTCCAGAATCTTCAGCCTCTCCTGTTCGGCCGCGGCGGCGCGCCCGGAGAATTCCGCCACCAGCCGCTTGCTTTCGGTTTCAAGCCTTTCTTCAAATGTTTCCTCCGAGGCCTTAAGCTTGGCGTGGTATTTTTCCCGCAGGTCTTCTTCCGCCCTGCGCAGCTTCTTGTCCACGGATTTTACGGCGACCTCGTGCTCCACCTGCAGGGAGGCGGCTTTGGCCTCCAGCTCTTTGCGGCCGGCCGCGGCCTGCTCGGCCAGGCGGGCTTTTTCCGCTTCAAGATCTTTTTTGAATTCTTCGGCTTCCCTGGCCAGCTGTGTGCGGCTGGCGGCCTCTAATTCCGCCTCTTTGCGGCTGTGTTTGAGCTTAAGCTCGTCTTCGAACTGCGAAAGTTTTTTGTGCAGCAGGGCGCGGTGACCTTCGAATTCCATTTTCAGCTTTTCTTTTTCCGCCTGCAGCGCGTTTTCTCTTTCCTGCTGCCATTCCTCTTCGCGCGCCACCCACTGGGCTTTCATTCTTACCTGGGCCTTGTTTACACCTTCGTCCAGAGCGGCTTCCTTCGCCAGATAGGCCTCTTCGAGGCCGGCCCGGAGGCCTTCCAGGCGTCTTGTCTGGGCGTTCTCCAACGCTAGGCGCGCGGCGTCCATGGCGGTCTGCTGCCGGGTAATCCAGGCGTTCTGCTCTTCCAGCATGTCGTTGCGCAGGGTGTTCTCGCGGGCGCGGGCTTCGGTCTCCAGGGCGTTTTTAAAGGCGGTAGCTTCTATTTTCGATACGGCTTCAAGCGCAGCCGCGCGTTCCTTAAATTCCTCGTCCAGCCTTGCGGCCGCTTTAAGCGCGGCCGCGTCGGCTTGGGCGCGGCTTTCCGCCGCGGCCCGGTCCCATTTCGCACGCGCTTCATCCATTGCTTTTTCGTAGCGGCGGCGAGTTTCCTCTTCGCGGGTCGTTACCAATACGGCCAGCTGGTCCTCCATTTCCAGGCGCAGGTCCACATGCTCCTGTTCGCGCTGCGCCATATAATCGCGCACGCGGCCGCGCAGAGCTTCGAGTTCCCTGGCGTTGGCGGTCTTGAAGGCCTCGACTTCCGAGCGCTTCTCTTCTTCCGCGTTTTCCAGGCGCAGGGCGAAATCTTTTTCCATGGCGGCGGCGGCTTCCGCTTTTTTCTTTGAGAAAGTTTCTGCCAGGGCCCGGCGAGCCTCTTCCAGTGCCAGGCGGTTTTCTTCCTGCAGGGTGCCAAGGCGCTCCAGGCGCTCGGCGTCAAGCTCGCCGCGGAACTTTTCCAGCTGGGCCTCTTTCTGCTCCTGCAGCTTGGTGAATTCCCGCAGCTTGGTCTCGTAGCGTTCGCGCTGGCTGAGCTCTTCCTGTTCTGTGCGCAGGCGCAGGGTTTGTATCAGTTCAGCCTCAAGGCGGTCGTACTTTTCGCGCAGGGAGTTTTCTTTGACTGCCAGGTTGTCCATGTGGCGGGTGAGCAACGTGTTCAGCTCCGCCTCTTTCAACTCTCCCGTTTTTTTAAGCTCGTCTATAAGATGCAGCTTCATGGCGCCTATGGCGGCTTCCCGCGCGGCCAGCTCGTTTTTAAGCGCTAAGATCTCTTTTTCCAACTGGGCGCGCAGCTGTTTCCAATTCGCCGTCTCCTCGTTTATTATTTGTTCGCGGAGTTTAGCCTTAAGATCGGTTTCCAGGGCGGTCTGCGTTTTCCAGTTTTCTTCCCAAGTGCGGATGGTGCCCTGCCATTTTTTAAGGATCTCGGTTTTCTGCTCCATCTGTTCGGTCAGGCTGCGGGTGAGATTGGTCTTGTTGCGGTTGTCCTCTCGCAGGCGGCCGGTTTCCTCCTGCAGGGTGTGGATCTTTTCCACAGCCCAGCGCAGCGCCAGTTTGCCTGTTTCCACGTCGGTTATTGTGGAAGGGTCGAGTTTTGGTTCCTGCTCCATTTAAAGCCTCCGGAAAAAATATAAATCGGAATAGCCGCCACCCATGCCGCCTTTTGCGGAAGAGTATTATAAGGAATTATACAAAAGGCGTGTTTACTAATTATTAAATTCTTATTACCGCCGGTGGCGGCGCCGTGGCGGGGGCAATAAGCGCGGCCGCCCGCCAGAGGCGGACGGCCTTATGCTCCGGGAAAAAGAAGAGGCCAGCGCGGTTTATTTAAGCGGGCGGACGGCTTTGCCGCTCTTAATGCAGACGGTGCAGACGTAAATAGACTTGGTAGCCCCGTCCAACGCCAGTTTCTGCTTATGAAGGTTCGGCCTGAAGACTCGCTTGGTCGCTTTGTGAGAATGGCTGTACGATTTTCCGCTCACCGGCTTTTTTCCGCAAAGTTCACATTTGTAGGACATGGTTTTATTATAGCAAATTTGTAAAATAGCGGTATTATGAAATCCCATACCGCCTATCTTACGCTTAATACCCCCGAACGCTGCGCCATAGTCAACCTTACCCGCAAGGTGGAGGACGAGCTGGCCCGCAGCGGGATAAAAGAGGGGCTTTGCCTGGTGAACGCCATGCATATCACCTCCAGCGTCTTTATCAACGACAACGAAACCGGCCTGCACCGGGATTTTTTGGAGTGGGTGGAGAAACTGGCGCCTTACAGCGCCCGCGGCTACCGGCATAGCCAGACGGGGGAGGACAACGGCGACGCCCACTTGAAGCGCACCATCATGGGCCGCGAGGCGGTGGTGGCCGTGACCAAAGGCAAACTGGACTTCGGCCCCTGGGAGCAGCTCTTCTACGGCGAATTCGACGGCCGGCGCAATAAGCGCGTGCTGGTGAAGATCATCGGGGAATAACTAAAATGAAAAAGAAGATTTATTACCACGATACCGACTTCAGCGGCGCGGTTTACCACGCCAATTACCTCAAGTTCCTGGAGGAAGCGCGCTCGGAATTCCTGGAGGCGCGCGGTTTCACTGTGGCCAGCCTGCTGGCGCGGGGCGTCGGCTTCGCCGTGCGGCGGCAGGAGATGGATTACAAGGCGCCGGCGGTTTACGGCGACGTGCTGGAGATAGCTACGAGCGTGAAGGAATTTACTCCCTACCGGATAGTGTTCGCCTACACCATCCACAACCAGGACAACCGCCTGATAGGCAAAGCCGCCACGGACCTGGTCTGCGTGGGCCGCGACCTGAAGCTGCTGGAGCTGCCTGAAGACCTGAAAGCGGCGCTTAAGAGCTGAAAGAGAAGGCCCCTGCCCCCGGTTATCAAAATCAGCGTCGCGCACACCGTGCGCGCGCTTCCGGCCCTCGCCCTCCGCGCTTACGCAAGCGTCGGGCTCCGGACGGTTTTGCTAACCGGGGGCAGGGGCCTTCTCTTTAATCTTCCTTCAACTCCGTCACCGGGCCGAACTCCGAGAGGGGCTTGTCGAATTTCTTGGCGTTGCCTACCACGAAGATCAGCGCGTTGCTCGTGTCGTAGAACTTTTTCGCGGTTTCAAGCAGGTCCTGCTGGCTGACCTGCCTGATTTTCGAGACGTAGTTGTTCAGGTAGCCGTTCTCCAGCCGGTAGAACTCCTCGGTGGCGCGCTCGGAGATAAGTTTGAACGGGGTGGGGAACTTGAAAACGAACGGGTTGATGATGGCGTCTTTGCCGCGCTTCAGCTCGTCGGGCGCAACGGGCTCGGAGCCGACCCGGTCCAGTTGTCTCAGTATTTCGGAGAGCGCCTGGGAATAGGTTTCCGGCTTGGTGCCGCAGTAGGTATAAGTGAAGCCGTGCCGCGAGCGCCTGACGCTGCTCGACTGTACCGTGTAGGCCAGGCCCTTCTTCGAGCGCACTTCGGTCATAAGCCGCGACTGCATGCCGCCGCCGAGTATTTCCGCGAGCACTGTAAGCGGATATTCTTCGGGCGAGTTATAGCCGAGGCCTTTCTGGAAGATCACGATGAAGGCTTGCGAAATATCCTTATCTATGAAGTAGACCTGGCGGCCCCTCGCCGGCTCGAAGGCCGGTATCTCTGGTTTGGTTACGCCGCCTTTTTCCCAGGAGGCGAATTTCCCCTTCAGGCCCTTCAGCATTTCCTCGTTGGAGGCGAAATCGCCGCTGACGGAAATAATGACGTTGTTCGGTTTATAGTAGGCGGCGTGCAGGGCCTGCAGGTCGGCCCTGGAGAAGGAGGAAATGGCGGCGGCTTCCTTGCGTCGGCCGTAGGGATGGTCCTTGCCGTAGAACATCCGCTTGGCTTCGCGGAAAAGCTCGTCGCTGGGTTTGTCGTTCCTGCGGCGGAGCATTTCCAGCTCTTCGTCCTTGTTCAGTTTCAGCTTTTCCTCGTCAAAGGCCGGCTCGCGCAGTATTTCCGCATAGATGTCCAGCACTTTGGCGAGATCTTTTTTTAGGGAGGTCATCTCCAGCCGCGTTTCTTCCGAGAAGACGGAGCTGTCTATGGAGGCGCCGAGGTATTCCAACTGTTTGTCTATTTCCTCCGCGGAATAGCTTCTGGTGCCTCCGTCCCGCAGCATGTTGGAGGTGAATTCCCCCAGGCCGGCTTTTTCGGCCTGGTCGTGCGCGCTACCTACGCCCACCAGGGCGCTGATATGCACCACGGGAAGGGTGTTGTCTTTCATTAAATATACCACCAGGCCGTTCTCCAGCGTGAACCGGTCGCCCTGCGGCGGCTTGAATTCTAGGTCGGGGTTTGGGGGCATGCCGGGCGGCAGCGCCCAGGCGGTAGTGGCTGAGATTAACATGATGGCTCCTGCTGCTAGTTTTATAATACCCTTCATTTCGCTTCTCCCTTGGCCGGGCCGGCCTCGGTGGGTTCCGGCTGCCTCAGGAATACCGCGGTGTAGTTCCCGCGCGTGAAGTATTTCCGCGCCGCTGCTGACACTTCCTCGGGTTTCAGGGCGCGCATTTTCTCCATTAATTTCCAATCGAATTTCCAGTCGCCCAGT
>Ga0172379_10005498_pt1 | contig 17683 bp, 17 predicted proteins | sample GrowelOW334metaG_FD_119756 | JGI IMG/M metagenome (GOLD analysis project Ga0172379, IMG submission 119756) | Groundwater microbial communities from an aquifer near a municipal landfill in Southern Ontario, Canada - Groundwater well OW334 metaG | ecosystem: Environmental > Aquatic > Deep... | reverse complement strand
TATAGTTGTTTGGGACAAAGAGCGGGTAAAAAGGGAGATTGGGGAGATTAGGGTGATATGGGATATAATACGGAAATATCCTGTGCTCCCTGATTCCCCCGATTTTCCAGATCTCCCATATCAATCAGATCAGGCAGTAAATATGATGCTTACCCTTATACATCAAGCCAACTATCTGATCGATAAGTTAAAAGTATCTTTGGAAGAAAAACATAAGCGAGAAGGAGGATTTTCTGAGAATCTTTTGAAAAAAAGATTGGAGTATAGAAGATCGGGGAATTGAGTCTGATAGGGGAGATAAGGGAGATAACATAATAAGGGAGATTGGGGGGATATGGGTTGGAATTTCCCCTTATCATCCATATCATCCATATCTCCCTGATACACCCAATTCCTCTCAGTCTTTTAATCATCCTTCTTGCATTTTGTAGGCAGATACGCTACAAATAGAGCATATGAAACTACTCAAGCTTTTCCGCATGCCCTTCATTGGTATCATTCTTGGCATCGCCATCATCGTCGGATCACTTGCCACAGGCGTGTATTTCTACCAACGCGCTCGTACTGCAGAAGCGATCATCAAAGATCCACAAAAACTTGGGAAAGAAGAAGGAAAGCGATTGATCGAAAGCCTGAAAAAGCTTATGGAAATACCTGCTGATGAGGAACCGACCATTGCGACTGTTGCAGATGCATCGAAGCTGAAAGATCAAGCGTTTTTTGCCAAAAGCCAAAACGGTGACAAGGTGATCGTGTTTACAAAAGCCAAAAAAGCTATTCTTTACCGGCCAAGTACGAATAAAATCATTGATGTAGCACCCGTATCGATTGGTGATGGGCAAATCCAGCCGGATGCGAGTCAGAATCCAGCTTCGCAAGGACTGCCAGAATCGTCGGTCAATAAGCCAATGCCACCGGTTGCTGCAGTCTCAGGAACCGTGGTCATTTTGAATGGCACGACCAGTACGGGTATAACAAAAAAAGTTGAAGATCAACTGAGATCCGCATTTCCTACCGTCATCATGATGGAGCGGGATAATGCAAAGGGGAAAGCATACGCAAAAACACTTGTTATTGACGCTAAAGGAGCCAAACAAGAACTTGCGCGATCTATTGCAGAATCATTAGGTGCAAGTCTATCGGCTTTTCCTGAAGGAGAAGCAACTCCAACGGCAGATATAGTCGTGATCGTGGGGGAGGATAAGAAGTAGATGGTTAGACGAAGAGCTGTCAGTCATCAGACTGACTGAAGACTGATAGTTGAAAGCTGATGACTCAAGAATTCTTCTATTTTTACATCCGTTCTTCTTTGCTACAATGGTAGTATTCTATGAAGCGCTTCATTTGGGCAGTTCTCATTGTTGGTTTTGTTCTTTTTTCTTTGTCTCCGACGTTCTATGAACTTTCTCAAAAAGAGAAATTGCAGGGGCGCTCTTTTGAGCTCGTTCACAATTATATTACGGATTATAATTTCTATGTGTCTCGCGTGAGGCAGGGGATGGAGGGCAGATGGACTGTTACCGAGAGGTACACAAGTGAGCCATATAGTGGATCTCTGATACAGATTTTTTATCTGCTTCTCGGGAAAATTGACAATCATGCACCTACCATCCTTATGGGTACTACCGGCGTATATCACGTTTCTCGAGTCATTTTGGGATTGGTTATCCTTTCTCTGGTAGCATATTTGTCGCGGACGCTTTTTTCTTCATTTCTCTGGGAGGTCATAGCATTTCTGGTCGTAGTAACGGCATCGGTATGGCCCCATGTAGTCCCAGTTGGGGATACGGTGCGTTTTGGGGGCCCTATGAGTTGGTGGACACTTATGGATAATCTCCAGCGCATCACATTTTTACCCCATCTTCTCATGGGTCAATCCCTTCTTTTGTTTTTGTTTATTGCAGGGGGGAGTGTGGAGACGTTGAAGCGCTCCGGAAATACTATAGTATTAGGTATATGTGCGTTTGTTTTGGGGATGGTGTTTCCTCCCGGGCTGGTATTTGTCGGAGTAGGGTATGGAGTCATGATGTTGATGTCTTTTTTTCATTATCCCTCCATTTTTAAAAAAAACCTTATACCGGTTTGGTTACATACGCATGTCTTGCCACGAACACTGATAGGACTTATCAGTATTCCGTCTTTTCTGTATTTTTTCCTTATCTTTACTGTGTATCCGGGGAAACGCTTAGTGGAGTTGGATATCCTGCATCCGTTGCCGTTTCAATTTCCTGAATATGTGAGAGCGCTTGGGCCGACGCTCCCACTTGGAATTCTCGGACTCATCCTTGTATTTTTTTTGAAAGACCGGAAATTTATGGGGGTCGTATCGTGGGTGATTGCCTGGCTGGTGTGCCTTTTTGTGTTTCAGTATATCCCTCAACAATCGCCCTTGAGGTTTTCTGAGATGCTTCCGCATGTGCCACTCGGGATACTGACGACGTATGTGTTTTATATGATTTGGCGTGTTTGTTCGCGTGTCTCCTCGCTATCAGTTGTAAAAACAGATAATAATTCGCGGGTCCTGTCGCGGGTTTTCTCCCAAGAATACCCACAAGGGGACCCCTTCTTGGGAGCCCCTCAACCCGCGTCACCCGCTTTTATATTTATCGGAAAAATTTTTTCTTTGACTGTACCTATGCTTATCATAGTCGTTGGACTAGGCGTCATGGTGTCTTCTTTTCTTTGGCAAAAAGATTTTATAGACCAAAAAGTAGCTGCCGGATGGCCTCCTATAGCTATGAATAATATCATTGTCTATCCGGTAACAGGATTTGTAGACGGACTTATCTATATAGAAAAAAATACGCCGCTTGATGCAATAATTCTTTCTGATATGACTGCGGGAAACTATATTCCCAGCTATACAGGGCGAAAAGTGTTTGTCGGACATCACAATACTGTGTTTCTGGAAAAGAAACTTCAATACATAGAGCTTTTTTTCCAGGGGAACATGGTGAATGCCAGTCAGTGGCTTTCGGATTCCGGTATCGGGTATGTATTTTGGGGACCTCAGGAAAAACAACACGGAACTGTGCACGATTTGAAAACCGTATATCCATTTCTCCGCGAATTATATAAAAATGCTGATGTTACCTTCTACGCTGTGAAATAAAAAAAGCGATTATTATAATCTCACGTCATACACTACATGAGATGCAGATGTTTTGAGAGGGAAGAGAAACGGATACATCTCTTGAAATGTTTTTTGCCATTTCGCGTCGTACGGCACTACGACATACCGGATGCGGTTTTTTGAAAGAAACAGCGCTGCGTCCTGTGTTGATATATTCATTGATAAAAATGCGGATGCTTCTGTCATTTTCTTTTCATAATTCACCGTCATTGTGCGGTGACCCATATAGACTGTTTTCCCTGCAATTATAGGAATATACAGTGACTCCCAGTACGGCGCTATACAATTACCAAATGGTTGTGTTTTGAGAAATGTGAGGGCGTCATAGAGAGAGGTTGGAATTGTATTGAAGTTTTTAAATTCATCTCCAGCTTTTAGTCTTTCTCTCACTTCCCACATAATGACAGGAGTGTGTAGTAAAAGTAGCAATGTACATAGCAGTGTGAATATAAGAACAGGCGAACGTGTGTGGATTTTTTTGTGTATCCACTGTGCTATGTTCCACAGTCCCATGATTGCTATGGCTGCAAGAAACACGTGACTTCCCGGTTGGAGAATCCTGCTGTATTGTATTCCTACGATTTGAGGAATAGGAGAGAGGTACAGAAAAAATGGGAGTATGCCATAGATGCCTCCGAGAAGATGCAATACGCTCTTTTTTTTCATCCAAGGGAGGATGCCAAACGGTATACATACTGCTATACCCCCAAGAGACAGAAGGAGTGTGAATGGGGACGCGGGAGGGATAGACCCTTCATATGTTTTCAGTGTGTATGTGTAGAATGGATGTTTTGAAAGAAGATAAAATTTGAAACAAACAAGGATGATAGGAATAAAAAGAGCAAAAAAGATGAGAAAATACCGAGTGATCAGATTCCAATTTATTTTTTTTACACTAAGGATGCATATGCCAAGGCCAGTGACTCCAAGAATCATCAAGCCTGCTATCGGCTGAAGCATGGTGAGGAGAAAAGCGAGTATAGAAAGAAGAATATATAAAGGAAGAAGTTGATATATGTGTTTTTTTTCACATGCTTTTGTGAGCGCACTAGTGATAGTCAGTATAAGGATGAGAGAAATGATGTTTGCTGTGAGTTGATGCACCGTACCCCCTAAACGGTTTAGGGAAAGAGTGGTTGAGAAAAAAAATGTATATGGGATTATGGTCATCCCTTTCAAAACCGGTCCGAAAGCAAAGAATGCAGTGCCCATAAGAGAGAGAAGAAATGCGCTGAGCCTCAGTAATTGCCTGTCAGGAAACAGTTTTTTTGACACAGCATACATGGTGAGAATGAGGAGAAAGCAAAGAATAAAAATCATACTCCTGTATGACACCCACGGGTCCAAGGAGAGAAGATTGCCAATTTTTCCCAGCACAATATTGGTCCACCAGCCGAAATTTGGGGGGATAGTGTCTGTGGTGTACCAATTTTGCGTTTGCCATAAGCCGCTTGCTCCTTGTGTAAGATGCGAGAGGTAGTAAAAATAATCCTCATACCAGTGTGGGATACCAATGTATACTGAGTTTTTTGGAACGGTAAACGCTCCTCTTACGACTTGGATTATGTTGAGGATAGAGAAGAGGAGTGTTGTGAAAAAAACTATAATGAGTTCCATACTGATATATATTTTGTACTTTTATTGTATCACTTGATCATACTGCTACAATCCTCACAAAGCGTCACTTACTACTTTTGATGTGGTGTTTGTACGATTACCATTCGTGCTACACTATGTTTTGGCTATGTCAAAATCATTTTCTGCTTCCTACTACACACTTATAGATGTTATGGAAAAAAAACATTTCTGGTATACAGAGCGAAGTCATGTTATTGCTCAACTTCTATCTCGCATGATCCCAAAAAGGAAAGGAAAAACGTTTCTTGAAATCGGGTGCGGTACAGGAATATTGCTTCCTATCATCGAATCTCTCGGTTTTCGTGTAACAGGCATGGATATCAATTTTGAGGCATTAAAATATGCGAGGATGAAATCCCACGCTTCTCTGATACGGTCGTCACTTTTTACCTATAAAAAGAAGCAGACATTTGATGTAATCGGTATGTTTGATGTCTTTGAACATCAGACGGATGATCAGAAATTTTTGTCCCTTTGCAACCGCCTGTTAAAACCCAACGGCTATGTATGTATGAGTGTACCATCTCATATGTGGTTGTGGAGTCAGATTGATACGTTGTCAGGCCATGTGAGGAGATATGAGCTGACTGATCTGAAAAATAAACTCAATAAGGAAGGCTTTACCGTGATTTTTTCGAATCATTGGAATGTTTTTTTGTTTCCTTTGTATGTTGTTTGGCGTATCCAATTTTTTTTGGTTCATAAAAAATTTTCTATGAAGCGGTATCTTCAAGCTCCATATCCACCCATAAACGAGCTTTGCAAATATATTCTTCATAAAGAGTGTTCTTTATTTTTTTCTATCTCATTTCCGTTTGGTTCATCGCTTTTTGTTGTTGCCAGAAAAAACCGGTAAATTTGGCCTTTTTTTTGCGCCATCACACGTGCGTGCATATCGCTTTTTTTATAAAAGTATTATATAAAGAGTCTAGAGCTTTCTATGTACTTTAGGTATGAATAAAAAACCTGATGTTAGCCTTATTCTTCCGTGTTTTAACGAAACGGATGTTTTTGACCAGAGTGTCAGGAGTATTCTTCACGCTCTCTCATCCAGTGCTTATACATATGAAATTATCTTTGTAGATGACAAAAGTCTTGATCAGACACGTGCCCACATACGAGAAGTGTGTCGTGTACACCCCTTTTGTTTTTCCGTGTTCCATGCAAAAAATAAAGGCCGTGGTGCAGCGGTAGATACAGGCATCCACCATGCCAGAGCAGATGTAGTCGGATATATAGACATAGACTGCGAAGTATCACCCCTTTATATACCTCATTTCGTTAAAATTTTACAATCCCATGAGGCTGATATCGTCATAGGAAGAAGAATCTACAGGACGACTAGGGTGTCGCTTGTGCGGGAAGTTCTCAGTATCGGATACAGGGCTTTGGCAAAATTTCTCCTTGGGACAGGCGGGATGGACACAGAAACCGGATATAAATTTTTTAATAAACGTGTATTTTATCCGGTTTTACAATCAATACAAAACCAAGGGTGGTTTTGGGATACTGAAAGTATTGTACGGTCTCTCAAGGCTGGACTTCGTGTGCGTGAAGAACCGGTTTTATTTGTGAGAAGAGGAGATAAACACTCTTCTGTAAAAATTATTCCTGATACGATAGAATATCTGAAAAATATATGGGTGTTTTATTGGCAGATTCGAACTGCCTAACAAAACCAAATTATGAATATTTCATTTACTAAACCATGGTGGGGAAAAGAAGAAATACATAACGTTACGAAGAGTATCAAAACGACACTTGGTACCGGTGACGGGGTATATACTGCACTTCTCGTTAAAAAAATGATCAGTATGTTGGACGTGCCGTACGTGCTCCCCGTGACATCCTGCACACATGGATTGGAATTAATTTTGGCCTCTCTGGATCTTGCTTCCCATGATGAGGTGATTGTCCCATCTTTTACCATGTCATCTACTGCAAATGCAGTCCTAGCGGCTGGTGCCCGGCCTGTATTTGCTGATATTGAAAAAATTCGGTATACGATAGATCCTGAAGATGTAAAAAGGCATATCACACCACATACAAAAGGCATCATTCTCGTACATTATGCAGGTATGCCGTGCCTGATGGAAGAATTGCTGCAGATTGCCAAAGATCATCATCTATTTATTATAGAAGACGCAGCGCATGCACTTGGTGCTACCTATAAAGGCAAAGCACTTGGTACATTCGGTGTTGCCGGCGCATTTTCTTTTCACGGTACCAAAAATATTTGCTGTGGTGAAGGTGGAGCGGTAGTCACATATGATAAAAAGCTAGCCGACCGCATGGAAATTTATAGAGCAAATGGCACCAACAGGAGAGCATTTCTTCAAGGGATTGTAGATAAATATACCTGGGTTGGCAAAGGTACGAGTTTTTTTCTTTCTGATATACTTGCCGCTATGCTTGTGGCCCAGCTTGAAAAAGTAACCAAAATAAATAGATTGAGGTCAGTAATTGCTCATCTGTATACACAAGCATTTGCACCATATCAAAATATTATACAGCTCCCGATCATACCACCTCAAACAAAACCAAACTGGCACATTTATGCACTCACATTCCAAGAAGAGAAGCATGCTAGTATTTTTTTGCGTGAGATGCGAAAAAAAGGTATCCAAGTGTCCATGCACTATGTTCCTCTCCATTCATCTCCTATGGGAAAGTTTATCAGTGGGACACAATGCCAGCCGTTGCCTACTACAGAGTTTATTGCGAAAACATTGATACGACTTCCTATGTATCCTGGTATGATGAAAAAAGAAGTGCAGTATTGTATACGTACAGCTGTTTCTGTGTTAAAAGCATTGTAAAAAAATATTTGTATGCTAATTGTAAAGTATAGTATATAATAGTTTTATATATTACTATATAGTTATGAATAGAGAAGTAATGATATCAAAAGCGATAAAATTTTTTTGGTTTTCTTTTATGGAGACCCTGCTTCACTGGTCTTTGCCTCCTGTGCGTGTGTGGCTTTTGCGGCTCCTTGGAGCAACCATTGGAAAAGGGACAATTATACTTAATTGTATGTTTTATAACGCGTACCACTATGGTTTTTCCAAGCTTACGGTTGGGGATAATTGTTTCATAGGAGATGAAGTGATGATTGATCTTCGGGGAGAGACTGTTTTAGAGGATTATGTGACGCTGTCGAATCGTGTTTCCATGGTGACGCATATGAATGTGGGTTACATACATCATCCTTTGCAAAAAAAATTTCCTACATCCGAATCTTTCATCCATTTTCACTACGGTTGTTTTGTCGGTACTGGCGCAATACTCCTACCAGGAGTGATTATAGGTGAACAGAGCGTGGTGGGTGCCGGAGCAGTGGTGACAAAGAATGTATCTGCTAAGACCATCGTAGTCGGTGTGCCGGCAAAAGTGATGAAGTGATATTTAATTGTTTTTTTGTTCCCCCATACCTCCTTCCGACTTCCTACTTCATAAATCTTACGTCTTACCGTCTGAAAGCTGACGACTGATGACTGACGACTCTTCGTCTTACTTCCTATTTCGAGTATTCTACAATGTGCTATTATATGCTTCAATGAAGCCGTATTTTTCGATTATTATCCCGTATCATAACTCCGAAGATACGATCGGTCCGCTTTTGGAGTCCATTGTCCATTCAAAAAAAATCCCGTTTTGCGAAGTCATCATCGTAGATGACGGGTCAAAAGAAGCAGTGCAAAAAAATAGCTTCAAAAGGCGTCCCCTTTTGAAGCTAAATATTCGTGTGCTTCGTATGTCTACCAATAAAGGGCCGGCTGTTGCAAGAAATAGGGGAGCAACGGCGGCAAAAGGTAGATATTTGGTGTTTTTGGATAGTGATGTCGAGCTTTTGCCTGATGCACTGTTTAATCTTTGGCGCATATATGAAGATGATCCAGATATTACCGCTGTCACTGGCGTGTGGATGAAACATCAAAAAACTCATGCATTTTTTCCAAATTTTAAAGCGCTCCGCGACTGGAGTTACTGGATAAATGAGCGGGATAAAAGCGGATACTACTATCTTTTTTCTACCCGAGTTGCATCCATCAAGCGAGAGGTTTTTACCCGTCTCAAAGGATTTGATGAGGCATACAGTGCTCCACTTGTGGAGGATATTGAGTTTACCTATAGAGTTGCCCGCCGCTACGCCATAATTTTTGCTCCGAACGTACGCGTACGGCATGAATTTGAGGATTTTTGGCCAATTGCTAAAAAATATTTTTGGCGAAGCTACTATTGGACAAAACTGTATCAAGGGAGAAAGAAATTTGATCCGGTAGCCACCACCCTGCAGGAGGCCGTGACTGCGTTGTCAGGGGTGGGGATTGTTGGGATGGGTACCATTTTAGTGCTATTTGGCGGATTATTCTCTATTTTATCTTTTTTGAGCGGGAGAGGTATGAGGTATGAGGTAGGAGGTATGACTACTCTTTACCAAATTTTATTTTTCCTAGCTCTTATTTCTTATTTCCTAACTCTGATGATTCATCTTTTATTAATCCGAAAGTTTCTCATATTCGTTTATCATGAAAAAGGATTTCTTTTTGCCATCAAGTCGTTTTTTACAGGGTTAGTTCTATATTGTTTTATTGCAACTGGAGCACTGTGGGGGAGACTCAGGGGACTAGAAGTAAGAGGTAGGAAGTAAGACTGATTCTTGGTGTAGCTCTAGGTTTCTAGCGTATAATTTCGTTATTCGTACTTCACTTTCCTTGTCATTCTGAGCGTAGCGAAGAATCTAGTGAAACGCGCTTTCAGCGCTGGATCCTTCTCCCGACTCAGTGTCGGGATCAGGATGACGGCACCTTCCTCCCGAACCTTCCACAATGACCATTCTCCCCATCCGCACATCTACCTATCTTTCCTCATGGCATTTTCAGTCTTGGGACGATGAGGTTGGTGGGTTGAGTCGGTGGGCCTTTTTTCTTTTTGTTTTCCAGAAGAGAGAGAATCTCCTGGTCTATTTTTTGTGAATCCGTAGAATTTTGGGCAACAAGGAGTTTGGTCTGTTCAAGAGCTACAATCGCATGATCCCAGTTGCCGCTTTGGACAAATGCATTTGCGAGATTGTAGTATCCATCGATATAATTTGGTTTCAGTGAAAGAGCAGTGATAAATTCTTTCGCTGCATCCTCTTCGCGTTTGAGGCTCATATATAAACCGCCGAGATTAAGGTGTATGACGGGATTAGTGGGATCAAGTGTGATTGCTTTTTGGTAGCTTGCTATGGCCCAGACATCAGACTCTTTTGCTATACCAAGGACACCTTGGTATGCTTTGGCAAGCGTGAGCCATGATTGCACATTGGTGGGAGAAAGGGTTATAGCTAGCTTTGCTTCTTGAATGCTTTTGCCAACTAAATTCGTCAGGAGTGTTGTATCCTCATCTGTAAGTTTTGGTTTTCCTTCCTCGTCAAGTGGAGCAGCCCACACAAGGCTTTCTGTCAGAAGTGTGGCTGTTTGGCTTAAAATGCTGTGATATGAGGGGTTCATGGGATTGATCTTTATTGCTTGTTCATTGAGGATAAATGCCTGTGATCCATTGTTTGTTTTAGCAGATTGGAGTGATGCAAACATGAGTCGTTCACCAGTGTGCCATCTCATGAGTGCATACCCGGCGATTCCTATCAGGATGCAGGTGATGACTGCAATGCTAAATCGCGTAACATGAGGAAGCTCAATATGACGAGTGTCTTTTGGATCCAAAGAGAGGATAAAAAGGGTAGTGAGAATGACGAGTATGAGGGTAGGTGGAGCAAATAAAGCAAGGAGCAGGATAATAAGCATTTGAATCTTAGTTACCAGATATTTTGACCATTCATCGTACAAAAAAAAGAAAAATATACTCAGTCCGACCAGCCCTACTGCTCCCATCGTGATGGCTATGTGCAAGACAAAAGAAGCGTTTGACATAAAACCGATATTCCAGATAGGGCTGAGATTGACCGTTTGTTGTCTGTGAAGTGTGTAAAATTCAAAGAATTTTTCTATTCCGATTCCAAAAAATAGGTTCGGGATTGATTTCCATGATGTAAAGAGGAGTTGTGCTCCAGTAGCTAGTGGAAGCGTTTGAGAAGTGGCAATGCCTAAATAATTCCAAAACGTGATTCCTATCCCGAGTACTGTGGTGATGATAGAAACGGCAAAAAGTGCTGAGAGCGGTTCATTTTTTTCTTCTAACGCATGTTTTGCGATGGTGATGCTTATAGGTATGCTGATAACTAGATAGCTTATGAGAGCAACTGGAGAACCAAGCGGGGTAAATAATGGACTGACGAATTCTGATGTTTGAGAAAAAAACATGGATGCAATGCCGAGTTGCTGATATATGACCAGAAGTCCGGTGAGTCCTGCTCCCAGCGTGAGACCAAGTCGAAGAATAACCCGGTCAGTAGCAGAAAGAATTGACGGTCCAAAGAAAATAATGATGGTTGCAGATAGCCACGTTATGGGTCCAAGCGGAGATAGGAGTGCTTCAATTTTGTTAAACGAAGAGAAGATGAGTGTGAAAAAGCTTGCTATGGTAAGAAGTCCAAAGCCAATACCTGTTTTTCCTGAAACAATGGTAATGTTTGTGTGTGTCATGAGTTTTACAGCCCACAAAAGGAGTGTGAACAAGCTTGTGAGAACAAATAAAAACCATTTATTGGTGTCATAGTAGTCGCGCGTGACGGGAAGGAAAAATATAGGAAGACAAAGAAAAGCTATGAGAAGGAGTATTTTTACTTTGGAATAGATACTTATCAACATGTGCATAGTGATAAAAGAATACTACAACTTGCCGTTTGTTCCTAGAGTGACTTTTATCTAAAAATGTGTTGACACATATTTTTGTTTGTGCTTAACTGGTTATATATTATGGAAGAAAATACTATTCCTCCTGCACCGGATATTCAGGAATTTATTCGAACACATAAACGCTCACTTATCATTGTAGGTTTTTCCCTTTTTGCCTTTTATGTCGGACTAAATGTGTTTGTGTGGGGTATAGCGAGAAAAACTGCGAAACAACAGGTTCAATTTACAGATAACAATATGGAATCTATTCTAAAAAATGCTCACATGGAATCGCCGGATCAATTGGTAGATAGCATGCCTGAAACATTGCCAACGTTTACCCCTACTCCCACGCCACGTCCAACAGGTCCCGGACCGCATGCCTGTAGTTCAATCGGGACATGTAAATTGTACGCAGATGACGTGCGCAAAGAAAAGTGTACACAGACATACGCAGATGATCTGTGTCTGGATCAGTGTGCAGATTCGGTCAAACAGTGTAAAGAGTAAATCAAATTATATATATATATATGAATATACTTTTTTCCCTCCTGTTTCCTCTCATATTTTTGCCGTGGCAGGATGTTGCCTCGAATGCGTTTTTTTATGTCCAAAACTCCGTGCGTGTTAGATTGCCGAGATTCGAAAAAGTGGAAGCAGCCATAGGAGGACCGCTTATCATCGATGCGCCATTAAATATACGGGGTGGAGGTGGAGCATTTACAGCTGTACGATTTTCAGATGCAGCAAATTCAGCATATTTCATTGAGCCAGCGGCAACGGGAAACGCATTGATTCTTGCAGGTAAAGTCGGAATTGGAACCACAACTCCAGGATCAATGCTTCATGTCGTTTCACCAACAAACCCGCAATTGTATCTTGATTATGAAATAGGTGGGGGAGCGACTTCTTTGTACTCAAATGGAAATAATGATTTAGTCATCGATCCTGCTGGAGGAGATACAACCATCGATTCAAATCTTTCGTTAAACACCGGTTTATTACGAGCAGGTAACGGTACCACTGCTATACCGTCTATATCTTTTGATGCTGATTCAGATATTGGTATGTATAGAGCAGGTACTAATACTCTTGGATTTTCCACCGCCGGAGCAGAAAGATTGAGAATCGATTCATCCGGGAGGGTTGGCATAGGTACGACTGCTCCAACAGACCCCCTTCATGTGGTGCTTCCAGCAGTCGGAACGAATTCCTATTTTAAAATTACCAGTTCAGGGGGTAATACGTTTAGCACATATCTGGGTACTACTGCCGCAAATCAATATGCGTGGTTTACCAATATCCGTTACAATGGATCAGCGTTTGTGCGTGACGATACTTCAAAAGCTGCTTGGAGAATGACACAGGTGGTTGATACGGGGAGTGATTACAGTGGTTTTTATATCAATCATTGGAATCCTACTGGTACTATGTTTACGCCATTTTTCCTCAGCGGTACCGGTGACTATAATTTCAATGAAAATGATGTGTATTTCCAAAATACTACAGGAAATGTTGGGATTGGAACAACTAATCCAGCAGGTAAACTTGATTTAGTGGGAACCTCGTCGGATGTGAATTTAAATTTGCAAAACACGACAGGGTCTCCAGCCATACAACTTAGTAATAGTTCGTCATACTTTCGATTTTTAATCTCAAGCGGTGTATCATATCTTCAAAGTGGGACTTCCAGTTCTTCAGATTCAAAAGCAGATATTCGATTTACCAGTATTGGCGCTGTGACACCTTGGATGACGATTCAAGGAAGTAGTGGTAATGTCGGTATTGGGACGACCACCCCGTTGTCTACTCTGGATATCGGCGGCTTCGGTACGACTATAAGCAGTTTAACAAATGCGAAATTAGGCATTGCTGATAATCTCGATGGAGTATCCGGAGTCCAGATGTATAACGCAAGCAGTGGTACTGCGGCAGATTCCAGATTTCTGGTGACTGATAATGTCAAAGATCAGTATCTAGCTCTCACCATGCCCGGTACTGGAAATACAGCATCAGCATTGTTTGGTCGGGCAAGAAATTCGTTGGCCTTGTTGTTTTTAAATAACGTTGGTGATGGCACTGAACGTAATCTCGCTATTGGAACAGTACATAATACAGACGTTATATTGGGTTCTAATAATACGGAAGTAATAACAATAAAAAATTCTGGATTAGTCGGAATAGGTACTTCTGCTCCAGGGAGCAAGCTTCATGTCGTTGGCGGGGCAAATGATGTATTCCTTGTTGAAGATGACAGTGGAGCATGCGAAGCACAACCTACAACGACGGGATTAACGTGGAGTTGTTCTTCGGATATCAGGTTAAAAAAAGATATCAGAAACCCGTCTTCCCAATTGCCGTATCTTCTAAATATTCCGTTAAAAGACTATACGGTCATTAAAACCGGCGAGCGGGTAACCGGGCCAATTGCTCAAGAAGTACAGCAAACATATCCAGAGCTTGTATCTCAAGGGGATGACGGCTACTTACAGGTGTCAGAATTGTCTTCATGGATGGTGATAAAAGCGATTCAAGAACTATATCAAAAAATTGTTGGCAATGGAGCACATTTGCAAAAACAAATCGATGAACAGCAGAAAATAATAGAAGATTTACGCGGTCAAGTAGATATATTGAGAAAAACACATTGAGTTCATTTTTGAAAGTGACATTGTATGAAACAGACATATAAACATGCCGTGGTGGGTTTTCGTGGATTTACGTTGGTGGAGGTGCTCATAACCATTATTATCATTGGCATTCTCTCTACTCTTGGCCTTGTTGCTTTTCGCTCAGCGCAAAAAAAAGGAAGAGATTTGCAAAGAAAAACCGGTTTAGTTGTTCTTTCGAAAGCATTAGAAAGTTTCATGAGTGATAAGGGAGTATACCCAGATTCGTCCAATGACGGGAAAATTCTTTGGTGTGGTTCTGATGATGCTCCGGATGCTGTTGAGTGTGAATGGGGGTCTTCGTGGCTGGATAATTCCTTATCCCAAGAAGAAAAAACAGTGTATATGAGCGTGTTGCCCAAAGATGTAATCGTGACACAAAAATATGTGTATGAAGCAGTTGAGATCAATGGGCTTAGGAAGGGATACAGGCTTTTTGCGCGGTTGGAAAATACCCAAGATATGGATGTGTCGGAATATGCTACGAATTGTAGCGCGGATGCATCCATTGTTTTGCCATGTAATTACGTCTATTCAAGCGAGGCGGTAGCCTCATTACCCACTCCGTTTACTCCCGCTGAACCAACGGCTACGACTGCTCCAGTTGCTACTTCCACACCTACATCCACTCCAGAACCAACCAGTATACATACTGTTCCCACAAAAATTCCTCCTCTATGTGTTGTTGATGGGATGCAATGCAGAGAAGGGCTTGACACCTGTTGTTCAGGATCGTGTGTTTTGGAATATGTAGATGCAAGCGGCTCATATGGCATATGTGGCAGTAGCGGAACCGTAGAGTAAACGATGATTTGTTATCGAATACTTTGATAGGTATAATTTTTCGTATGTATATGATTATATTTGGAAAAAAATACGCATTTCATAAAAAAGTGTTGCAAGGATTTTCAATGGGAGAACTCATGGTTGTTGTCACCATTATCATTTTGCTTGCGCTTGCTTTGATATTGGCATATCAGAAACAAGTGGATAAAGGGAATGACATTAAACGAAAATCGGATTTAAATAAATACAAAACTGCGTTTGAGGATTATTACAATGACACCGATTGTTATCCTCCTGAGGCACTTTGGAATGGATGCGAATGTGGCGGAAACTGTCTCTCGCCACACCTCGAAACATTTTTTTGTGATCCAACTACGAAGCAGCGATATTACTATGCTCCGTTCCCAGATGAGGATGGGGTATCTGATCCATGTAAAGGCTATCGTTTGTTTACAAAATTACAGAATGCTGCCGACCCGGATATTTATTTAGTAGGTTGTAGTCCAACTAATGGCTGTGGTGTAGGGATTTTAGCATCGTATAACTACGGAATAACATTTCCCGGACCGTTGACTGCATCGGATTTTGTGCCTGAAACGCCACCAATAACTCCAACTGCTACGCCGACGCCAATCCCAGGAAATAGTTTTTGTCTTGGAGGTCAAGAATCAATCAATCCTGAAGATAGAATTTGTAATGTCAAAACAGGCTGTGCGCCTGCATATGGCCCGCCTGAATATGAAAATAAACCTCCATGTAATATTGTACTGGTTCAGGAATTTGGCTGTCAGAGCTTTTTAAATTCAAGTGATTGTGAAACACTTTGTAAATCAGATTATGCAAATACGAAATGTGATGCAACACAAACAATAGACTGTCGGGCGTATAGATCCCCGCAGTGTCAATAACCCATATGATACAAAAAAAAGGATTTACCTTAGTAGAATTGCTTATTGTCATCGCATTATTGGGGTTTTTGTCAGTTTTTGGATTATCCTTGTTCCAAGGGTCGCAACGGCGCGCACGCGATTCCAGAAGAAAAGGAGACTTAAAAGAAATCACAAAAGTATTGGAAATGTATGCAAATGATGCAAGTGTATACCCAAGTGCTTCTGTTACAGGAGAAATTATCGGGTGTGCTGGGACGATTGCACTTCCTGTTGCATGTACATGGGGAGGATCATGGATTAATGGGGTAACGTATATGCAAAGACTTCCAAAAGATCCGTATGGCACATCATATTGCTATGAAGTAGATTCAAATTCTAAAAAGTGGTATAAGCTGTATGCGCGATTGGAAAGTACGGATGATGTAGATTTTGATGATTCTTTGGTGTGTGGAGGGGTTTCCGGACAGTATACATATGTGTTGATTAGTCCAAATATTACCCCGACACCGACGCCATGAATAAGTATAGTAAGATTAGCTCTTAGCTCTTAGCTCTTAGCTCTTAGCTCTTAGCTCTTAGCTCTGATGGCTGATAGCTGATAGCTGATAGCTATTCGTCTTAATTCATTATTCATTATTCGTACATGTGAGCAATGATGTATGATATATCTATGAGACAAAAAAGGTGTGTTTTGAGGAAAAGTAAAGGGTTTTCACTTATTGAACTGCTTGTTGCCATAGCAATCATGGCAGTGCTTCTAGCTCTTGCTTTGCCTAATTATTTAGGAGCCAGAGAGCGTTCTCGTGATTCGAAGAAAAAAAGCGAGTTGCAACAGCTTAAAACTGCACTCCGGTTATATTATAACGACTATCAGCGGTATCCTGATTCAGTCCAACTGGATGGGCAGGGGCGGGGAACAATAGCAGGATGCAAAGTCGGTGGAGTTTTCCCGTGTCCGTGTAAAGTTGATTCATTTGATTTTGCCAGTAGTACGGATGCGAATTGCGATGCAGTCAGTACTGTTTATATGAAGCGATTTCCTGCAAATATGACCTTTGGAAATAATACGGATCATTATGGGGTGTCGGCAGATGGAGAGAGTTTTTGTATCATGACGCCTCTTGAAAACATATCAGACCCGGATATTGCACTCAGTCAAAAGATCTGTACCTCAGTTTGTACAAACACATCTGATGCCTTACAGGCTCTCACCGTGGGTGCTACATCATACCTCGTGTGTTCGAATTGATTTATTTATTCATGAGTTATGAGGTAAGAGTTAGGAGTTATGAGAATCACAGGAATGTTTTTGTTTTTGTAATAAGACCTTGGAGCAGTTTGTGTGTTTGATTCGATTGATCAACAAGTTCTTCAAAATCCATTGTTTTGATATACCCTACATCTTTAGCAATGAGTATCTGATTTTTTAGTTCAGTTAGTGACCCCTGCGCAAGATAATAAAATTGAAGTCGTTCTTTGTAGCTGTGTCTGCCAAATCCTTCTGCAATATTGCTTGTAACAGAAGTTGCAGCTCGTCTCATTTGATCAGTGAGAGCGTAGATTTCACTTTGAGGAAATGTTTTTGTTATGTTGTATATCGACTTTACCAATGAATGACCAAATTGCCATGCAAACAAGTCAGTGAATGAATGTATTTTTGTCGTTTTATTATCCATAACATAGTCTCATATTATTTAGTTCCTAGTTCTGTGTTTAGTTTTTTGTTTGTATTTCTAAGGTTATAATATCTTACCTCTTACCTCTTACCTCTTACCTCTTACCTCT
>Ga0172379_10005497_pt1 | contig 17684 bp, 19 predicted proteins | sample GrowelOW334metaG_FD_119756 | JGI IMG/M metagenome (GOLD analysis project Ga0172379, IMG submission 119756) | Groundwater microbial communities from an aquifer near a municipal landfill in Southern Ontario, Canada - Groundwater well OW334 metaG | ecosystem: Environmental > Aquatic > Deep... | reverse complement strand
ATGCAAAATACCGTCTCTCGCGCTAACTACGCGTTATTTTTGCTTGGGCGATCTTGTGATGAATTAAAAGGATAAAGAATTAATTACAGCTACCGCCCCGGCAAACAGCCGAGGCGGTTTTTAGTTTTTAGCAACTTAACATATAGAAAGGAGCTTCTTATGGAAGCCAACAAAACCAAACCAGTCATTTTCCTAGAAGGGAAAAAGACAATTCTGCGACCAATTAATAAGGTCACAGATGTAGTTCCAGTGACACGATGGATTAACGATCCAGAGGTCACCATCTTTTTAAAATCTTACTCACCACACAGTGAGGAGAGCGAAAGGGCTTGGTTTGAAAGTTTGGACAAAGATAAAAATAATATTGTCCTCGCAATCGAAGCCAAGGTTGGTCCCAATGGAGAAACTAAGTTTATCGGTCTTATGGGAATTCATCACATAGACTGGCGACTGGGTTCCGCCACGACTGGAGCAATTATCGGAGAAAAAGAGTTTTGGGGTCAGGGTTTTGGCACGGATGCCAAAATGATTTTGCTCGACTATGCCTTCAATACTCTAAATCTTCGGAAGATTTGTTCTTCGGTGATTGCCTACAATAAGCGGAGTTTAAATTATTCTCTGCATTGTGGTTATAAATTGGAGGGCACTGCGCGAAAACATTCCTTCCGGAAAGGGAAGTATTGGGATGCTTACCAGTTGGGTCTTTTCAAAGAAGAGTGGTTGTCGATTTGGCGCCACTATAAAAAAACCGGAAAGATCCGGAAATAAATCAGGCCGTCGGATAATCTCCGACGGTCCTTTTTATTTTTAAATACTCAAAATTGTACCATATGGTACAATTTTGAGTATTTGAATTATTTTCTGCTAAAGTAAAAATGTGGAACATCCAGAATTTGAAAAAATAGTAAGCGAGGCCCTTCTCCGAATTCCGGAGAAATTTCGCGCGCAGATGAAAAATGTGGGGATTGTAATAGAAGAAGAACCGGATCGAGAAACTTTATTAATGCAGGGTTTAACCGAACCGGAAGACACATTGCTCGGTTTTTATACTGGAATTCCACATACCGAACGAGGTGAGAGTTATGGCATGGCTGGTACCATGCCCGATAAAATAACTATCTATCGCTTACCAAACGAATTAGAGGCAGAAGAAAGTGGTAAGCCAATCGTACAGGTAGTCTACGAAACCTTATGGCACGAAATTGCTCATTATTTTGGCATGGATGAAAACGAAGTTGAAGAAGCAGAAAAGAAAAGAGGCATCTGGTAGAATAAGCCCATGAATTATTCAGAAATTTTAATGGCGGTGGGTCGGCTGATCTTTGGCGGTTACTTTATTTATAACGGGGTTCAGCACTTTAAAGGTTTAGATGGTCTTACTGGTTATGCGGCGAGTAAGGGCGTGCCCTTGCCGAAAGTTGCGGTGATTGTGACTGGTTTGATGCTGTTTCTCGGTGGGGTTGGCATAGTGCTTTGGTGGTATGTGGATTTGGCTCTTATGCTTCTTTCCATTTTTATGTTGGTGGTAACTCTAACCATGCATCGTTTTTGGATGGAGACCGATCCGAGTGCTAAATCTAACGCCATGATTGGTTTTTATAAAAACGCCGCGATTTTTGGAGCCTTACTTCTTTTGTTGGGTGCTTTAATTGCTTAGTACTTAAAAATTTAATCCCTCACGCTAAAAAGTGTGGGGGATTTTATTTTTTCTGTTAATTGCTAGAATATGCCCATGTTCTTAACTGAAGTTTCACCTTTAGCGGTAATAATTGCAGCCCTTCTAAATATAGTTTTGGGTTCCATTTGGTTTGCCCCTTTTGTTTTTGGTCGTATCTGGCTACAAGATTTGGGTCGGCCAATTAGTGATTCGGACAAATATAGTAATGAAGGTATGGGTCCAACTTATGGAATTCTAGCCTTAGCTTCTTTAATTATTGCTTATATTTTGGGAGTTTTGGTTATCCGTTTTGAGGCCATGACTTTCTGGCAGGGGGCTCAATTAGGTTTTTGGCTTTGGCTGGGTTTAATTGCTCCTGTAAAATTAAACGATGTTCTTTTTGGAGGTCGCACTCAGCGAATGTTTTTAATTGATATTGGTTTTTATTTAACTTCCATTGTGTTGATGGGTGGGTTACTAGCCATTTTTAGATAAATCTAAAAATGCAATTTTAAATTTCAAATTCTAAATTTTAAAACAATAACGGTCAGAATTTGGTCATTTATAAATTAAATTAAAATTTAAAACTTAGAACTTAAAATTTATTCCTATGCCTGAACTTCCCGAGGTAGAATCTCTGCGACGCAGTTTAATTAGTGCCGGCTTAATTGGTAAAAAAGTTTTAGCAGTAGAAATTCTGGAACCCAAAATGGTTTCGGGTAAGGGGAATAAGCGTCGTGTTTCTAAATCCAAAACGGAGGAATTTAAAAATGGTTTAAAAAACCAAAAAATAATTCTTTTAGATCGACGGGCTAAAAATTTAATTTTCCGGTTTAGTGGTGGAAAAATAATGTTGGTCCATTTAAAAATGACTGGTCAGTTGGTGTACCAAGAAAAAAATCACCAACCAGTTTTAGGTGGTCACCCTATAGAAGAGTCTGTTAGAAATTTACCGAATAAATTCACCAGGGTGATTTTTAAGCTTAATCAGGGAAATCTGTTTTATAACGATACCCGCAAATTTGGCTATCTGCTTTATTATCCAAACGAAAAAGCCTTTGAAAACGAGAGTCATTTTAAAGCTTTAGGTTTGGAGCCTTTAAGTAAAGAGTTTACTCTGGAATATTTTTGGACTGCTTTAAAGCAAAATCGTCGGAGTTTAAAGGCAGCACTTTTAGACCAGGGGATAGTTACGGGACTCGGAAATATTTATTGCGACGAGACCGCTTTCGCCTCCGGTATTCGTCCAAGTCGGATTTGTGCCACTATAAAAAAACCTGAGGCAGAAAAACTATATTTAGCAATTCGAAGAATTTTAGCTAAAGCCATAGAACTTAAGGGAACTTCTATCTCGGATTATTTGTTGTCAGATGGTCGGCGGGGAAATTATGCACGAGAGTTAAAGGTATATGGTAAGGGTGGAGAAAATTGTGAAAAGTGTAAAAAATCCCTTAAAACTATCCAGTTGACTGGTCGGACTACGGTGTTTTGTCCGCGTTGTCAGAAATAGGGCAGTCTCGCCCGTTTTTTGGTATAATGGGCCAAAGGGTAAAACCCCTTTAAAAATAACAAAATATGAACAAAAAACTGTTTAGCATAGTAGTTAGTATGGCTTTAATTGCCCCAGGTTTAGTGGGTGCTCAAACCTCTACCGAGCCCCTCAAACCCCAGGAGCCAATCCGTCCGTTTAAGGAAATTCAGGAGATTCGTGACACTAAGCGGGAAGAGTTGAAGGGTTTACGGGAAGATGTGCGGGAAGTTAATAAAGATCTTCGAGAGAGTATGAAGAAAGAGCAGGAGGCAAACGAAGATGCTGTACAAGCTTTTCGCGAAGAGGCTAAAAATAAGTTAGAGGCAGAACGCGAAGAGGCTAAGAAGCTCATGGAAGCCAAGCGCGAAGAAATGAAGTCGACAGGCGTCTTTTTAGCTCCGGAAGCCTTTAAAGCTTTTGAAGTTAAGCGTGAAGAAATAAAAGCTCAATTTGAGGCAAAGCGAGAAGAGGCCAAGCAGATTATGGAAACGAAGCGCGAAGAGTTAAAGCAGGTTATGGAAACGAAGCGGGAAGAATTTAAACAAAAATTAGAAATTATTAAAGACGAGAAGAAAAAAGAAGTAGCAGGAAAAGTTTTTGAAGATTTAAATAAATTAAATGCCAAAAACTTAGAAAACATGACTAAGGCGGTAGATCAAATTGAATCAGTTTTAAATCGTATTTTAAGTCGTTCCGAGAAAGTGGCAGTGAACGGTGAAAATAATGCTGGCGTAATTGCAGCTGGTGAAGTCGCCAAGGTTGCTATTAGTGCAGCTCGAACCGCCATTCAAGATCAAACTGCTAAAGTTTATTCCGTAACGGTTTCCACTGAAAAAACTTTGAAGGCAGACTTAGGTAAGGTACGTGATTCTCTCCGCTCTGATTTAGAAGTAGTTAAAACTAAGGTAAAAGCCGCACGAGATGCAGTACAATCTGCTGCTACCACTTTAGCTCAGATTCCTAAAGTCGATACGTTAGAAGTTTCTAAAGAGCCAGCTCAAGATGTTTCAACTTCTACTAGCTCTTCCACTCCGGTCAACCAATAAACCAAATAATTAATAAATAAAAAAATGGACCCAATAAATCAAGCACCAGTAGTTTCGTCAGCTAGTTCTAATGGTAAAATAATCCTCGGTGTAGTGGTGGTTTTAGCAATCGCTGCAGTTATTTATTTTATGAGTGCTGCCCCAGTAGTTGAAGAAAAGAATGTGGTTAATAACCCAGAACCTCAGGATACTACCGCGGTAATTAGTAACGAGATAGAAAAAATTGATATGGGAAGCTTAGATGCAGATTTAAACGCAGATCTTAAGAATATTGATACTCAGCTTAATAGTTTGTAAAAATTATTTATAAAAACCCCGCCAAGTCGGCGGGGTTTTTGTTACAATATATAGTAATAGATGAAAAAGAATTTTTTTAGTTTAACGGTAATTTTGGCCTTGATTGGTTTTTGGGTAGTTAGTGCCTACCTCTTTCCATTTATGCCGGAAAGTATGGTAGCTCATTGGGGATTAAGTGGCACTCCAGATGGTTACTCCGATAAAACTTTAGGTCTTTTATTAGTTCCAATTTTAGTTACAGTTTTCAGTTTTATGTTTTTGGTTTTGCGATCCGCTAAAAGTATCATTCCTTTTAAGAGTGCTTTTGAAAGATTTGTTATAACCTTCTTATTATTTTTCTTTTATCTACACTCCTTTATATTACTTTGGAATTTAGGTTCCGAAATTCCATTGGTCCCTTATTTCACCGCTCTTTTTGGAATTTTGTGGTATTCGGTGGGTGCCCTTATGGCAAAAACCGAACCAAATCCTTGGGTTGGAATTCGTACTCCTTGGACTTTTGAAAATCCTAGAGTTTGGGCTAAAACTCACAGCTTAGCCGCTTCCGGTTTTCGTCTAGCTTCACTTTTTGCTTTTGCTACCGTCGTTGCTCCAGAAGCTTATGCTATTTGGTTAGTAGCGGTTCCTCCAGTAGCGGTAGGAATTGTTTCGGTATTTTATTCTTATTTTATTCGTAAGTCTTAGTTGACCTTTAAAGTTTCCGGCGCTACAGTAGCGCCAGCTTTATTTTTAAAAATTAAATAACTAAGGAGGAACAATGAAGACTCAAGATTATTTCTTTTTTGTGGAGCCGGAAGACTCTCACACTAATGAATCCTTTTCCAGAATTTTGGCGGACGAACTCCGAATTTCTGAACGGGAAGTTAATGATGCTAGTGGTTCACATATTGCAGAGACCTTGTGGCAGTGCACCTTGGCTCAACTGAAAGTATTTGAGGCTAATAAATTTAGCCAAAACCTGCATTTTGTAACTTACTCCGCCAGAACTTCCACCGGTTCTATTCAGCGATTTAAATTGCTGAGTAAGAAATTTCGGAAAGAAAGTCGGACCGCAGCAATTCAAAATCGGTTGAATATTGTTCGGCGAGCTAAAAAACGTTCTCTTAACTAAATAGGCTCTTTCCCCAAGACATATATCTTGGGGTTTTTATTTTTGTGGTTCGTGGGGTATGCTGGAACCAATGAAGGAGGCTGAGCTCGTTAAGCAAAAATTAGATATAGTCGCAGTTTTAAAGGGTTATATAACCCTAACCCCAGCCGGCAAGAATTTTAAGGCCGTTTGTCCATTTCATAACGAGAAAACCCCATCTTTTATGGTTTCTCCGGATCGCCAAAGTTGGCATTGTTTTGGTTCCTGTCAGGAGGGGGGAGATGTTATCAAATTTGTAATGAAATATGAAAATCTAGAGTTTCCAGAAGCTCTAAGATTTTTAGCAGAAAAAGCAGGAGTTCCTTTACCTAGTTTTCAACGCAGTGAAGAGCGGATGTTTTACACAATGTATGACATCTATGCCGAAGCTAAGAATTTTTTTGCAGAGACTTTAGCTAATTCACTAGAAGCGATGGAGTATGTTAAATCGCGTGGCTTAAAAGAAGAGACCGTAAAAGATTTTGAAATTGGTTATGCACCGGGTGGTGATGCTCTAACTGTTCGTTTATTACAAAAGAAATTTTCTTTAGAAGATATTTTAAATTCTGGCCTTATCTTCCATACTCGTCAGGGTTTGAATTTAGATCGTTTTCAAAATCGTTTAATGTTTCCAATTCAAAATAGTATTGGTAAAACAGTGGCGTTTGGTGGAAGAATCTTACCTAAATATGAATCGGATAATGAACCCAAATATGTAAACAGTTCGGATAGTCCAATTTATAACAAATCTAAAATTTTATATGGCTTTGATCGAACTCGAGGTTTTATTGCTAAATCTAAATCGGTAATGTTGGTGGAGGGTTACATGGATGCAGTGATGGCGTGGCAAGGTGGAGTAAAAAATGTAGCTGCGGTTTCGGGCACCTCTCTCACTAAATTTCATTTAGAACGTTTGCGCCGTTTATCGGATTCTACTTTTCTTTGTTTTGATTCGGATTTAGCCGGTATAAAAGCTATGGAACGAGGATTGGACTTAATTTTACCGTTAGATTTTTATGTGCGCGCAGTGAATTTAGGAAAATATAAAGATGCGGGTGAGGCGGTGCAAGCAGAGCCAGAATTTTTAGCAACTGCGGTAAAAAATGCTGAACCAGCCTTTAGAGCTTTAATTCATGTTTATTCCACGGCAGTTAATGGTCGGGATTTATCTTTTAAGAAGCGCGCAGTCCGACATTTACTTCGAAAAATTTCTAAAATGAAGAGTGCGGTGGAGCGAGACCAGTGGTTACACGAAATGGCTGGATCTTTTTCGGTAGCGGAGGGTTCATTGAGTGAAGATTTACGTAATTTACCACCGGAAAAAATTAATCAATCAGAGGGGGAGCCTAAACAAGAGGAAAAGATGGATCAGGGTGGATTGCCTAGAGTAGACCTTATTGCTAGGCGGATTTTAGCTTTAGCCTTGGCATTTAACGAATTTTGGGATATTATCAGGGCCAAGCGGGATTTTCTCCCGTCTCTTTACCACTCTTTTGTGGACAATCCGGCGGCCGCAAATGGCATGCTCGAAATGCAAGCCAGTCTATCAGTTGGTTCCGGAGATAAGGAAAAAGCTGCCAAAGAAATAGAAACGCTTTTAAGCGAACTTCAACGGGAATATTACCGTAGGCGGCAAGAAGAGTTAAAGCGGGAGATTCGCGCCGCCCAAAGCCGGGGAGACGACGCGACAGTCTTAATGACTGAATTAACCTCGGTAGCGATGGAACTCAATAGTCGAAATTTGGATTCTCAAAAATAAATGTCAAAAAAAATTAAAAAACCTTCCCCTAAAAAGGGTGTTACTTCGCGTCCTAAGTCGGTAAAAAAAGTTTTAAAACATAAGTCGGTAAAAAAAGCGGTTAAAAAACCGGTCAAACATAAAAAACCCAAATCTGCTAAGTCACCGGCTCCTAAAAAAGCTCACCCAAAGAAAGTTGTAAAAACTCTTGGTCCAGCAGCAGAGGCTAAACGAGCCGAATTAAATACTCAACTCGACGAATTAATTCGTCGTAGTCGTAGCCGCGGTTTCGTTACGGATTCTGAGGTTATAAATTATTTTCCAGAAGTAGAAAAAGATATTTCTTATTTAGAAATTGTTTATGCACGATTAGATAAAGAAGGTATTAAGGTTCAAGAATCTAGCTCTTTATCTAAGGTAGTAGATAAAGATAAGGAAGAAATTAGTGCTAAAGAATTACAAGATGCTACTCGTATAGATTCCGATTTACCGGATGCAGTGCAAATGTATTTGAAAGAAATCGGACGTACCCCACTTTTAAATTCTGCAGAAGAAAAAGAACTCGCCAAGCGCATTGAGCGCGGTGAAGAAATTGCTCGTCAAAAATTAATTCAAGCTAATTTACGTTTAGTAGTATCTATTGCCAAGCGTTATGTAAATCGTTCTCCACATCTTTCTATTTTAGATTTGATTCAAGAAGGTAATATTGGTTTGTCACGTGCTGTCGATAAATTTGATTATCACAAGGGTTTTAAGTTTTCTACCTATGCTACTTGGTGGATTCGTCAGGCGGTAACTCGAGCTTTAGCCGACTACTCGCGTACTATTCGTATTCCGGTCCACATGGTGGAAACCATCATGAAATATACCCAAACCAAGCGTCGCTTGATGCAGGAATTGGGTCGGGAGCCGTTACCAGAAGAAATTGGCGCAGAAATGGGGATGGATACCGAGAAGGTTCACTACATTCAAAGAATTTCCCAAGAGGTAATTTCCTTAGAAACTCCGATTGGAGATGATGATGACGATTCAATCTTGGCGGACTTTGTGCCAGATGAATCTAACTTGTCGCCAGATCAGTTGGCCAACCATGCTTTGTTGCGAGATCAGATTCGTGAAGTCTTAACCGACTTAACCGAGCGCGAACGCAAAATTTTGGCCATGCGTTTTGGTTTAGACGATAATATTCCGCATACCTTAGAAGAGGTAGGTAAGGTGTTCGGCGTAACTCGCGAACGTATTCGTCAAATTGAGGCTAAGGCCTTAGATAAAATTCGCGGTCACGACAGTATTAAAAAATTAGAAGGTTATTAGAAAAAGAAAATATCCCGGCAATATGCCGGGATATTTTTATAACCTATTCTTGTATAAGTATCCCAATCATTCCATAAATAACTATTAACATACAAATAATACAACCCAGCCATCCCATGTATGTAGAAATTAAAAATGGAGTAAGTTCCCCGTGGTTTTCCATTAATATAATTGGGGAAAATAAAATAAATGTTATGGGCATGGAATAGGATAGTTTTCTTATCAGCATATCTTTTGGATCAATTGTTTTGGTGTAATAAATTGCAAATCCTCCACTAACCAACAAAGAACCAATAAGTATACTTACGGGGACATATTTTCCTGTTAGATACATGACGGTCATGAGGAACGCCATGGTGGGTGGAAAAACAAAAGGTGAAAAAACTATTTTTGATAAAAAATTCATAAAATCTCTCCTCTAAGATGTTAAGTAAATAAGTTAATATTCTCTCTCAGTATTATATACCTAAAGTCATATATTGTCAAATATAATTGAAATAAGCAATTTTTCCGCTAAAATACTCCCATATGCAGTCTAGTGAAATTCGCGCTAAATTCTTGGAGTTTTTTAAGTCTAAGGGGCACACCGTAATCCCGTCGGCTTCGCTTATTCCAGAAAATGACCCAACGGTTCTTTTTACGACTGCCGGTATGCATCCTTTGGTGCCATATTTAATGGGTGAGGTTCACCCAGGCGGTAAGCGTTTAACGGATGTGCAGAAATGTATTCGGACTGGTGATATAGACGAAGTGGGTGATCCAACTCACTTAACTTTTTTTGAAATGTTGGGGAATTGGTCACTTGGGGAATATTTTAAGGAAGATGCAATAAAGTGGAGTTACGAATTTTTAACCTCGCCTCAGTGGTTAGGTTTAGATAAAAATCTTTTAGCAGTCTCTGTGTTTCAAGGAGATCAAGATGCGCCCTTGGATGAAGAGGCTTTTAATATTTGGAAAAGTTTAGGAATTGCCGAGAAAAGAATTGCCAAACTACCAAAGAAAAATAACTGGTGGGGACCAGCTGGGGAGACTGGACCCTGCGGACCAGACACCGAAATGTTTTATTGGACTGGAAATCCAGAAGAGGTACCAGAATCTTTTAATGATGATAACCCGCTTTGGGTAGAAATCTGGAATGATGTTTTCATGCAATACAACAAGCGTGCTGATGGAACTTTCGAACCATTAGTTCAAAAAAATGTGGATACTGGCATGGGCTTGGAACGCACAGTAGCCATCTTAAATAAAACAGATGTTTATTTAACCGATTCTTTTAAATCAATAATTGAGGAGATAGAAAGACTGTCCGGCAAAAAATACCTGCCTCCTGCATGCGCAGGCATGGCGCAGGCGGGTGGAGCCGATGAAGTGACTACTAAATCTATGCGTATTGTGGCCGACCATTTGCGTGCTGCTGTATTTATTTTGGGTGACGAGCGGGGAGTGGTGCCGACCAATGCCGGTCAGGGTTATGTGTTGCGCAGGTTAATTCGTCGCGCGGTGAGGCACGGAAAACTTTTAGGAATTAAAGATAATTTTGCTTCCTCCGTGGCTAATAAAATCATAAATAATTTTAAAAATATTTATGCGGAACTATCTAAGAATTCGGAAAAAATAATTACCGAACTATCCGCAGAAGAAAATAAATTTGCCACCGCTTTAGATAAAGGACTTAAAGAATTTTCTCGACTTACCGAGGTGGATGGTAAAGTAGCTTTTGATTTATATCAGTCTTATGGTTTCCCATTAGAATTAACCGAAGAATTATCTAGAGAGCGCGGATTTAAAGTAGATAAAGAAGTTTTTTCTGCCGAATTTAAAAAGCATCAAGACTTATCGCGCACCGCATCTGCCGGGCAGTTTAAGGGTGGGTTGGCGGGAACTTCCGAGCAGGAGGTTAAGCTCCACACCGCTACTCACTTGCTCCATAAGGCTCTAATTGATGTCTTAGGTATCCCAGCTGATCAGAAGGGTTCTAATATCACCCCAGAGCGTCTACGCTTCGATTTTGAATGTCCGCGCAAAGTAACTCCGGAAGAGTTAATAAAGATTGAGAAAATTGTAAATCAAAAAATTAAAGAAGATTTGCCAGTACATTTTGAAGTACTTTCTGTAGAAGAAGCTAAGGCTAAGGGTGCAATTGGTATTTTTGAAGATAAATACGCCGCCCTCGGTGGAAATATAAAAGTTTATTTTGTAGGGGATTATTCTAAAGAAATTTGTGGTGGTCCACACGTGGAACACACTGGAGTGATTGGTAAGTTTAAAATCCAAAAAGAAGAAGCGGTGGCCGCGGGAGTACGTCGTATAAAAGCAGTAATCGAATAATATTGCTGAATAATTTAATTTTGAAAAATAAAAAACCGCCCATCAGGCGGTTTTTATATTATGAAACAGGTTGAAATTCTCTTTTTTTGTCTATCCGAAAACACGGAGTTTCAATGTTTTCGTCATGAACCAGGGTCCACTTTTTACCAGTAAACCCATTTCCATGAAGTTCTGCTAATTTGAATATGTGTTTTCCCCTCACTCGGTTTTTTTCAAAAATATAATACAACCGATCCTTAGGCAGAGATTTTATATTGTGGGGATAAAAAGATGCTTTTTGATATAAAAGTATAAGTATCCACACTGAAATATAAATACCAAAGCCATAGTATTGGTAGCCGTATTCTTTTGGAATAGCCAAAATAAGAATTGTGGCAAAAACCATAAAGAGTATTAAAAATAAGAAAATCAAAAAATTTACTACACGCATAAAACCTCCGATATTTGTGATTTTTATGTGAAATTAACTGCCGTATTTATACGTTTTTGGTGGTTAGTAGTCAAATTAGTCGTCAGTTTTAAAGTTAAGCGTTATAATTAAAAGAGTGGATGAATTTTTAGAGAAAGACACAATTTATTTCGGGCGAGTTAACTTTCGGAATCAAAACCGGCTTTTTGGTATGCGCCGGGGAGATCGTCGTCAGCACATGTATATCATCGGCCAAACCGGTACCGGTAAATCTGCCTTACTTAAGAACATAATTATTCAGGATTTGGAAAATGGGGAAGGACTTTGTTTAGTAGATCCGCACGGTGAAAATGTAGAGGATATTTTGAGCAAGATTCCGGAGAAACGAGTTAAAGACGTTATTTATTTCAATCCAGCCGATCATGATTATTCCATCGGTTTCAACCCTTTAGAGCTTCCAGACCCACGTTACAAGAATTTAGTAGCTTCTGGCTTGATGGGTATTTTTACCAAAATTTGGTCTAGTGTCTGGTCGGCACGTATGGAATATATTTTGAACAATACGGTTTTAGCACTTTTAGATACGCCAAATTCTACCTTGTTGGGTATTACGAGAATTTATGTAGATAAGGGTTATCGCCAGCATGTTATCGGGAATATTAAAGATCCAGTAGTGAAATCTTTTTGGGTTAACGAATACGAAAAATGGGATCAAAAATATCGTAGCGAAGCCATTGCCCCAATTCAAAACAAAGTTGGTCAGTTTTTAGCTAACTCAGTGGTTAGAAATATTGTGGGTCAAGAAAAAAGTACTTTAGATATTTTTGACATTATGAACACTGGTAAAATTTTATTGGTCAATGTTTCTAAGGGGCGTATTGGTGAAGATAATTCTGCGCTCTTAGGTGCCATGCTTATTACTAAGATTCAGTTGGCTGCTATGGAACGGGTGCGTATTCCAGAAGAAGAGCGCGTGGATTTCTATTTATATGTCGACGAATTTCAAAACTTTGCCACCGATTCTTTTGCAAATATTTTATCCGAAGCTAGAAAATATCGTTTATGTCTCACAGTAGCCCATCAATATATTGGTCAATTAGTTACTGATTCTTCTACTAAAGTTAGAGACGCAGTTTTTGGTAACGTGGGTACTATGATTGTTTTTCGGGTTGGAGCTACCGATGCTCAATTTTTAGAAAAAGAATTTGAACCGGAGTTTGGTGTGCAGGATATGGTTAATCTGCCGAACCACCACATTTATTTAAAACTAATGGTAAATGGTATGCGTAGTCGGCCATTTTCAGCTAGTACTCTAATTCCATTTAAAATGGTAAAGGCTTTAGCAGATGGAGAAAATATAGTGATTGAATCTTCTCGTAAACTTTATGCTAAACCACGTTATGCAGTAGAGTCAGACATTCAAAGTTGGAGTCAGGTGGAATATGGTGAAGCTGGTGATGTGCGAGATATGTATAAAATAACCTGTTCCAATTGTGGAAAGGAGGCAGAAGTACCTTTTGCACCAGAACCGGGCAGGGCCGTATTTTGTAAAGAATGTGTAGCCAAAATTAAAGCCGGAACTTTAAAGGCCACACCTATGAAAAAGGGTCCTTCGGAAGTAGGGGAGAAAAAAGTTTCCTCTCCGGTAGCTCCAATTATTAAACCAATAGAGAAAAAAAATGAATCAAAGGGTTTGGGGTTAGATAGTCTAAAAAATTCTGAACCAAAAATTTCTAAGGAAAATAAACCAGTAGATGAGCAAAAAGTAGCCTCTCTGCGAGCCGCTCTAAAAGACGCTTTAGATAAGGCAAAATAAAAACCCCGGAAGGGGTTTTTATTTTTATAAACGAAAATCGCGCCTACGCCTTCTCTACGCGTTCCGCATATTCACCAGTTGTGGTGTTAATGCGAAGTATATCTCCCTCGTTAATAAATAGTGGAGCACTAACTACTGCGCCAGTTTCCAAGATTACCTGCTTGGTTCCGCCTTGAGCGGTGTCGCCCTTAATAGCTGGAGGAGCTTCTTTAACTTTCAAATCCATCTTTACTGGCACATCTACTTTGATGGTCTTACCCTCATATTCAAAACTTTTAATTTGAGTATTGGCTTTTAAGAACTCTCCGGCACTACCCACCGTTTCGGCAGGCAAAGAAAATCTGGCCGCTGGTTTACCTAATTCGTGGAACCAATATTCATCTTTAGTCTTATAAATAAAAATTGATTTCTTTTCTTCAATATCTATATCGTAAAAGTTATCGTTTTGGTGAGCAGTATAATCTACCGCCTTGCCGGACAATAAATTCTTAATTTTTAACTGAGCCACCGGCTTGCGCTGTTGCATGCGAATAAATGCATACTCGGTCACCACCCATGGGTCTGGGTCTTCGTTTTTCCGGAACATAGTTCCGATGCGCATCTCGTTATAATCAATGTTTCCCATAGCCGGCATATTGTGGCAAATTTCTAAGTTTTTTTCAACTGTGCTAAGTTGAAATTAACTTGTTTTCCAAGAGTAATAATAAAAAGGTATTTGTCGGTTTGAGCGGTGGGGTGGACTCCTCAGTGGCTGCTTTTTTGCTCCAAAAACAGGGGTATGAGGTGGTGGGGGTATTTTTAAAGTGTTTTAACTTGGACGGTTGTGCGGAACGGGATGCAGAAGATGCCAGGCGAGTAGCGGAACACTTAAAAATTCCATTCTATGTCTTTGATTTTGAAGAAGAATATAAGGTTGCTGTAGTAGGAGAAATGGTTAAGGGTTACCGCGAGGGTGTTACTCCCAATCCAGATGTGCTCTGTAATCGGGAAATTAAATTCGGCTTATTTTTAAAAAAAGCCCTAGCCCTCGGTGCAGATTATGTGGCTACCGGACATTATATGAAATTAGTAACCAGTAATTGGAAGATAGAAAATTTTATACCGAAGAAATTACCAACTACCAATTACCAATTACGTATCGCTCGCGATACCAATAAGGATCAATCCTACTTTCTTTACACTTTAAACCAGGAAGATTTAAAACATTGTTTATTTCCGTTGGGTAATTATAAAAAACCTCAGGTGCGAAAAATTGCTGAACAAGCAGGACTTTCTACGGCTAAGAAAAAAGACTCCCAAGGTATTTGTTTTTTGGGTCAGGTAAATTTAGAAGATTTTTTGAAAACTTATATTCCAGAAAAACCGGGAGATATTGTGACTTTAGATGGTCGGGTAATTGGTCAGCACAAGGGTTCTCATTTTTATACTGTGGGTCAGCGTCATGGGTTTATGGCTAATGGCTTGGGACATATAGCTAATAGTCGAAAGGGCAGAGGAAATAAACCGACCCTCCCTTATTATGTGGTTAGTAAAGATTTAGAGAAAAATCTTTTAATAGTCGCAGAAGGCGATAGCAACGAATCTTTATATAAAAAAGAAGTAAATTTAGTTCAAGTAAATTTTATTAGTTCGAACCATAAGCTGTTTGCCACTAGCCATACGCCAGTATTTGCTCGCGTTCGTTATCGTCAGCCCCTACAAGAGGCTAAACTTTCTAAAACAGAAAAAGAGTGGAAACTAATTTTTAAGGAGCCGGTTAAGTTTGTAGCGGAAGGCCAATCCGCAGTTTTCTACGATCGCCGAGGCAACATGCTCGGTGGTGGAGTAATAATTTAGTTGTTAATTTTTGCTATATTCAAAAATACTCAAAATTGTACCAAGCGAGCGAAGGCGAAGTGCAGTGGCCAGGCCAGCAGGCAGTGGCTACATATACAATTTTGAGTATTTGAATCTCACCCACACTTATTGGTCGGATTATTTTAAAAAAGGAGTAGAATGTAGATATGAATAAGAAATTAGCCATTTTATTAATAAGTTCTTTCTTTCTATTACCAGCGCTTTCCTTAGCGGCTAATCCAATTTTAGAGAAGCTGGATAAGGCAAATGGAGCGGAAGTTGTTTTTACCGAAACTGAATTAAATTCCTTCTTCACTAAAGAACTAAATTCTTTTAGGGGTGGTAGTTTTGCTAAGGATTTATATGTAGATATTAAAGAAGAAGGAGTTTCTGTATCTGCTAATTTGATTAAGCCATTTAAGGGAAAGTTGTTAGTAGAGGGCTCGGTTACGGTAAAAGGTGGTAAATTAATTCCTAAAATAAAGTCGGTGCGTTATGGTTGGTTTAGAATGCCGGCTCGGTTTGCAGAAATAGTAGGGAATTATGCTTTGGGTAAAAATAATTCGGAAAGTTGGTTTGTGGTGCCGGGGATGAGTTGGCAGAAGTTTGAATTCCGAGATGGAGGATTAGTAGTCCAACTTCAGAAGGATGCCACTCGATAGAATATTATTTTTTACCTGTTTAGGATTTTTACTTGGAAATTTTGCAGTTTCCATCATTCCAGAAAATTTGTTTTTATTTACAGCGACCTTGGGGGTCGCTGTTTGTTTTCTAATTGCTGGCTATAAAGAAAATTGGAAAATCTTAGGTGGTCTGGTTTTAGTAGTGGGGTTTGTGTTTGGTGGTTTTTATAATCTAGAAAAAACAGAACAGTTTTCTAATTTTAATTTGTCTCCAGAATTAAATAATTTATCTGCCAGAGTTGTGAGTGATCCTTATGTAAAAAATGCCACTCAAAGATTTTTATTAGAGTTTAAATCCGGATTTAAATTATTAGTTTATTCTTCGCCTTATCCGCAATTTAAATATGGAGAGATTTTAGAAGTTTCTGGGAAAACAGAAATAGCGCCCAAAGATGGTTATGGAGATTATTTAGAAAAAATGGGAGCAGTAGGTTCTATATTTTTTCCTGAAATAAAAATTTTAGGAATTAGAGAAATGGGAATTCGTGGGTGGTTATATGATCTACGCCACTTAGCAGAAAATAATATTATTTGGGTTTTACCCATGCGAGAATCCGCTCTTTTAAATGGTTTAGTGTTCGGTGATACAGAAGAATTTTCAGAAGAGTTTAAAGAAGATATGCAGAAAAGTGGGACTACTCATTTAACTGCACTTTCTGGCTACAACATTGCGGTAGTGGCGACTGCCGCCTTATCCTTTTTCCTTTTATTTTTACGTCGCCGTTTAGCGGTTGTTGGGGCGGTTTTAGCTATAACTGCCTTTGTATTAATGACTGGAGCCGAACCTTCGGTGGTGCGCGCCGCGCTAATGGGTGGACTAGTTTTGTTAGCTAAGGAATCTGGACGACTTTATGATTTAAAAAATGCCATTGCCTTTGTAGCTTCGGTAATGGTTTTCTTCAACCCAAAAATTTTAGTTTACGATTTAGGTTTTCAATTATCTTTTTTGGCTCTTTTAGGAATTGTTTATTTGGCCCCAGCTTTAGCAAAATTGTTTAAATGGAAAGATCTAAAGCAAAATTCCTTTAAAGATTTATTTTTATCCTCAATTTCTGCCCAACTCGCAGTGGCCCCGCTTTTGCTGTATCAATTTGGTTTTGTTTCTTGGTTTGGAATATTAGTCAATTTAATAGTTCTACCTCTTATTCCTTTTGTAATGGGTATAGGATTTTTAGCCTCAGCTTTAGGTTTTTTAAAACTTGGATTTATTTCTTGGGTGGCTTGGCCAATTTTGGTTTTTATTCGGAAAGCTATAGAGATTGGATCTTTGCCTAAAATGTTTATTTTTCAGCCCGCTATTTGGCACGTGGCCGTCTATTGGTCGATGTTAATTATATTTATTAGCGTAAAATTAAAAGAACGAAATGTTGGAGATTTTAAATAAACATCGCTTAAAGTTTTTAATTTTACTGGCTGTGCTAGTTGGTTTAAATTTTGTAGTTTGGAAAAGTTTAGTTTTTGTTTCACTCACAGAGGGGTTAGTTATTAATTTTTTAAATGTGGGGCAAGGTGATAGTTCGTTGGTGGTTTTACCAGGCGGAGTAAAACTTTTAATTGATGGGGGTCGGCCAGATAAAAAAGTTTTGGAAGAACTTTCGGATATTCTCCCAGCTAATGATCGCCGGTTGGATTTGGTTCTTGCCACTCACAATGATTCAGATCATTTAGGTGGACTGGTGGAGGTTTTAAATCGCTATGAGGTTGGAGCTTTTTTATATAACGGTAGAGAAGATAATAATTTATCTCACTTTGTGGAAGTGATGAAAATTGCGAAAGAAAAAAATATTCCAATTATTTCTTTAGAACAAGGCGACAAAATAAAATATAGGGAATCTCTAGGAAATGTTTTGTGGCCTATCTCATCTGCTCTAACTCAAAAATCTACCAACGAGGGGAGTGT
>Ga0172379_10005496_pt1 | contig 17687 bp, 15 predicted proteins | sample GrowelOW334metaG_FD_119756 | JGI IMG/M metagenome (GOLD analysis project Ga0172379, IMG submission 119756) | Groundwater microbial communities from an aquifer near a municipal landfill in Southern Ontario, Canada - Groundwater well OW334 metaG | ecosystem: Environmental > Aquatic > Deep... | reverse complement strand
TAAAGATGCCAGCCCGTGAAAGTGAGGGGGATCTCCACCTGCTGGTAATCGCTGTCGCTCCCCAGGCGCAGGAAGAACACCGTGGCGGAACTTACTTCGTTGCCGGGTGGATTGTTTAGCAGGAAGCGGAACTGCTTGTGCTGGGAAATATCAATGCTTGAGGAAAACGTTCTGTTGGTAGACATGGTGGCGGTGCCCGTTGTCGAATAAATCATTTTAAGGGACTGTTCCACTACGTTGGAGGAATTGTTCGCCTCTTTCTGGTCTTGTATCGAACCGTAGAGATCGTTATATACCTGTTGCGCTGCGCCGCCCGCAGAAAAAATGGGCTGGTATTCCGGATTGTCCTGATTATTCTCGCCGGCCACGTTCATACTGGCGGCTGCGGACGAGGACGCGTTTATGCTCCACGTGTTCCCTACGGCGTTTAAATGCGCCAGGATGATTTTTCCCTTTAACTGTTCGCCCGGTGTGTTGGTTCTTCTTAAAGAGATGCGCACCTGGCGTATGGCGGACCATTTGTAGGTGTCGGTGGAGCTGATGTTGAAAGAAGACTGCAGCGTGTGCCAGCCGGAGAATGTGAACCTGTTGAGCTGGACTCCGCCGCCCTGCGTGGCGTCGGTGAACATTGAGCCGTTGACGTAGCCGAAATCTCCGCCGGTGAAATCCTGCGCGTCCATGACGAAGTTATTGTTTAAATCCTGTGTGTCTATGCGTCCGTTGTTCGCGCCGTAAACCGCGTAGGGCGCTGTGGAGGGGCCGTAAGGCCAGCCGATGTCTTCTCCGCCTTCAAGCTGTCCTGTACAGTTTAAATCCTCCGTTTTAGGCGCGTTCGTGAGGGTTATGCCACTTTTGCAGTTGAGCGTAATGCCGCCGGTTCCGTCTGCATCTTCGTTAATCTGCCCGAAGTGGATGTTAAATTCCGGGCCGGGATTGGCCAGCGAGCCGTTGGCGTATACCAGCATGTCCAGCAGGTTCTTCTTCGAGAAATCCAGTCCTGATGTGGACATGGGGAACACTATCGAAACTTCCGAGGAAACCGAGAGGTCGTAATTTATCACCAGCACGCGCTGTGTTTCGTTGCTGTTGGCCTGGGCGTCGGGATTGATGTCTAGCACCTTTACTTCGTCGTTAATCCAGTTTATGGCGAGCGGCGAAGCCGGCGATTCGAAGGGGTTGGCGGCTATTCGCCAGTCAATGGCTTCCACGGAAGCGGCATCCGTCTGCTTGATGCCTTCCATGTTTTCGATGATGGCGAAATCGTTTAAGTTCGGGTTATTGCGGCTTTGGGCGACTTCTGCCCCGAAGGTCGTCTGCACTCCCGCAAGATTGATGTTTTTCATCTGGAAATCGCCTTCGTAAACCAGCAGGCTTGCCGCGAGATCCTTGATGTTGGGCGCGGTGCGCGCTTTGCTCGCCGTTTCATAAAGCACGGAGGTGCCCAGCGCGAAGTTGTTGCTGAAATCGTAGGACAGGCGGCTGCCTATCAGGGCCGACGTGCCGATACCGCCGAAGGGCGAAACGTCGTAGGTCATGGTGACCACGCTGTCGCTTCTTATTTTCGACTCATTATAGAAGGTTATGAAGCCTGAGTCGTAGTCTATGTAGTAATCGAGATTACGGGTGAATTTCACGTTGTCCACCATCACGGATTCAGACTGCACGACTATATTCGCTTCCAGCGTGAAAGTTTTTATGCGCGAACTGTATTCCACGTGGATGCTGCGTTTTGAAACCGGGGTGGCGGCGTAGACGTCCGGGTCCTGCTGGGAGGGGTTGCCGATGGCGCCGAACGGGTTTTGGAGGTGGAAAATACCCAGCGTGAAATCAACCACGATATTGTCAGGATACACCTGGGGTGGGAGCAGGCTCGGCCCCACGGAGTTTTTATTCGAGTCGTAAATCTTGAGGATGAAATTTCCTTTGCCGTCGTCCTGGACTATCTGGGTCTGCCCGATCGAGTAGTAGGTTTTCAGTTCCGCCTGGTAGCCTTTTTCCGTGCTGGTGGCGATGAAAATGTCGTTTTTCGTCTTGATTAATTTGGGGTTTCCCGTGCCCGACGTGCCAAGCGGGTCCGAGGGGGAATTGTACGCCAGTTCGGTGCCGTTTGTGTTTGTGTAATTAATGGCCACGACATCCTGCGTCTGGAGAGAATTGTTGAACGTCAGCACTCCGGCGTTATAATCAACCACGTAATCCACACCGGCGGCCAGCAGTTTGAATTTTCCCGTGTAGCTGGAGGTCTGCACGCCCATGTCGTCCGCTGTCAGGGAATACACGTTGGAGCCCCCTGTCGCCTGGTTGGTCTGGTTGTCAAGGTAAACCTTTATACTGCCTTGCTTTATGGGGAGGCGGGCCGTGCCGCTGCCGAAAGTAATGTCATAATACTGCCTGCGCATATAAGACGTATCGAGGATATCCCTGGTTTGGAACAGGGTGTTGCCGACGAACTGCTTGGTTTTTGTGGTTCCCTTTGTGCGGCTGCCGATAAAGGTGCCTTTGAAGCCTTTGTGTTTCAGATCGGCGCGGATACCGAAGAGCTGTTTATTGTAGGAAACGAACTCCGTGGCGGGCAGTGAAAGTTCTATGTCGCCGAATGAGGCGGACTGGACCACGTCTTGGGGGTCGCCTTTGTAAATAATGGAGATATCCTGCTTGTTCGTTTTTGTGTCGTCGTAATCCACATTGACGGTGATTTTGGGCCCTATTTTGCCCTGCATCCGCACCTGCATCTCCTGCGTCAGGTCGAAAGTGCCGACGGAATCTGCGCGTCCGGTATTCACCTGGCTGCCCAGGTATTTTTTTGAAGTGTACGAAAACCCGATGACTTTGCGTCCCGTCACCGAAAGCGAAGTGCCGTAATCCGGCATCTGGAGCGAGGGTGGCAGGGCTTTGGGCACTTCGGTCGCGCCGGTGATATCTTCGAATTCGCCAATGAGCGTATCATCCGTGCTGATAAGGCCGTTTTCCGCGGAATAGCGCGCGCTGTTCCAGCGCATCTGGGAATACTGGAACGGCGAAGTTTCCATGATTTTATCGCGCACCGAACGGTAATCTTCAGCGGCGGTTTCCGGCGCCGGAGGCTGGAATATTTCTGAGTGCCGGGTTTTGTCAATAAGGGAAGCCCCGCTCGGTTTAAGCGGGGAAAATTCCTGCGCCGCCGCGGACAGAATTATTCCCGCGACGGTCAAGGCAGTTATAAGCGGCAGTCGTCTGAAAAGTCTCACTATATGCAGAAAACGCGCGTGCGCGCCCGAAAACTTTCACAGGCGTACACTTTCCCTGATTACATAATATCATTTATCCTGATATTAGTTAAAATGGTTACATTATAACCGCGAAGTTTTTGATAGAATAAGCGGTAATGAGTTTGCGAATTTTCCCGCGATATCTTATGGCGATAATGCTGCCATACATGGGATTCGCGCTTGCCATTTTTTCCGCGGTGCTTTTCATGAACCAGTTCGCCCGGGTTTTCAACACCGCGATAATGATAGGCGCTTCCATGACCTGGGTTGGCTACGGACTGCTTCAGCTGATGCCGACCGTGCTTGCGCTCAGCATTCCCATGGCGTTTCAGCTCGCTATGTTGCTCACCCTTACGGGCTTAAACGAGCAGGGTGAGTTGCTGGCTTTGCGCGCGGCTGGTTTTTCGATAAAGCAGATAGTGTGGCCGCTTTTGGCGCTCGGCGTGGTCATTTGCGGGTTCCTGTTCTGGATGAACAACTGGTTCAGCCCGCAGGGATTTAGGCGGTTCCAGAATTCCCAGCATCTGATGACCGAGAGCATTTCCAAACTCAGGCTGGAGGCCAAAACATTCGTTAAAATAGGCGAATGGCGGCTTTTTTCGGAGCGGGTAAACGCCGAAAGCGGGGTCATCGACGATGTGCACCTGTTCCGCAATTCGTCGGACGGGTCCATGCGCGAAAATATGCGGGTCAGTTCCCCGCAGGGCCGCTACACGGTTTATCCCGGAAAAGGCGTCGAGCTTCTTTTGAAAACAGGCGAATTCCAGCGGGTGGATTCGAAAGACCCGCGCCGCATCATTCTGGCTAAATTCGACTCGTACAGGGTTTTCATTCCGTTTGGAGGGGAAATTAAAAAACGCTCCGGCTACGCCCTGACCGAAATGACCACTCCGGATATCCTTGCCAGCATCAAAAACGATGCCGCTCTGGTACCCATTCGCAGGGCGGAATATAAAATAGAGGTCGCCACAAGGCTCGCCGTCGCGTTTTCGCCGCTGATCTTTTTCTTTTTGAGCTGCCCGTTCGGGGTCGCGCTTACCCGCAGGGGCCGCGCTTCGGGCATGATTTTAAGCATCGTCATACTCTTTTCTTTCTACGGGCTTATGGCTGTGGGCATAAGCCTCAGCAAAAAAGTGCTTTGTTTGGCCTGGTACGGGCCTTGGCTGCCCGATGTCGTGGGCGTGGGCGTTTCGGCGTGGCTGTGGCGCCGCAGGCTGGTGTGACAATGATTTTCTACCGGTATATCGCGCGGAAATTCTGGCCTCCCTTCCTGTTCGGAATGGGGGTTTTCGCCGTGCTGGTTTTTCTGGCGGATATGTTCGAGAAGCTCAAGTATATAACCCGTACCGAAGCGCCGGTTTCGGTTATCCTGAAATATTTTCTTCTGGTCATTCCGTTCTGGACGCTGGTTATCGTGCCTGTCGCCACCCTTTTGGGAGCGCTGTTTGTCGTTTCCGGGCTTATCAAAAGCGGGGAATGGATCGCCGCCGTGGCCAGCGGCTACAGTCCGCGGCAGGTTGTCGCGCCTATTCTGGCCTGCGCCGTTATCGTGGCGGCGGGCAACGCGGTTTTGCAGGAATACGTGTCGCCGATTCTGCATTACAAGTCCGAAAAAGTGCTTCAGCGGGACATCCGCCAGGACAGCGAATGGGATAACAAGGTGCGCGAAAACGTCGTTATAAAAGCCGGCGACGGCGTTATGCTTTACATCTCGCGTTACGAATCCGGCCCCGGCCTTATGAGACGGCCCATAGCGAATATTTCCAAAGACGGCAAGACAAAGTTTCAGATAGACGCGGCTAAAGCCGTTTGGGACAAGGACGTAGAACGCTGGGTTTTTTATGACGGCGTGCTGCGGGAAATGACCGGCGTGGACAGCGTCAAGGAAAAAGTTTTTGGCAGATATGTCTCCGACATCAGTATAACGCCGGGCGATGTTATTGTGGAAAAAGTGTGGCCCGAAGATCTCACCATGCGCGATGTCTCGGCCCGGATAAAAAGCCTGGGGCGCACGGGTTCGCCCGATTACCGCGAGCGGACCTATCTGCACGCCAAGCTGGCCGCGCCGTTCGCTTCGCTGGTCATATGCATGCTGGGGATTCCGTTCGGGATAATTGTGCGCAGGGGCGGAAAACTGGTCCATTTCGCTTCCGCCATGGTGATAACGTTCGTGTTCTGGTGGGTTATTTCCATGTGCCAGAGCGCGGGCGAAGCCGGGATGATAAGTCCTCTGCTGGCCGCTTGGGGTCCCGTGGCGGTATTTGGTGGCGGAGCCCTGTTCGGCATGAAAAAAGCCGGTTTATAGGCGTATTTGTCCGGTAAAAAAAGCGCATTCAAACGAATGCGCTTTTTTTATACGGTGTTTGAGAAATCAGTTGGGCAGTATCTTCTTTATTTCCGCGATAAGCTCGTCCGGTTCGAAGGGCTTATATAAAATAGCGTCCACGCGCATGCTGGACAGTTCGTCATTGATCAATTTCTGGTTAAGCGCCGTAACCACCATTATTTTAAGCGCCGGATGGGAGCGTTTAATAGTTTCAATAATGTCCATGCCGCTGCTGCCCGGCATGAGAATGTCCAGAATAAGCAGGTCTGCCGAATGGTTTTGCAGCCAGCTCAAGGTTTCATCCGCCGAACTGCACTCGCCCGCTATGGTGTAGTCTTCTCTGGTGATAATATTGCGCACGGTCTCTCTAAACACCGGAGAATCATCAACGATAAGAATATTGTTCATATTGTCATTCCATTACTTTTTCTATGGCGGAAACCAGATCATCCGGTTCGAACGGTTTGTAAACAATCCCTTTCGCGCCCGTCTGCTTGGCTTCTTCGTTCACGGCCGACTGGTTTATCGCCGTTACCATGATTACCCGCGCCTTGGCGTCTATTTTCAATATTTCCGCCAGGATATCCAGTCCCGATTCTCCGGGCAGAAGTATATCCAGCAGCACCACGTCCGGCGTTTCTTTTCTGTACAGGTCATAAGCTTCCGCCGAGTTTCCCGCTTCGCCGGTAACATGGTGGCCGAACCGCTCCAGCACGGTGCGTATGGTGCTTCTTAGTATCGGTGAATCATCCACTATCATTATCTTAAACTGTGCCATATGAGACCCCTCCCTAATTAAAATATGCGCCAGGTCCGCTCGTCCCACGCGGGCGAAATTTTAACCTTGGCGATTAAATCCTTAAAAGACTTCGCGCTGAAAATTATCACCATTTCCCCGCACATGGACATGTGCTCCGATTCCAGCCTCATTTCGCTTGTGAGCACCAGGTCGGCGGATATTTCGGCGCGCGCCGCCGCCTCTTTAAGAAGCACCGCGCGCGAGCCTATAAGAACCCGCGGCGCCTTGGGCAGAATTTTAATGCCGATCGTGTTAGCGAAAACGTTAAGGAAAGTGTTGGTGAGGATGTTGGACACTTCCGCCACCGTAAGCGTCTGCAGGGAGGTGAGTTCGGCCACTTTTTTCGGTTCTTTGTCCGTTATGTAGTGGGTCAGGTTTATCGCGCTTTCCTGCGAGAATATGCACATTATGGAAAGCGGCGTTTCGCCGGTGAAGGTCAGGTCGCCGCAGTAACGCGCCGGTTCTTTTTGCGGTATTTTCGCCATCGCCTCGTCAAACGTCATGAACTGGAATTTGTGGGGGAAAAGGTTCCATTCCCGCCGCGACAGTTTAGACAGCGCCTGCAGGCTGTGCAGCATTCCTGTCTCAGCGACTTCCTGGAAAACTTCTTTTTCTTCATTAGTAATATTTTCTGGCATGTTAAATGGACGCTTTCCCGCTGAAATTTTTCAAAACGTAAGCCCGCAAATCCGTCGCGCGGTCAACCTGTTCCCACGAACAGTCCGCGGTGTTCTCCCCGAAATGCCCGTAAGCCGATGTTTTCCTGTAAATAGGCTTGCGCAAATCCAGTGTTTTAATAATGCCCGAGGGCGAAAAATCAAAAAACTTCCTGGCGACCTGCACAAGCTGTCCGTCTTCAATGAGGCCGGTTCCGTTGGTGTCGATATACAGGCCGACCGGCTGGGCCACGCCTATGGCGTAAGCCACCTGCAGGGTACATCCCTTCGCCAGTCCCGCCGCGACAATGTTTTTTGCCGCGTAGCGGGCCATGTAGGCCGCCGAACGGTCAACCTTTGTTGGGTCCTTGCCGGAGAACGCGCCTCCGCCGTGCGGGGAGCGGCCTCCGTAGGTGTCCACAATGATTTTGCGGCCTGTCATTCCCGTGTCCGACTGCGGCCCGCCTATAACGAATTTCCCGGTCGGGTTTATAAGAAATTTGGTTTTTGCGTCTATCATGCGCGGATTCACCACCGGCGCGATAACCGCATCATAAATTTGTTTTCGGGCTTTTCCGGTTATTGTTTTGCCGCTTTTATCAAGGACGCTTTCGTCATGCTGGGTGGAGACCACCACCGTGTCAATCCGCAGCGGCCTGCCGTTGAGGTATTCCACGGTCACCTGCGCCTTTCCGTCGGGTCCGATGAAGGGAAGAATGTTTTTCTTGCGCACTTGCGCAAGACGCATAACCAGTTTATGGGCCAGTACTATCGGCAAAGGCAGCAACTGGGGGGTTTCCGAGCAGGCGTAGCCTATCATAAGGCCCTGGTCGCCCGCGCCGCCGGTGTCAACGCCCTGGGCTATGTCGGGCGACTGGCGGCCCACCGCGGAGATGACCGCGCAGGTCTCGTAATTGAACCCGTATTTGACGGCGGTGTACCCAATATCCTTTAATACGCCGCGCACCAGTTTGTCTGTGTCCACGGCGGAGTTCGCCGTTATTTCGCCGCCCACTATAACCATGCCGCGCGTTATATAGGTTTCGCAGGCCACGCGTCCTTTCGGGTCATGCCTGAGCACCTCATCTAAAAACGCGTCCGAAATCTGGTCGCACACCTTGTCCGGATGTCCTTCCGTGACAGATTCTGAACTGGCGAAAAAATGGCCTTTTCTATCCATAATGGTATGGTATAAAGAATAACATTAAAACTCAACCTAAAAAATTACTGTATCTGCTTGGCTACGAGTTTTTCCGCGAAATCAAGCAGGGCTTCGGTTTCCTTCAGCGCGGGGCTTTCCGCGTAAATCCTCATCACTGGTTCCGTGCCGGAAGGCCGGATCAGCATCCAGTTGCCGTTGCCCAGCAAAATTTTAAGCCCGTCAGTAGCTGGTGTTTCGGTTATCGGGGCGCCGTTCACTTTCTTCGGCAGTTTCTTGATCATTTTCTCCGCGAAGGACTTTTTGTCCGGAATGGGGCTTTTAAGTTTGAGGTCTTTGCGGAGGAAAACGGATTTCCCGTATTTTTTCTCGATATCCGCGATCAGTTCGGATAGGCTCTTGCCGGTTTCCTGCATTATCTGTATTAATAGCAGGGCGGTCATGACGCCGTCCCGGTCGGGCAGGGTGCCTTTCCAGGCGTAGCCGCCGGATTCTTCCGCGCCGGCGAGAACGTCTTCCGCCAGAATTTTTTCCGCTATGTATTTAAAGCCGACCGGAGCTTCTTCGTACGCCAGCCCGTTTTCCTTGGCTATGCGTTTGGCGAGATAGCCCATTGATACGGACTGCAGAATTTTGCCTTTCTTTTTCTGGCGGTTTACCAGATAATCCACGATTATGGGATAGATCTGGCAGGGGGTCAGGTAGGCGCCCCTGTCGTCAATAATGCCCACGCGGTCACCGTCACCGTCTAAGGCTATGCCCGCGGCGGCTTTATTTTCCTTGACCGCCTTTTTAAGCTCGGCCAGATTGCTTTCCACCGGTTCGGGGTTGATGCCGCCGAACAGCGGGTCGTGGACCGTGCGGATGGCGGTCAGCTTTTTAGACGGGATAAGCGTTTCTATTATGCCGGCCGCGCTGCCGTACATGTAATCTATCACCACGGGGTGCTTCATGTTCGCGGCCAGTTTCTTTACGTCGAATTTGGATTTTACGTAGCTCAGGTACGCCGGCATTTCGTCTTTCGCGGTCAGGGGCAGCGTGTGCAGCATGATCGGGGCGGTGTGGCCCAGCATCCGTTCTATGGAATTGGTGAGCGCGTCAGGAGCGCTTCTGCCTTCCACTTTTATTTTGATTCCGTTGTATTGGAAGGGGTTGTGGCTCGCCGTCACCATTATCGCCATGCCGAATTTCTCTTTGGTCATAAGGCTTGCGGCGGGTGTGGGGAGCGGAGTTTCGGAAATCACCGTTCCGATTTTGTTGGCGCGCAGTATCTGCGCTATATTCTGTGCGAACAGGTCGGAATTGAATCTGCGGTCATAAGTGACGAAAACGTTAAATTTGGCGGCGTCCTCCGGCCTGGGGTGGTCTTCGCGGATGATGTCCGCTATGGCTTGGGCCGCGATCCTGACGTTTTGGAAAGTGAAATCCCAGGCTATGATACCGCGCCAGCCGTCGGTGCCGAACTTTATTTCAGAGTGGTTTGCCATTTTAGGTTAATCCTTTTTTCTATGGTAAGAAAAGTAACGTCTGTCGGCAGATATATTAGCAAATTTACCCGCCCTAAAAAGTGAAATCGTTGTCACAATCGGCCAAAAGGGGCGAATTCCTGTCTTTTTCCGATATCGTGGGCTTTTCCAGGTTCCATTCCACGCCCACGGTCGGGTCGCTGAATTTAAAGCCCCGGTCATGCGCGGCGGAGAATTCCTCCGTCACCTGGTACATCACTTCCGCGAAGTCGGAATAAACACAGAACCCGTGCCCGAAGCCCGGCGGCACGTAAAGCATGTTGTTGTTTTCGTCATCAAGGATTTCGCCGACCCATTTACCGAAGTTGGGCGAGCCTTTGCGGATGTCCACCGCCACGTCAAGGATTTTGCCCTTCATGCACTTTACCAGCTTGCCCTGCGCCTTGGGGTTTTTCTGAAAATGCAGGCCGCGCAGCACGCCTTTGGCGGATCTGGAAAAATTTATCTGCACGAAGGTTTCCGGTATCCACGGTTTGAAATCGCTGGCTTTGTAAAGTTCCATGAACGCGCCGCGGCTGTCGCCGAAAACTTTGGGCGCTATCAAAAGCACTTCGGGAAGGGCGAGTTTTTTAAATTCAAACGGCATGGGGTTTCTCCTTCAATACGCTCAGAAGATACTGCCCGTAACCGGTTTTTTCAAGCGGTTTCGCCAGCGCCGCAAGTTCTCCGGCGGTTATATATCCTTTGCGGTAGGCAATTTCTTCTATGCAGGCGATTTTAAGCCCCTGCCGGTTTTCGACTATGCGCACAAAATCCGCCGCGTCCAGCAGGGAATCGTGCGTGCCGGTGTCCAGCCAGGCGAAGCCGCGGCCCATCAGCTTCACCCGCAGCTCGCCCAGTTTCAGGTATTCGTTGTTAAGCGCGGTTATTTCCAGTTCTCCGCGCGCGGACGGTTTAAGGCTTTTCGCCAGCGCGGAGGCTTTCCCGTCGTAATAGTAGATACCCGTGACGGCGTAGTTGGATTTGGGCTGCCGCGGTTTTTCTTCAATCGAAATCACTTTTCCGCCTGCGTCAAATTCCGCCACGCCGTACCTTTCCGGGTCCGACACGTAGTAACCGAAAACCGCCGCGCCGTTTTTCTGCCCGGACGTTTCGCCCAGCAGTTCCGGCAGGCCGTGCCCGAAGAAGATGTTGTCGCCGAGAATAAGCCATACCGGTTCTCCGGCGATAAATTTTTCGCCTATTATCAGGGCTTCTGCGATGCCGCGCGGCTGATCCTGCTCTGCGTAGGAAAAAGACAGCCCCCATTGTTCTCCCGACCCGAAAAGGTCCTGTATCCTCGGCAGGTCTTTCGGCGTTGAAATCACCAGGCATTCGGTTACGCCGGCGAGCATAAGGGTCGCGAGCGGATAGTAAATCATCGGTTTGTCGTATACCGGCAAGAGCTGTTTGCTGGTCGGTATTGTCACCGGATGCAGCCTTGTCCCCGCTCCGCCGGCTAAAATAATTCCTTTCATAAGGTGTTCTCCCTTTTCAGCATTTCTTTAAGTCCTTCCTCAAATGTTATGGGTTTTATGCCCAGTTCCGTTTCCATGCGCGCGATGTCCAGTGACGCATTCGCCGGTTCTACTGAAACCGGAACCGCCAGATGGCTGTCCGCTCCGAAAACGCCGGAGATTTCAAGCCCGAATTCGTAACGGCTTATGCTGTCCCCGCCGCCGATGTGGAATACGCCCCAGGGCTGTGTTTCCAGCATGCGCCACACGGCTTTGCCGAACTGGATGTTATAAACCGGGTTTTCAATTTCATTGTCCGCCAGTTTCAGGGCTGTTCCGGCGCGCAGCAGCCGCAGAATGAGGGATACCGGATTTGCGTCCTCCCAGCCGTACATCAGGGCCGGGCGCGCGACGGAGCAGTTTTCCAGTTCCGTAACCGCCATTATTTCGCACTCCACGCAGGCGCGGCCCGCGCCGCTTTCGGGACAGACGGCGTGGTCTTCTCTGAACGGTCCGTGTTTTCCGTCAAAAACAGCGCCGGACGACACGTAAACCAGATAGGCCGGAAATTCCTTGCACAAAGCCACCAGCTCCCGCATATACCGCTGCGGCTCGGCGTCTGTTACGCCCGGGCAATGGACCACGGCGTCAATCCTGCCAGTTTCGAAAACGCCGCGCATCGCCGCTTTATCCGCCGGGGCGGTAATGATTTCCACGCCTTCCGGCGCGGTCGCTTCTATCCCTTTGCCAGCCAGGCCTGCGCTGGTTATTAAAACTGTTTTTAACGGCATATCAGTTTCGCCTCAGGGACGCGATAGCGCATGCGATGGTAAAAAAAACGCTCATGCTTACTACCGCATGCTGAAAAGATGTTTCCGTAATATTCATCACAAGAAAGCCCGAAAAGGAACAGACCGCCCAAAGAGTATACTCGTTTTTTGAGGTTTTAAAGGCTTTCACCGTTATAGCAAGCAAAACGGTTAGCAAATATAATAGTACGCCTAGTCCTATAAAACCGCGCTCCGCTCCCTGCTGAAGGTATAGACTATGCACATTGCTCCAGCCGTATTCCCCGTCTATAGGAGCCGGGTGATAGAAGTGGAAAATGGTTTTTATGTTCGACGGACCTACCCCGAAAACCGGATAATCCCGCATTATGGCGGCTGCAGCCTTCCACTGGTTCAATCTTGTTTGCGCTCCGTAATCAATGGCTTGGAGTTTATTTTCCTTTCCGGTAAGCGCGGACATGGTTTTTCGGTAAACAGCTTTAGGCACGGATAATATCTTTGTCCGGGCGGTGGTATTCAGCGCGCATGCCATGCCAGCCGCTATAGTGGCAGCTATGAAGACCGAAGCCGCCGCCTTGCGCGCACGTTTTTCTAGTATGGCTAGAATCAATAGCGCCAGTGCTGCTCCTAAAATCGCGCCTCTGGACTGGCTTAAGAGTAGCGCCGTTCCTGTAGCCGCAACGCCGAACTTATGGTAGCGCCTTTCTTCTTTTTTTGTGATGCTTAGAATAAAAAAAAGCGTGAACGCCAGCGCGGTCACTTCGCCGAATGTTATCGCATTCATGGTGGCGTTTGCCCTGGCAAGCGTATGGTCTTGCGCCGAGTTAAAAATACATTTCACGACTGCCCAGAGCGAAACGGCAATCGCGCCAGCTTTGTAGAAGGACAATGGTTTTTCAAGCTTGCTGGCCGGCAGCGCGACTATGAGGAACAAGCATGCCCAGGCTTTTATTAAATCGGACGGAAAATAATTGAGCGCTCGCCGCACGTCAAGCGCAAACGCGCTGGCCATAAGTCCCACTGCTAGATACAGCAGCCACGGCGGCAGGCAGAATGCGGCGAAAGCGGACTGCTGAGGTTGCATCTCCTTTTCATTTTTCGCCAGCCTGTAAAGTCCGGCGGCGAAAGCCAGCGCCAGTCCGGCTTCGGTGAACGAAACAGAAAAAGTCAGTCCTAGCGCAAAAAGGCAAAAGCCAGCCATCAGTGCGTTTTCGGTGTTGAGAAACGGTTTTATTTTAAACGACAGCATTTAAATTCCTTCCGTTATGCGGGCAGTCAGGCGGGCGGCGATACTTTCTTCCCTGAAATTGGCGTTATAGTAGTTGCGCGCGTTTTCGGCTATTACCGTTGTTTCATACTCTGTTAACGAACTGATTCTTATGAACAGGTCCGCTATGGCGTTCAAATCTCCTGGCTTGGCACAAAAGCCGGTTCCGCTTTCGGAAACCATGGTTTCCACCTCGCCTTTCATGGCGCACAGAATCGGTTTTTCCGCGGTCAGATAAGCCTGGAATTTTGACGGCACGGTCAGTTCGAAAAGCGGGCTGTCTTTGAGCGAGATGACCAGGCTTCCGCTCTCGGCAAACAGGTCGGCCATTTGCGAAACTGGCCGCCGGCCAAGAAAAACGACGTTTTTGATATTTTCCTTCGCAACCAGTTCCTTGAGTTCAGGCAAATAAGAGCCGTCGCCTGCGATATTTAAAAAAATGTCCGGTTTTTTAAAAACGGCTTTTCCGAACGCTTTCACTATGCTATCCAGATTCTGCACTTTGCCGATATTGCCAGCGAACAGAAAATTGAAACCTTTCGGCATTTTGCAGGTGTTTCTTCCGCGCGAGAAATCGGCAAGGGACCAGTTCGGCGCGTACTCAATCGGCGTGTTCCCGCAATATGGGCGTATTCTGCTTTCAAATCCCTTGCAGGAAATGAAAATATGCCTGCACGGCTTATAAATGAACCGGACCAGAGCCGATAGAAACAGTTGCAGGGTTTTTGTGCGCTTAAATCCGTAAGCGTAAACGGAATCCGGCCAAACATCCTGCGTCCATATGTAGACGGGCTTTCCGAAAAGTCCTGACCAAACGGCGGCGGGCAGGGCTTGCGTCAGCGGTCCGGTTTGGTAAATAAATATCCTGTCTGTTTTCGGGATAAGGAAAAGCCCGGCTATTGTTCCTGTCAGCGCGAAAGAAAAATAGTTTAGCAGTTTTTTAAACAGGCTTTCCCGGTAGCCGGTTACAGTGAAGAAACGATGTATTTTTATGCCGTTGTGCATTTCCGTTTGAAAAACGCGGTTTTTGTAGCCTTCGCAAATCCGGCCCTGCGGATAGCTGGGAACTTGAGTCAGTACCGTCACTTCCATTCCGGCCCGCGTCCAGCGTCCGGCCAGCTGGTTGATTATGAAATCTTCGGGAAAAAACCGTTCTGATATTACAAGCAGTTTCATCTGTAATATTGTCCGTAAAGTTCCTTGTGGGAATCCATCCAGCGTTTAAGATCGGTGAGCATGTCTTCGTAATTCTGCGGGACTATCTTAACGTCCGCGCGGGCGGACACAAGACTTTTGTCGGATTGATAGGATTCGTCTTTCATCAGTGGTGTTTGGCGGCCCCAGATGCGGTTTATCAGGTTCAATAAATCGTATTTCGATATTTTTTGTTTTGGGACCAGGTGTATTATCCCGCTCAAATCCGATTCGAACAGCTCCGGCATTTTCTTGGCCAGCTCAAGCGTGGTGATACCGGTCCAGAAAACTTTTGAAAAGCCTTTCACTGGTTCTTTCTGGGTCAGAAACCAGTGCAGTAGTCCTGTTCCATCGGAACGCAGTTCTGGGCCGATTATGGAGGTGCGGATGGTTATGTCTTTTTTGTTGTCCAGTTCGCCTTCGGCTTTCGAAATGGCGTAGGCGGTGTGTCCATCCTTCGGGGAGTTTTCCGAATAGTTGCCGTTTTTGCCCGAAAAAACGCAGTCCGTGCTTAAGTGGATTATCCGCGCTGAGGAGTCGGAAAAAATTTTTTCAAGTTGGTGGGGAAACTCCGTGTTGACGGCGTGGGCGGCGGCGGGTTTTGTTTCGCTGGCTTTCACTAAAATGCCCGCGCAGTTTATTATGAAATCCGCCCGGAATTGCCCGGCTATCGGAATAAGTGTCTGCGGTTCGGTTGCGTCGAAAAACGCTTCGCCCGGCCCGACGCTTTTGCCACGGTGCAGGCTGAGCGTTTCAAAGCCGGTTTCGGTCAGGTAGCGTGCTACCATGTGGCCCGCCATGCCTTTTCCGGCAATGACGATTACTTTTTTCATTTAAGAAATCCGCCTCTCGCAAGCATTGCCTTTATCTGGTGTTTTTTCATCAGATCGGAGTTCGACGAAAATTCCTCAAAGCCTATTTTCTTGTAGCCGAGTTCCGCATAATGTTCATAAAGTCCGTCTATATGCAGAGTCGGCAGGGTGAGGTAGTAATTGTCGTCGAAATAATAGGTGCTGGGCGCTTCATAGCGGGAAACCAGTACTTCGTGAATCTTTTCGCCGGGGCGCATGCCTATTTCTGTTTTGGAAATTTCTTTGCCGGGCGCATAGTGTTCGATGAGCACATCCGCCAGCTCGTCTATTTTGCAGGCGGGCATGTGCATTACGAAGGTTTCGCCGCCGATACTTGTTTCCGCGGCTTTAAACAGCAGGCCTATCGCCTCGCCCAAAGTTAAGAAGAAGCGCGTCATTCCCTTGTGGGTGAGCGTTATTTTGCCGTAGCGCTGTATCTGGTCAATAAAATAGGGTATCACGCTGCCGTTGGAGCCCATTACGTTGCCACCACGTATACACACGAATTTCGTGGAACTGGGAATTTTGTTGGCCTGGATAATCAGTTTTTCGGCTATGGCTTTGCTCATGCCGTAGAGGTTGATGGGGTCAACCGCTTTGTCGGTGGATACGTCGATGACTTTTTTGACACCGGCCTTAATTGCCGCGTCAATAACGTTTTTTGTGCCGTGTACGTTGGTTTTAAGGGCTTCGTGCGGCTGTTCCTCGCAAATTGGGACGTGTTTGAGCGCAGCCAGGTGGAAAACGTAATCAATATCGCGGCAGGCCCATTCCAAGGACGAATAATCGCGGATATCGCCTATTACGAAGTTTAAGCGCGGGTCGTTAAATTTGCGCTGCATGGTGACTTGCGCGAATTCTCCGCGCGATAGTATCCGTATTTCGCGCGGATTCCTTGTTAAAAGCTGGGTCGTCAGCTCATTGCCCCAGGAACCGGTGCCGCCCGTTATTAAAATCCTTTTGTTCTCAAACATTAGTTTTCTCCCAGAATGAATTTGACGACGCGGTCCGACACGTCCGGTTCGATATACCCCTGTGGATACCGCCAGTTCGTCCCCGCCGCGAGCATGACGGCGGCGCATTCCGCAATACGTTTGCCGTTCACCGTGGAAACCATGTTGCTGCCGCAATGCACGGTTTCGGGCCGTTCGGTGGTGTCGCGCATGGTGACGGCCGGTACGTTGAAAATGCAGCATTCTTCCTGCACGGTGCCGGAATCCGTCAGCGCGCAGAGGGCGTTTTTCTCCAGCTTAACGAAGTCGAAGAATCCGAACGGCTCGCGGAAAACTATGTTTTTGTCTTTCGGTTTTATTTTGAATTTCTCCAGCTTCGCTTTTGTGCGGGGGTGGATGGAGCAGATTACGGGTTTTTTGTATTTTTTCGCCACCGATTCCAGTCCGTTTATGATTTCGGCGAGCCTGGGTTTGGTGTCAACGTTTTCCGCGCGGTGCGCCGTCACGATAAAGTAGCCGCCCGCTTTAAGTCCCAGTTTTTCTAAAACGCCGCTCGATTCAATCTGGTCGTGATATGCTTCAATCACTTCGTAAATGGGATTTCCGCACACGAAAATCCTGCGCGCTGGTATGCCATCGTTTTGCAGGTTTTCTTTCGAGCCTGGAGTGTAGGGCATGGCGTAGGAGGAAATGGCGTCTATAACGCGGCGGTTTTTTTCTTCCGGCACCTTCAAATCGAAACAGCGATTGCCCGCTTCCATGTGATAAACCGGTATGCCCATGCGTTCTGCGATAACGGCGGTAAGGCCGGAATTGGTGTCGCCCAGCACCAGCACGCGGTCGGGACGTTCTTTTATGAGAAGTTTCTCTATCTCGCGAATGATTATGGAAAGCTGTTCGCCGAACGAATTGGCCTGCGCACCCAGGTAGTAATCGGGTTTGCGCAACTGCAGGTCTTCAAAAAAAATGTCGTTAAGTTTCTTGTGGTGATTCTGTCCGGTGTGCACCAGGATATGGCTGCAGGTTTTGTCCAGTTTCTTTATGATGAGGCTCAGGCGGATTATTTCCGGCCTGGTGCCTAAAATTGTCATTATTTTCATTAAAAACGTTCTCCTGGCGCGTGTTTTCGTGCGCGCAATGTATATATATTACTAAATTACGCTGCTTCCTAAAAACAGGACTCAGAAACTAAAAATGGACCGGGTAAACATGTTTTAAAAGGAACTTTAGTGTTTTAGGGTTTGTTGGAAAAATGCGATAGTTTCCGCGGCGGTTTTTCCCCAGGAAAAGTCCGCGGCGCGTATTTTGACATTGTTTTTCAGCTGTTCAATTTCCGACATTGCGGCATCGGAGGCAAGACGGTCTAAAATACCGGCCAGTTCCCGCGGATTGTTGTAATAAAGGGAGGAGTTTTTGAAAAATTCCGGATGGGGTGGAAAATTCGCCGAAACAGCAGGCAGTCCGTTTGTGAGGCATTCGAGCGC
>Ga0172379_10005495_pt1 | contig 17688 bp, 10 predicted proteins | sample GrowelOW334metaG_FD_119756 | JGI IMG/M metagenome (GOLD analysis project Ga0172379, IMG submission 119756) | Groundwater microbial communities from an aquifer near a municipal landfill in Southern Ontario, Canada - Groundwater well OW334 metaG | ecosystem: Environmental > Aquatic > Deep... | reverse complement strand
CGCATTCGAGCATGGTTGCGGGTCGCTCGGTCCAACTCCGCGATCAAGTCGAGCCACGCGGGGCCGCCGATATCGCGAAGGCGGTCGAAGTGGGAATGACAGTAACGACAGCTCATGTTGCAGAGCTTCGTCAGATGAAGATCGACTGAAAGGAGTTCCTCTGAGGTGGTATCGCCCATCTTAGGCCTCCTTGCCGTAAGGTGAGCGATCATCGTTGCCATACACGGTGACCACGGTACTATCGTCCGCGATGACGACGCTTCGGCCTCGATTCCTATGAAACCGCACGTCCGGTGCCACTGCTATGAATGGACTGTCGGGAATAACGAAAAGCGATCGATTCTTTTCCGCCCGGCGGAATACACCATGATTGATGATGAAATCGACGTCCTCAACGAGGAATCCCCGTTCCACCATGCGTCTTTGCGCATGAGGCGAGAAATTCCATCCGAAATAGAATCTATGGAGTCTAGCAGACATAAATTCCTCCATGTCCGTTACTCGAGATTCCGCTCCTTTTGGCAGACTATGGTGGGTCCTGAGAGCGGTTTATGTGATGCGGCTACTATTGCTCTAGCGATATTCGGTTACGCGCTTTTTGAGTGCGGCCTCCTTGTCGAGTTTTCCCCTGACCGTGGTCATATGGGCAAGTCGAATCCACCAGTAGGCTTGAATCAAACGTCGTTTGTGGGAGCCTCCCGCCCATCCATCTCGGAGCGTTTTTAGCTCATCAGAAACTTGCTTCGCTCTTTCACAAATGGCCTGCGACGGATCTTCTTGCGCGACTTTATCGAGGATGCTATGAAGGAAATGCCCGTTGCCGTCGGCATCGACACCGAGGTCGTGGAGGGCGCGCACATACGCCTCCCGCCAGATCGGATCAGGCTCCTTGTATCTAGGGTCGAAGCCATCCCGTGACTGTTCATCCTTCGTATAATTGGCGGTACGGTCCTGGGGTGCACCCCTTGCTTTCTCCGAAAGGGGTTTCAACAGCTCAGCGAAGTCGATGGCCATATCTTGCCGTAAGCGCCGCAGCCGCTCGTCGTCACGCTTCCAATACAGAAGACCGAATATCTCTCCGGCGAGGTTCTTTACGGATGCCGCCGTTTTCAGCGGAGAGAGATCCGCATTCAGCCATATTTTTTTTGACGTCCTAAGTGCGAGAAAGAGCGGTTTCAATCCCTTCCAGAGACCGCTCGTTGCACCGACAAACCTCGCGGCAAGGAAGGCCGCCTCGTAGCGGAGGCTAACAAGCTCAGGCTCCAACCCTTCGGCTTCTATTTTGCGCGTAGCTGCAAGTACCTTGCTGCACCGTTGAATGATGGTGCTTTGGCGCTCGGAGTCTTGAGCCAAGACGGGATCTGCGGAACCCGGGAATGAAGCCCATAGCTCAAGGAAGGCGTATAGCCGGAGATATTCCGCGTCCGGCTCGGAAAGTGCGGCGTCGATGAGGGATGAAAAGAAGAGCTGCCTTTCACGATTATACTCGCTAGCATCCGAATCAAAGAAAGCCCGATAGGTCTCTCTGAATGATGGTATCACGTCCGCGCGGACCTTTGTCCCGTCGGTAATGTCGGCGAGAAGGCAACGTGAAAGAGCCGCTCCTGATGAGATACCATGATCGCTACAAAGGCTCTTTGGGATCTGAAGGAGGAAGCCTGCGGCCGCAGCCTTCGCGACAAAGTCGGCTGCCTCAAGCGTTCGGTGAGCTCGAAGGTATCGAAGCAGGAACAGATCGAAAGAGTCTTCCTTGGTTGGTCGAAGATCAGGGGATTCACACTCGTTTCCCTCTTCTCCTCCTATAGCGACGAGGACTTTGTATAAGAAAATGAATGCTGCCGGCGGGTACGGATTGCCTCGACCACGCTTGATACTTTCCCGCAGTAAATCCCGTATATGATCGGATAGCTGAATGGAGACGCCGGTCCGCAAGAGTCTCATACCCCGCGCGATGAGGCCTCCATCGACAGGGTTTTCTTCGAGGATATATTGTCCGAATAGAGCGTGCAGAGCGGCGGCGCCATATCGGTTTTCCAAGAGAGCCGAAAGGAAGAGAGCGATCCAATCATCTCGACAAGCATCGCTTCCGGGGAGTTGGTCGGGAATGCTAAGGAAGTCGGCAACAAACTCATCGTCCTGGGAACGCGAAAGGAAAAGCTCTTGTAACTTGTCATTCTCAAGGGGGGTATCAGTTTCGAAATTATAGGCGGCTAAGTCTACGCAGCGATACCAAAGGGCCGCAAGTCGGAGAATGTCGGCTGATTCCGTAACGACAACCGATTCAAAGTAGCGCAAGAAAAGATCGAACGAATAATCTTCTATCGAACCGCCGGTATACTCTCTGATTCTATCAAGTGGAATCAGTTCCGTGACCGGATGCATGGCCGCCTTGTTTACGACGCTTTCTATTAGGTGTTTGTATGCCTTTGAATTTTCATTCACATAGCGCAAGAAATGTGACAACTCGGGGTGATCGTCTTTACCGATGATCGGGAGCAGAGCTCGGATGGCCGGGAGCGTTTCATCCACTCCGGCATTCTGGATTCGATAGCAGAGATAACCGAGCAGGAGGGCTTCGGCATCGTCACCATTCCGTGGAGCAAGCTCCGGAAGGCTCGGCAGCCTACTGTTCAGGTATTCGTGCATCTCATCAGGAAAGAGTTTTTCCATCCAGCCGTCAGGCGACAACCTTTTCTGATTTATATGTGAAGCCAAGGATTCGGCAGTTTCGAGTATCGTCGCTCCCTTGAAGACGGCATCGAGGAGCGAGAACCCAGGTCCGTCGGGTTTTGCGTATTCAAGGGAAAGCCGATACGCGTCATCTCCCCGATCCCATAGAGGAAGGTCGGCGGGGATTCCCACTGCATGATCGCCATGCGCGACAACAAGGAGTGCCCTATAAAACGCCGCTCCAAAGTACAAAAACGAGAGCGTTTCCGGATCGAGAGAGTCCTTTGGAAGTCCCTCCAACTCGGCTATGAACGCCATCGAGGATTGGAGGGATTGATGGAAGCGCAACTTGATGAGGAAAGAGGCGGACAGCACCTCTTCGGCGTACAAGTGATGAAAAGCCTCAGAGAACGATGAATCAGTCGCTACGAGCTCCTCGATCCTTCCCTTGAGCTGTGGATAGCCCCAAAGGGAGGTCCCTTTGACTGCTAGCTTGAACAGGATAGGAAGTAGCGCGACCATTTCAGCAGCCATCCGCTTCTGGGCGAAGAGGTCATGGGGCAGGGAAAGCCCGAATAGAAACGCTATCTGAAAGTGTTCGAGGTCGATGCAGGTATTGCGGATATCCTTGTTCAGTCGTTCCAAAAAGTCTTGCAGCGCATCTGTAGAGACGGTTCCGTGTTCATCTTTCGAGATAAGTCCCGAGAGCCAAGCTATCATCCCTTTCGGTCTGTCTTCCATGTTGGATAGACAAGCCTCCGGCGAGTTCAGTAGAGAATCGATTTCCTGAAAATGATCCATCGGATACTCCAAATGAGATTTGGGTAACCGTCCATAGGTATGGCGGGAGGTCCCTTCGCGCTTTGCCGATGGCACGCGCTCGGGAGGAAGCCTATTTAGGCTCTCATCCTGCAAGTAGAATAATAGCATAAAGACGCGAGAAATCAAGTGGCATTGCCCTAGGGACCAAACAAGACCTATCAGACCCGTCGCGCCCGCGCGAAAACACGGGTGCGACGGGTCTGTAATTATCTTCGCTATGTATCGTAGAATGTAATCGTATGAACGGCGAATCGAGCGAGTCAGGAAATCCTACAATCCAATCCTTGCGCGGTGAAATCGCACGACTCGAAGCCGAGTTGGCGGCTAAACGAGTCGAACTAGGCCGATTGGAGTCCCAGGAAACCTCGGAGAAGGTCTCTAGGTGTAACCCCGGGATCACTCAATATTCGACTCCCCTGGAGAAAGTTCGCCTGTTCGGTAGTCTGTTCCACGGAAGAGAGGACGTCTACGCGAGGCGTTTCGAAAGCGCGAAGACCGGTAAATCCGGTTATCAGCCCGTCTGCGCGAACGAGTGGATCCCGGGAGTATGTGAAAAGCCCAGGATCAAGTGCGCCAACTGTAATCACCGACAGTTCCAACCTTTTTCGGAAGAGGTGATCCGCCACCACCTCATGGGCAAAGAACCGTCAGAACGGGGGACGCGGCCCTTCGTCGCGGGGGTGTATCCTCTTTTGCCGGACGAGACATGCTGGTTTCTGGCGCTGGACTTCGACAAGGAACAGTGGGAGCAAGATGCATCGGCGTTCCTTGCCACCTGCAAAACTGAAGGCGTCTCGGCTTACCTGGAGCGTTCCCGCTCGGGTAATGGCGGACACATCTGGATTTTCTTCAGCGAAGCCTTCCCCGCTCGCCTGGCCAGAAATCTAGGCTCAAGCTTGATGACCAAAACCCTCGACCGGAGGCCGGAGCTTGGGCTCGACTCGTTCGATCGATTCTTTCCGAATCAGGACACGATGCCCAAAGGCGGACTCGGGAACTTGATCGCCCTGCCGCTCCAAAAGAAGGCGAGAGAGAAGAACCATTCGGTTTTCTTGGATGAGAATAGGTCCCCGCATGCGGATCAATGGGCCCTCCTCGCTTCGGTACAGCGCATGGAACGGACTACCGTGGAGGCGTACGTACAGAACAGTCTTTTGCATAAGGAAGTCCTTCCCGTAGCGATTGAAGCGAGGGACGAATCTGAGGACGATGAGCCGTGGAAAGCTTCACGGACCGCGAAGTGGCCGGTAATCTCGGACCCATTACCCCAACGGGTGGGCGTAGTGCTTTCGAACCAGATTTTCGTGGATTCAACCGGTCTCCCCGCGATACTGCGCAACCGGATTCTCCGCCTGGCATCCTTCTCGAATCCCGAATTCTACCAAGCCCAGGCCATGCGCTTATCCACCTGGGGCAAGCCGCGGATTCTCTATTGCTACGAACTATTCCCGAAACATATCGCCATACCGATCGGTTGCCTTGATGACCTGAAAGCTCTATTCGATCATTACAAGATCACTCCGGAGCTCCGGGACGAACGGAACGGCGGTATCCGGATTGAGGCGACTTTTTCCGGGACCTTGTACCCCGAGCAGGAAGCCGCCGCCCAGGCCTTGCTCGATGAAGAGACCGGAGTGTTGTCGGCTACCACGGCTTTCGGAAAAACGGTGGTCGCCCTCTGGTTGATCGCGGAGCGCAAGGTGAACACCCTGGTGCTGGTGCATAGGAAGCAGCTCATGGACCAATGGGTGGAGCGCATCGGTCAATTCCTGGGTATTCCCAAGAAAGAAGTCGGGCGCTACGGCGGCGGAATTCACAAACGCAACGGACGACTCGATGTTGCCGTGCTTCAAAGCGTCGGCCACAGGGGCGAGGTCGAGGAGTGGGTCAAGGAATACGGTCAGATCATCGTGGATGAGTGCCACCACGTTTCGGCGTTTTCGTTCGAGCAGGTGGTACGATCCGCCACGGCGAAGTATAAGCACGGTCTTTCGGCCACTCTCACCCGTAAAGACGGCCAACATCCAATCGTGTTCATGAACCTCGGCCCGGTTCGGTATACTGTAAACGCGAGGAAACAAGCCGCGGAGCGCTCCTTCGACCATCGAGTGAAGGTACGGCCGACGGAATTCGTGAGCGAGCTCGCGGAGCCCCTTTCGATACAGGACTTGTTCAAAGAGGTATCCGGCGACGAGAAGCGGAACCAAATGATCGCTGCGGACGTGCTGGCCGCGTATCAGGAGCATCGACAAATTCTCGTGTTGAGCGAGAGGACGGAGCATCTGGCCGTTTTGCATGTGCTCTTGGCCGCATCGGCCGAAAACCTCTTCTTGCTCCAGGGCGGGATGGGAAGGAAGCAAGTCAAGGCCGTTATGGAAAGCCTCGTCTCCTTGGACCACGATCAAGGCGTAGTCATCCTTTCTACGGGCCGTTATCTCGGTGAGGGGTTCGATCTCCCGAACCTCGATACGCTCTACCTCACGTTCCCGGTCTCATGGAAAGGAACTCTGGCCCAGTATGCAGGGCGCCTGCACCGTGAATATTACGGCAAAACGGAAGTGATCATCTACGACTATCTGGATGCATCGGTGCCGGTGCTTGCGCGCATGCATGGCAAGCGACTCAAAGGCTACGCGGCGCAGGGGTATGACGTGCACAGGCAGGAATAGGTATGCTTTCAGCATACCTATTCCTGCCTGTGCACGTCAACATATTTATTCGCTTGCCCATTTTGTCAGGAGAATGTATCATATTCCTGACAATGTTGTATTTGACGGATGGATGCAAGTGATTATAGATAATGTAATTGCTCGTGTATATGGGAAGAAGAGGGGTTGGTGCTTCACTCCAAAGGACTTTCTCGACCTTGGAGGGCCTTCTGCGATCTGGCAAGCACTGCGCAGATTGGAACAAAAAGGGACGATCCGAAAGGTATTGCGAGGGGTTTACGACTATCCTCTGGAGAACACCTTCTTGAAGGGGTTCGCCGCACCTGATCCGGATCGTGTAGCCCAGGCTATTGCGCGCAGCAACCAGTGGACCATCGTGCCGGACGGAAACACCGCGATGAACTTGCTCGGTCTCTCCACGCAAGTCGCCGCCCACTGGACGTACCACACCGACGGCCGCACCCGATCATATACCTTGGACGGCGCCGATCTACGCTTCCTCCATCGATCCATAAAGGAAACGGCGGGTTTGTCATACGAGTCCGCAGTCCTTATCCAAGCGATAAAGGCCTTGGGGAAGGAACATATCGATGAAAACGTCATGCGCAAGTTGCAGGATATGAAGACACCGCACGAATGGAAGCTTGCGCAGAAAGAATGCCGCTATGTCACTTCCTGGGTATACGAGATCATTAAAACTGCGGCAAGCGAGGAAACGGACCATGTTTGAAATCGCGAGGGGACCGGCTGGCGCTCGGCAGGAGCTATTCAGGGAAACGGCTCGGAAGATGCGCCTTCATGAGGCGATCATCGAAAAGGACTTTTGGGTCTGCTGCGTGCTTAACGCTTTGTTTTCATCGCCCGTATGGGCAGACAAGCTCATATTCAAAGGCGGCACCAGCCTATCCAAGATTTTCAAGGCCATCGATCGCTTTTCCGAGGATATCGATTTGATCCTGGACTGGCGCATGCTCGGATACTCGAAAAAAGATCCTTGGAAACCGCCGAGCAATACGAGGAAAGATAAATTCGCCGCTGAAACCAGAGAGAAGATGCAAGGCTATTTGGAGAAAACGCTTGTTCCTGATTTGGCGCGCGAACTATCACCCATCCTCGGTACCGGGATAAAAGTAACGCTTGACGGAGAAGTCGTCGGTATCGACTACCCCAGGGCTTTCAACAATCCGGCCATCATTCCCCATATCGTCCTGGAAATCGGGCCGCTGGCCAGCTGGACTCCTCATGACCAGTATACGATTTCACCCTACGCTGCCGAGCAATTCCCTGCGTCCTTCAAAGAGCCGACCTGTCGCGTCAAAGCGGTTACAGCAGAACGGACGTTCTGGGAGAAAGCGACGATACTGCATCAAGAGGCGAACAGACATGAGGATAAACAGATGCCGTCTCGGTATTCCCGCCATTACTACGATTTGTACCGGCTCATAAAACTTGGCTTTCATGAGGCTGCGATCAGGCAGATTTCGCTGCTCGAGCAGGTGGTTGTTTTCAAAGAGCGCTTCTATCGAACCCCGTGGGCAAGGCTGCATGAGGCGGTTCCCGGTACCTTTAAACTTGTTCCGCCACCGGAAAGGATCGCGGTGCTTGAGAAGGACTATAAGCAGATGCAGACAATGATCTTCAATCCGAATCCGCCGCCGTTCTCCGAGATCATCGCGATGCTTTCGGAGTTCGAAAAGAGAATAAACGCATAACGAATCAATGAGCGATGCTCAACGTTCCAAGAGACGCGACTGACTTCGACTAGCCAATGAGCGTGAGCAAATGCCTCCGCATATCGGCCGCCGAGCCTCCGAGATCGACCGTGGCAAACCGAATTGCATGCCCTTGGATCGTAACGGTTTCATCTACCAATGCGCCGATCGATGGATGCAGGAGTACGCCGGTGGAAGTTAGCGACAAAGGATCTACGGCATTTTCTTGGGAGCGGAGATAGGCGTAGATTTGATAGAGGTACCCGCTACGTAGGGTTTCCTCGCGATACCAGCCCGTACTCAAGATTGAAGTGAATTTCGTATCGATGATCAGCCGACGGTTTTCTTTCCGATTTTCCAGAATGATATCCGTACGCATCGAAGGTAGGATTCGATCGATACCTTCGGTCTTTTGTTCAATGGGCCAGCTGATGCATATGCCTGGAGCCACGCTCCAAGGCGAATCGGCGAGGGTTATGGTATAGAATCCGGCTACCGCCTTTTCAAAAAGTTTGCGTACCCAGACATCTTCCTTATCAGGAGATGACAAGTATTGGGAGCCGGCTGTTTCGGTCGGCAATGCCAGATTGAAGGCAAACTGAGCCAGAGTTACCATTTGACGGTCCTGCGCATCATTCCTGCCGAACCGTTCAAGGGATACCGCCGAGCGGCCCGGGTGCTCTCCGGTGACTCCGGCCTGCCAGAGCCGCGCGGCAAGCGAATTGCATCGCCGTGCCAGGGAATCGCGCTGAACGATTCCCGCGAGCCTGTTCAACGCGGAACGAACATAGCGGTTGCGCGGGGTGTTCACCGTCAGCTCTTCATAGCGGCAGGCAACTTTCCCCCGGTCCAGCAGTTGATGGCTCTCGGTTCGTAATAGATTTATTCGCCCGCGGACCCTTCCCTGGATCACTTCACGGGGCTGATAGCCGTAGGTCAAGTTTCGCTTCAGGCGGCGCTCAACCTGATGGGCCAGGAGCTCGGCTACGAGATCCGGAATATCGTCGGGGTTGTCTTCAACCGCCCGTTTCGCGCCATCGAGCTGTCGGTACAAATCAGAAGCATAAAGCATCAACACCCAGATATTGCGAATCGGAATACGACCGACATATCCGGGCTTGCCGACTTCCATCAGAAGCCTTCCAGCAATGTGTCCTTGGTCTTTTCTGCCTTGTCGAGGTCGTCGAACCAGTACTCTTCAAGAAGAGGACCGATCTGCGTTTCCACGACTTGCCTGAACCAATCCCGATGGTCCTTCAGTTCATTTATGTTGATCGGAATTACGAAGCTATGGCCTATACGGAATTGTCTCCCCAGACTCGTATCGCCCTCGATCATCGCGTTCAAGGAAAGGATGCGAGCCTCGATGTCCTCAAGGAGCGCGGTGTCGATTTTAAATTTTACATTGACCCAGGAACGCCAAGGGCTACCGAACGTCGGTTCTAGATTGATAAACGCGAAACGACGACGGAACGCGATATCGACGAGCGCGAGGGATCGGTCAGCTATGTTCATTGTCCCGATCACGTACAGATTACTCGGGATGCTGACCCGTTCACCTGGAAAGCGGCGGTAACACAATTCCAAGGCCTCCGCCGGCGTTCGTTTGTCGGCTTCCAGCAAGGTCAACATTTCCCCGAATATCTGCGCCGGATTCCCCCTGTTGATTTCTTCAATCACGATGACGTGATTGGCATCCGGCTCCTTCGCGGCGGCAGCGATCATTTCCATGAAGGGGCCGTCGATGAGGTCAAGGCGCCCCTGGCCGTTCGGTCTGAAACCGCGGATGAAATCCTCATACGATAGGTTGGGATGGAACTGCACCGCACGCAGTTTCCCTTCATCCTTCTGTCCGATCAGGGCGAAGCCGAGGCGCTTTGCGAGCCACGTCTTGCCTGTTCCCGGCGGCCCTTGAAGGATGAGGTTCTTCTTCGTACGGAGGGAATTCATGATCGATTCCAGTTGAACTCGACTCAGGAAACAACCGTCGGAAATAACGTCATCAAGCGAATACGGGACCATAGGCGGTACGATGAGCGCGGCTTCCGGTTCGCTATCAGCATCCCCCGGCAACGGTTGCGGTGAACCCTGCTGGATCGTTCCCGGTACACTGTCGTCTTTATAAAGCCACGCGGCCAGAGAAAGTTCGGGGAAAGAATGAACCGGATACTCTTCTTCCTTGAATCGGGTAACCAACGTATCAAGAACGGAAAGGTAATCTTCCGCGCTGCATCGATTCTTCGGACCATTTTTTCCAATGCTCAATCCGAGCTTCTTGATAAGGTAAAGCTGAGAGCGGCTATCCAACGACACGAAGCTCCAGGGACGAATCCAATACAGTCCCATCGTGAGGTTCCAGCCGACTCCATTCACACGGGAAGCGGCTGCGTATGCCTCGATAAAATCCGTACGGGCGTCTTCGTCGTCAAACTCTGAAAGCCTGATTGCCTTTTCGAATACATTCCACAAATTCGGAATATCGTTCGGCTTACGATCCTTTTCATAATCATAAAACCAGGACCGTTGGTTATTCAGCACAGGGATACCATCGAAAGAATCAGGCACAGGAATGTTTACCCCGAGAAATGCGGCAAACTCCTTTGCGATTTTCTTCCGGTTGTCATCTGTTATGCCACGATTGAAGAACCCCATTGTCGTGAAAGGACAGATATCTTGTATTGCTCCAACCTTTCCATCCCTAAAATGATCCTGCAGAATCGTAAGTCCATCCACGCGGGAAGCAATACCCAGAATGGCGGCGACAAGTTTTGATCGATCGCTTTTATAATCCAATAGCTTCTCGGCTATCGCTTCATAAAACGGCGTCCAGCCGAACGTCCCCGAAGCGGCCGTCGGATCACCAAATCGTTCACGCCAATAAGGTCTATTACGAAACGTATCGATATCCTGATCTTTTCCCTCGAAAGCGAAAGCGATGAGAGAATCGTTATACCAATCTCCCGGCACAATACGCCAGATCGTCCTTTGATAGGTATAGAAGTACCATTCTCGAGCCGGGATAACGGGAGTCCAGTCTACCTTCAGGTTTTTTCCATCACCTGGATTTTCTTTCACGATCCCGATGGCCTTGATCGACATCACCGACACCGAGTTACCCCGGTTGTCAAACGGGAGCTCTTTCTTCCTGGTGAAGGTCGCCTTGATCGCGATACGTTCACCAGGTTTTATTGATTTTACCTTATCGATATACCTATCGGTGTATCCATTTTCCCAAATGCCTTCCTGGATGAACCGAGCACTCTGGTCATCGGTCCCACCGAAAGACGCGCCGACAAACCAGCATGTCTGAGTACTGGGAAGCGTCTGTTCCATCCTTACCCTCCCGTTTGCCATCAGTGCGTGTGTGTACCTTTTCAGCTGTGTCTATTGAGTCTTCCCGCAAATTCTCGTGCCTTCGCGGCATACTGCGCATCATCGCTATCGGCTATCCGCGAGTCGGCGACATAGGTTAGAGCTTGCCAAAGCGTCTTTCGACCAATAATCCTGAGGACGGCATTCACCCTCGTCGCGGTTCCTCTTTGCAGGGAGTCGCGCCCGGATTCACTGAAAATCTTGCGTATCAGTTCATTCTTGTACGCTGTGTCGGTGCTTATTCTGATGTAGTTCGCATATATCAGCTCCGCATAACACCCGACAAACCAGGCCCCTGCAGAGGCGATGTAACGCTTCGTTTTCTGGTCCAAGTTCTGACCCCCATGAATCCAATAAACCACCGCTTCTTTATTGGTTCAATAAACTGGTAACAACATCATTGCCAGTAATTAGATCGATCTCCATGAAGATCGTCTTCATGTAGTCCTGATCTGAAAACAGATCAAGTACTTCTTGATGTTTAGCCGCGATGTACTTGGCATATAGCCAGTGATCACTTGGTCCGACACTGTCACCCAGTTCGTGTTCAATTTTAGCATAAAGCGGATTAGTCGGCGGTTGCTGATAGGAAGATGAGGACAGATCTTCAATTCCAACAAACAACTCGGAGTACTCCGCCGCAAATTCAATGGTTACTGCGTAGCGCGTATCCCAAGCCTCAGGGAAAAACCGGATGCCCGTCTCCGCCAACCCGAAACGACCATAACCTACTTTTTTGCCTATACCCTTATGCTCATGTGAGAGTATTTCGTCCTTGCATTGGTTTAGTCGCACGGCCAATGCTCTTCTCTCAAGTTCCGGAATATAGTTCACCATCTCCGATAAGTATTCTTGTTTTTCACAGATGATCTGGATTTTTTTCTTGAATGATATTTCTGGATCAGAAATTTTAAATTCCTCCTCCAGTAAGCGAGCAATCGATTCACGCATTTCCGTCTCCTCATGCCTGCAATTGAATCTACCTTCAAGGTAGTCGATATATTGATTCAGGGCAGATCGCAAATGTGTTACCGAACTATCCCCCGCCAACAGCTCAACATGCTCAAGAACTTCTTTCTTCAGGAAAGGATAAATGTGATCATAGTAATTAATTTCCTTGTACCGTAACCCGAATTCACGACGGCGTCTTTCGCTTATGCTCGATTCAATTGGACTTCCGCCGTCATTGGTGAGGTACAGAATATAGATCCCCGACTCGGCAACACCGCCGTTCCTTTCCTTTTTTATGTATCGCTCTAATTGCGTTTCTTGGTCTCCTGCTCCGTTTATTTTGTTCTCGATAATGATGGAAAAATCCAGATCGCGAATCCTCAAATCAATACGGTCTTTCTCTGCCGTCAGTATCGGAGTTTTGACCTCAAGCTCCGAAAACGGAGGACCAAGCGTTTTGAGGAAGGAACGCAGGATGGAGTATTCGCTATCCTTATGAAAACCCACTAGCTTCAAAAATATCCTACTGTGGGCGTTCTCATCGGCATGGATTTCATCCAGGAGGTTTATCGAGTACGGGAGCTTTGCCCGTTCCGCTCTCACCTGTGAGCAAAATTTCTCCTGCAAATCTCCAATTAAGGCGATTGCGGATTTTTCTTTCCGAACAAGATGATCGAGGATGCCGTTTATTTCCGAAACCTGGGTCTCAGTCATCAGAATAACCCCTGCTGCCCGTGCCCCTCGGTCTTCTTACTCTTCTTCCCGCCCGTCTTCGCCGTGTCCACCTTCTTCAGCGCCTTCCCGTTCTCATCCACCAAGCCCGCCGCCACTTCTTCAGCGTGACGCGCATGGTTCAGTTCCAGCAGGGAGCGCAGGATTTCCCGGCGGGCCGCGTTCGATACGGTGTAGCGCACGCGATCGTTCTCCGGGAGGAACTCAAGCTCGTGGAAGCCGTGTTGGAGGGGCAGGTCCGACCAGCCGTAGGCGTCGCGGACCGCCTCGTCGATTTCCCGGTGCAGGTCCCGGAGGGCGACGATTTTCTCCACCGCCCACGCCGCGCCGGCCTCGGAGCACTTCGCCTCCTTCACGACCGCCGCGGCGGAGAGAGCCGGATCATGGTAGAGGTTGTAGAGCTTGGTGAGGCCAATATCGAGGCGGGTCATGATTTCCCGACGGTCCGCATCCAAGCGAGCGCCGAGGGAGTCGAGAGCCGTGTGCATCGGCGTGTCGTCACGTCGGGGTGCGTTGGGCTCCAAGCCCGGTGGGAAGGGGAAGGTCTCGAATAATGCAGTTGGCGTATAGCGGATCCTAGTCTCAAGAGTTGTACAGTACTTCCATATCCATACACCATGTATGGCCGAATGGAGTATTGATAGCTGTGCATATTGAGGAAGTGCGAAGCAAATAACCATTGCATCTAGAACAATACTTTTTTCGGCATAAGCAAATGCAACAGGCTTAGTTACTTGTGCGACAACCAATACCCGCTCCAACGGCGCGATGGTGCGGTATAGAGATGCACATCGCTCTGCAAATTGCCACCATTTTTTTCTGTATTTATCTCTATTGACTATATCCCTTTGTGGTTTTACTAGCCGTTTAACAATATTAAGACATTCGGGATAATCAGCCGCCACAGGACCATCGTACCCCTCGGGTGCGCCTGCGCGATCCAGGGGCCAATCGTGGAAGTTGATGACCCAGCGGCTCGGACTCTGGTCGCTCCGGGAGTTGAGGTCCTCTCCGTTGAGGTAGGGGAAGAGGATATCCTTGTTCTTCGGATTTCCCGCGATGAGGGCTTCGGCCTCGGCGGGTTTCAGTACGAATCCCTGCCCCAGAACGACAGACCCCATAAAACTCTTATCCACGTTCGCCGCCAGGGGATAGGGGTTTCCGATCGCCATCTGATCGTCGAAATAAGTGGAGATATAGGCGACCGGCCTGCCGTCCAAAACTCGGCGTCCCGACCACGGGCCCTTGTGGATGGCCGCGAGGCTGACCTCCACAGCGGCAGCTCCGGGCCAGGGGCGGCTCCGCACCGCCATCACGATATTTCCGCCCGCGTTCTCGATCACCTGTAACCCGCCTTCGCGGGTTCCGCCCTGGGCTATCGTGTTGGTCGCGAGGGTGCCGAGGGCGCGGTCCGCCTTGAGGAGGTCGTAATTCCTCCGAACGAAGTATCCGACTAGATCGATAGCGCCCGCAGGGGCAAAGGCGTGGGTCATGTAATCAAGATAGTCGATGCCGAAGGCACCCTTCAGCTTGCGGTTGCCCAGAAAAGGCGGGTTTCCGAGGAAACAGTCGAATCCGCCTGACTGCATCACCTCGGCGAATTCCAGGAACCAGTGGAAAAAGCGCCTCTTCTCTGCCGCGCGTGCGGCTTCTGTGGCCACGGGGTGCTCTTCAACATCCGCCTTTCCGTTCAGGAAGGCGCGGTACTGGAGCTCGGTGGCCACGGCCGTCTCGGGTCGCTTCGGCAGGAAGAAGGGGGCGAGCTTTATGTCGGCGAGGGCCTTGAGACGGCGCCAGGACTCACCGCGCGTAACCTGTAAGTAGAGAGCCTTCTTGAACTCCGCCTTTTCCGGTGTGGCGTCGTCCATGGAGGAGATGGTCTTGAGGGTCTCCACTACCGTGGCGAGGCTTTCGCCCACGTCGGTCCGCCAGGAGAGAAGGGTCTGGCTCGCCTCCGCCTCCACGATCTCCTTCTTGTGCCGCTTCCGCAGCTCGGCGGCATAGTCCTTGTCGTCCCCGTCCCGCTGCGCGAAGGCCGCCTCCGGGATCGGCGCAAGGAGGTCGTCCGGCCGTGCGAGGCCGACGAGGCTGTCGCCGCACTTGATGTGGTGGTCCAGGAAGCCGAGGGACTCGCCCGGATTGTGGGACTCAAGCCAGAGCGCCACCTTGCAGAGCCGCACTGCCTGGGGATTGGAGTCCACCCCGTAGATGCACCGCTCAATCGTTTCGCGGAGCGCGTGCCGGTAGCTCGCGGGATCGGGATTGTCTGCCCCGGTGCGCAGACGCGCGAGCTCCAGGGCGATACGCCGGGCCGCGTTGAGGAGGATGTGACCCGAGCCGCAGGCGTCGTCGCAGACCTTGAGATCCAGGAGCTTCGCCTCCGCGTCAGCTTCCGTGAGGCACTTTTCGATGAGCGGCTCCAGGGCGTGTTCGATGAGGGGCTGCACCAGCTCTTCCGGCGTATAGTGGCTGCCGCTCTTCCCGCGGTCAGTCCCACGCGTGAAAACGAAGGCCCAGCGCCCGCCGGACTCGGTGACTTCGGCATCGTATTCCAGAAGTCCTTCGTAGATAGAGCCGAACTCTTCCACGTTGAGGGCCGCGTAATTCACCCGGACGATGACGCCGCGTTTCTCGTCCTCGTAGGAATCGAAGAGCTTGAGACCGCCTGAGAAGTGGAGGTTGTCCATGGAAAGGCCGCGGAGGAGCGCGAAGGATTCCCTTGAGAAAAGATCGCCTGCAAGGGGCTTGAGACCCAGCTTTTCCGCGCGTTCGCCGTCTTCGTATAAGGAGAAGCAATCCAGGGCGGTCCGCCAGAGATCGGTGAACCGGCTCTCTTCCCTCCTGATGAAGCGGCAGCGGCCGCGGAGGGAGTTCAGGGAGTAGTAGTTCCGATAGATTTCCTTGAGGTCCCGCGGGGAACCGTCCGGATGGGTCAGGTCGCGCTCCTCGATGACGAAGAGGAAGAGGACCCGGTACACGAGGGTGAGGAGCTCGTCGTAGAGGTCGCGGGCTTTCCATTGCCCAGCTATGTATGCGGTGCGGAAGTCGGCGTTGGCGGGGTGGTTCAGGAATCCTTCTGCCCACAATTCTATCGCGGCCTTTACCGCATCCGATAGTTTATCCCGGATGGCTTCCCCGTTGATCAGGCTGTCCTGGTGATAGGTCTCAAGGAAGCATTCGGCGGCGTCCTCGCCCTCGCGCGGCCAGCGGCTGGCGTGGAGGAGGCGGAAGAGGAGCGCGAAGTCGGAGAAGAGTTCTTCCTCGAAGATGCGCTCTAGGTTGAACTCCAGGTAGGACAGTTTTATGAGCCTGCTGGAATCGCGGAGGAGCCGAAGCTGGAGGCCGTTGGTCACCAGGGCGAAGAGGGTCTCCGAAAGGTTCACGTATTCCTGCACGAGGCTGTGGGGGCTGTACTTGCCGCCTTCGCGCTTCTTATCCAGGCTTTCCATGAAGCCGACGATATGCACCGGGCAGATGCGTCCGGCCGAACGATGGCTGATCGCGAAGCTCTTGCCCGCGAGTTCCACCGCTGCCGCGTTTTCAAGATCGTAACCCAGAAGCGCCAGGAGCGGCTGAATCCAGAACTGGCGCGTGCGGCTCGTCCCGAAACGATCTTTCTGGTCCTCGCGATCGCGCCTGACTTTGAAGAGATTCCATTGGGCCTTGGCGTCCGCCCAGGCTTCCATGATCTCGTCGCGGACCTTCGTCTTGAAACCGAAGTCGCCTGACTTCTGTCCCTGTATAGCGTTTTCGTCGCTCAGCTTGCCGAGAGTTTCCGGTCCGATGAGGGCGCCTTCCCAGGATACGGCTTCGTACTTCATGCGCTCACCCCGGAAACGAAGATGTAGATGCCGAGGATGTCCATCGGGATAACCGGCTCTACAACGCGGAAACGGGCAGCCTTGGATTCGGAACCCAAGGCGCGGTAATAGCGTTCATGCTGTTTGATGAGCTCTTCGGCCCGCGCGTAGGCGAGTGCGTCGAAATCCTTTCTGAGCGATTCGAGGACGGAAAGCTCGCGTTCGAGCTGAGCGCATTGCGCAGCTTGCGAAAGATCGCCCTTGACCGATGGGGCGTCCATGAGCCGTTCGATCGTTTCATCGCTCACCGGCTTCCGCTCAGGCCCCGCAAGACCGTGCAGGAGGATTTCCTCGGCGACGAGGTTGGTCTTCGCGCGCAGATCCTCGATCACGTGGCGGGCGCGCAGAATGTAGACCACCGTCCGCTCGCTCACCGCGCCGGAAAGGACCACAGCGGCCCGGGCGACGCTCTTATACTTGCGATCCGGGTTGAGGGATTCCGAAAGCACGGTGCGGCAGAGCGACTCTACGGCGTCGTGGTTGCGGCCCCAATAGCGGTAGCTGTCCTTTTTCACCGGAGCCTTGAACGCGAGCAGCGCGTCGCCTTTTCCGCTCGCTTCCTCAAGCCGGCTCCGCATTTCATCCGGGAAAGCGGCGCGCCTGATATCCAGGGTCAATTCCTTGGCATCCCGTATCGAGCTGATCCCGAAGAGTTCACTGAAGGCCGAGTCGACGAAGCGGAAGACCGTCTCGGGCCTTCCGACCGCGGCGTCGGTAAGGGCCAGGTCCTCTTCGATCTCCTTATCCTTGATGCCCTGCTGGGCGAAGATGGAGCGGAGAGCGGCCTCTTTCTTCTCGGTCACGGTGATGAGCCGGTCCAGCCCAGCTTCGGATCTGACCATCTCTTCCAGGCTGAACAGCTCCTGCTGGGTGACCGTCTTCCGTTTCTTCTCGGCCTCG
>Ga0172379_10005494_pt1 | contig 17690 bp, 16 predicted proteins | sample GrowelOW334metaG_FD_119756 | JGI IMG/M metagenome (GOLD analysis project Ga0172379, IMG submission 119756) | Groundwater microbial communities from an aquifer near a municipal landfill in Southern Ontario, Canada - Groundwater well OW334 metaG | ecosystem: Environmental > Aquatic > Deep... | reverse complement strand
TATGAACATCTACATACCCAAGACCTTTCCCCATCAATCGATTTTTATCGATAAAAACAATTATTTCTTCGATATCAGCGACAGAGCTTGCGGGAAGAGTGTTGAGTAAATCCAGAATTTCACCTCGGTTTTTGATGTTGCCGCACGCCAGTTCGCCGATAACGAAAGGATGGGTCAACACGCGCCCTTCTTCTAAAAGTTCGATCAGGCGATCATGCCCATATCGAAGATGTTCCACCCAAATCGACGTGTCAACCAATACCATTTCATTCAACGACAGGTCTCCGTCTTTCGGGTATTCTCAATTCTTTTTCCGTACCGCCAAGCCGCGCAAGACGTTTTGAGCTTTCACGGGCAATCAGCGTTTCAAGGCCAAGCCGTACCAGCGAAGTTTTTTCCGTGATTCCCGTCATCCGGCTGGCTTTCATTATCAGCTCGTCGTCAATATTCAGAGTGGTTCTCATGGCATATCCCTTTCCATTAAGTATGCATTGATAATGAATCATAATATGCATGAATTATATGTATAACGCAAGGGATTGTTGATGAGGTCAAAGCAGATAAAGGGGCCCATCTTTATTTAGCCAAACACTATTTATACGAAACGGTATAACATCTCGATACTATTGTCCAATTCATGTCCTTCTTTAACTACTTTTAAAAACTCTTTATCGATAAAATGTTACTTTCCCCTCATTGAATTTGTGAATCAACATTGATATGAGAGATTGATAGGGCAGCCCCTCTTCGATTGCTTTAGCCTGAATTTTCTTTAAATCTCGTTCTGTCATTCGAATATTGATCCTTTTTTGCTTGTTCAGGCTGGAGCGTGCATATTCCTCGTATTGTTTTTTTTCATTCTCGGTGAGGTCAGAAACCCACGCTTCATTATCAAGCGATTGCGACAATTCCAATTCGTCTTTATCCAAAAATTCTGTATTATTCATTACTTACCTCCTATATATTTCTTTGGAAGGGTTTGTTATCCCTCGACCACTCTCATCGCGATATCCGACCATTCCCAGAGCTTTTGAGGCTGGTACCTGACCGTGCTGATGTCTTTGAGAATGAACTCGACCGGGCATCCGTGACTGCCGCAGATTTCTTTTACAGCCCGAAGGTCTTTCTCCACTGCAAGGGGATCCCATGTGTCGAACGAGAGAAACGCGGGGCTGGGTTTGCGGGAGAAAACAAAATCCCGCCCGATGCCCTCGGCGCCTTTCTCGACATCCACCCAGGGGCTCATGGAGATTTTCCGAAGATGGGGGATTTTTTTCACCATGTCGAGACGCGCGTGGAGCGGTTCGCAGCAGCCGTAGTATACCAGCCCGAACCGCGAGTACCATTTGACCGCGTAGTCGATCTCGAACTCCTGATGAACCGCCGGAGACACCGAACCGAATATCTGCGCCATCCCGCATGTCCAAACATCCTTTGCGCGCGGTTTTTCGGGATCGAACCCGGGAGCGGGGAGTTCATCGGTATGCGCGCCGGTGCAGTGGACGCGGCTCAGATGATGCGCCAGAAGTCCCCGGGTCTCGGCCTGATCCAGAAGCGCGAGCCAGGCGTCGGTGACCCGCGACATCAGACGGTGCATGAATTCCGGACGGTCGACCATATCCACGAGGACATTTTCCGCCCCGCGCCATTGCACGATCCAGTCCCAAACATTGAACATCGTTGCAATCCCCTGCATTTCGACACCGAGGATACCGTCGAATATCTCATGGGCCATGTTTTCACGGCGGGCGGTTTCTGATTCGTCTAGACGGGCGTCGGGCATTCGTATTTTTTTCAGGTCATCGTCGGTTTTCAACTGGTCGCGGTATTCATGGCTCATGATATCGTTTTCAGAATCGGTGAGAAGGCGTTCTTCCTCGATCTCGATCCCGAATCCCGTTCCAACTATGGCTTTCGGCACGGTCACCACGGGTTCGACCACCATATCCGCGCGCATGTGGTTCCATGCATAGAGGATACGTCGCAGGTCACGTTCTCTGTCCCGGCAGAATGTGTCCTGAGTGCGGAGGGTCAGCTCGTCATCGACATTCATCTCGTTCCAGCACACCTGGTCGATCATGACCATCGGCCTCTTCGGTTTCAAACCGTTCAGCGCCTTCCAAAGAGAGATAGTCTCCTGCTGAATCGGAAGAGCGGCGATTTCCGCGATCTGTTTGGCCAACTCCTGAAGAATATGTTTGTCTTTATTGCTTGCCGACATATCGGTCATCCTCACAGGTAAAGAAATTTATCATTCCGTTGACAATTTTTTCTGAAACTGCCAAAAAAAAGTTATTTGAGAAATCGCTTATCGAGATTAGACAGCACGTTGATTTTATATTTTAACAAACGTTTATTTCTTAATACCATTTTTTAACTCACCCCATAATCCCCTCTCTTACAAAGAGATGAGAAAACCCAGATGTGTATGATAAATTATGGGTTATGAAAGTTTATAGGTTATTCCCCTCGCCCGTTTACGGGAGAGGGGACATGGGGTGAGGGTGTCTTTATATACTCCTGTTCTTACCTTTGTTGAGTCAACTCGATAAGCGTATTTGAGAATAACAAAGTATCATTCGGAAAATCATATCTTTTTCAACACTGCAAAACCCCCGATATCCACAGGAAAATCAAGATTCAATGCCCCGCCGCAGCTTTTTACAACAGTTCCATTCCCCTTTTGTTTGTGCATGATATCTGTCGCAGTCAGACGGTAAGAACCTTCGACGCCCGCCAAACGGGTAAGAATCGAGGGCCGTGAACAACCATTGAACAGGATGATCGATCCGGGATCAGAGGCATTGACATTCAGGACAGAGGGCCAGTCCCGGAGGAAAGACGGTATATATATCCAGCCGCCTGCAGTGATTTGCGCGACAGAATAGCCCGGGTCGTCGGAAAGCGGTTCGAATAATCCTTTCCTGAACCGATCCTTGTGCTCGTTGTAGAAAATCAGCCAGGCTCGTATAAGCGAAACATGGCTCGCAGGGAGTTCATCGAAATTGATTGACAGGGTAGGAACCGCATAAAACATGACCGTCGCAAGATATCTGGCGACATTCTCGTCGCTCTCTATCGGCGTCCAGAATGCGGGGTCGGACTGCGGCGCAACACCACGGCACCAGGAACGGATGAGCGCGAGATGCCTCCTTCCGAGATCGGGATCTGACGGTGTATCCTGCCCCCGGTAACAATTTCCATAAATTCTATTTGCGATGTTTGCGTAGTTTAGACGGTACTCGATAATGGCATCGGTTTTTACCCGGCGTATCGAGTCGGCCATGAGACGCATGCTTTCACGGACCCCGTCGCTGACAAATTCGCTGGCATGGGTGTGTTTAGCCTCGCAGTGCACAAGAGGAGCCGAAGACTGGCTCGCGTCGAGAAAATCGATTTTGAGGCCATCGAGACCGTAACGCTCCATAAGGCTCCCGGCGATGCGTCCCGCCCGCTCCTGTACTTCCCGGCATCGCGGACAGAGAAGATTATCGGGCGCTCCTTTTGCCACCAGGCGAAATGGGGCAAATTCTTTCGCATCAGGTGAATTCGCGTCATAGATGAAAGGACGGTACCATATGAGAGCCCGCAAACCCTGAGCATGGATGACGTCAATGGTTTTCCGAAAATCGGGGAAAATCTCTTTTTTCGGTTCCCAATCACCGCCGGTTTTCATCCAGCCGTCATCGATGATAAATGTTTTGAATCCAAGTTTGCTGCAGGCGCGGGCATTTCTTTCTATGAACTCGCCGCTCAGTTTTCCCAGAGAAGGATACCATGTGTTCCATACCGGCTCGAAACATGACACCGGTGTATCGTAACGGAGACCCCGGATAGTATCATACCATTCCACAAAACTCGTTACCGACCGGTTCCAGGGGATGTCTTCACGGTCAAGGTAGACTGTCTCGTCAATTTCGTCCGATCGAAATGTGCTGTCTTTGGCAAAGCGGCTGATGGTCAGCACAAGATTTTTTCCGCCGTACTGAGTCTGAAAACCCAGGGAGCCGTCACCGGTCTGATTTTTTAGCGCGAGGAATCCACGGTTACGTCCATGACGGTTCTGCACGGCAGCAACAAAAGACCCGTCATGCCCGGCTGCGGGTATCTCTATTCCCCAGGGAAGACCGATATAAGCATGCTGACCAAGACCGTCAAGCTGCTGAGTATACCAGATTTTCTGCACATCTTTCAGCGGAATTGGAACTGAAACGGAAAATCGGCGAATATCCAGACTCCTATGCGCGTTGAAAACGATTTTTGCCAATGCTTTACCTTCAGAAATGTTCTCCACCGATATCTGAAAAGCGGAACCATCGGGAACCCCGCTCTCCAATTCCATAGTTACAGTCCCCTGAAGGCCGAGAATTTTGAAGGATCCGGAAACCCTTCTGTTTTCAGCGGAGCTTTTCGATGTGCCGGTAATTGTCTGTGCAATTCCGGCGAAAGAGACAATTCCTGTTTTCATGAAGGAGCGTCTGTTTTGCGCATGCAATGCAGTTATACCACGAACATTTTTTTTTATTTTCATGAATACTTCCTCACTGGTTATTAAATCAGGATTCAGGAGGTTCAAGCTGTTTTTTACCGTATTCAGGAATATTCAAAGATCGGGTCTGGATTTCCAGTGATTCAAGGTCTTCGATGGATTTCTCGCTGCCCGACCCCAGATCGGAAAACTTCCGGGCGCTTACAAGAACCCGTGATTCCAGAGACCCGACAGCCTGGTTATAGCATTCCACACTTCGTTTCAGCGCTCCGCCAAGGCTTGCAAAATATTCGGTGAGCGTTACAATACGGGTATAGAGTTCCTTTCCCAGATCGCTGATCTTCCGGGCGTTTTCCGCCAGACGCTCCTCCCTCCATCCCATCGCCACCACGCGGAGAAGAACGATAAGCGTTGTTGGTGAGGCGAGAATCACCCTGTTTGCAATTCCTTCCTCGATAAGGGAAGGGTCAAGTCGGAGAGCCGCTGTGTAGAAAACCTCACCGGGAAGGAAGAGGACAACCATATCAGGAGAATCTTTGAACTGTTTCCAATATTCTTTCCTGCCAAGGTTGTGTATCTGGTCTTTAACATTCCGGGCAAATACGGCGAGCTTTTCTTCACGGGATTTTTCATCCGAAAAGGAAAGTGAATCGATATATGCATTGATGGGAGTTTTCGCATCCACCGCAATGTTTCTTCCCCCGGGAAGGCGAACGACAAGATCGGGACGCTGAATTCCCGTTTCGGAGGTAGAGCTTGGCTGCTCCAGAAAATCGCAGTACTCCAGCATTCCCGCCATTTCGACCGTGTTCCGGAGCTGGATTTCACCCCAGCGCCCACGGATTTCCGGCCTTCGGAAGGCGTCCGCAAGCTTCCCCGTTTCGGTCTTCAGCTCTTTCTGGCCTTCAAGAAGAGCGCGAACCTGCTCGGTGAGCATGCCATATGCCTGCCCTCTTTTTTCTTCCATCTCCCGAACGTGAATCTCATATTTCGTGAGATTATCCGCAAGCGGTTTGACAAGGTTTTCAACCGCTTTTTCCTTTTTTTCCAGATCGCCATTTGCCTCGGACTGGAATTTTTCCATCACGGTTTTGGCCAGATCAAGGAACTGCTGGTTATTATTTCTCAAAGCCTCGGAGGAAAGAGCTTTGAAAGCGTCCTCGAGATTTTTTTTCGCTTCTTCCAGAAGAGCGAGCTTCTGTACTCCCAGCTCACGTTCGGAGAACAGATCCCTTTCTGCGATGATGCGGCGCTCACGTTCCGAAGCCAGTTCCTGGGTAATTACGGCGCATTGCGCTTCCTGATCCGCCAGCCGTTTTTGCAGATTTCCAAAATCTCCCCTCTTCAACAACCAGACAGCAATTCCTCCGGCAAGGAGTCCGAAACAAAGGATAAAAACCATATTCATTGCAGTCACCCTGCCTCTCTATCTAAACTGTTTACTATGAAAATAGTCCGCTGTTCGGAAAAATAGTTACAGGATCAAAACAGCTGTTTACCGAACCGGAATCGAAAAAAAACCAGTTCAGAATAATAGAACACCGAAAATCTGTTGTCAACACAATACCTGAATATCCGGCTCAGGATTCCGGAGAAAATTAGTTCCTGTTTGAAACGGATAAAAGAGCCGGGCGTATAATTATCCTGAAACAATTCTTGCTATATAAAAACCATTATATTATATTTGCAATCTTTACAACTGTAGGAAAATAAAAGTTTTTTGGTATCATGCAGGAAAGGAATTGCAATGAAAAGAACATTCCAACCGTCGAACCGTAAGAAAGTCAACAAACATGGCTTCAGAGCAAGAATGGCAACCAAGGATGGCCGTGCTGTTCTTGCCCGGAGAAGGAAAAAGGGAAGAAAGAGCCTGAGTTCCTCAGACAGATAATCCCATGCATTTCAGCGTAGATACAAAAACAGCCTGTGTTCTCAGAGAATCAGGTCTGTTCGTCAGGCATGGCTCTGTTTATCTGAGATATCTTCCCGGCGATTCTTACCGATACTCCCCCGTTCTATCGAAACGGCAGGGCAGTTCGGTCCAGAGAAACAGGATAAAAAGGGTCGTCCGAGAAATCCTTCGAAAAGATGCGGGGAAAAACCCGAAAGGTTCATATCTCGTTTTTATCAAAGGCGAATGTTCTTCACTGAACAGCAATATCCTTGCGAGAGATATCGGCTTTTTAATGAATGCCCTTCAGGGAACACCTCGGTAAACGGGTTTCACAATGTTGAAAAATATTATTATCGGTTTGATAAGATTATATCAAATTATGCTGTCACCCTATATGGGAGGACAGTGCAGATATTACCCTTCCTGTTCCCAATATGCCATCCTGAGTCTAAAGAAAGATGGCATACTTCGTGGAACGGCAAAATCATTCTGGAGGATTCTGCGCTGCAACCCATTTTCCAAAGGCGGGATAGACAACCCTTAAGGAACTATGGATAAAAACTTATTTTATGCCGTCCTTCTGACTACGCTTGTCATTCTGTTGTTTTCATCTCCCTTCTATCAGAAGCGTTTCGGGAACCCTGTACCTGCAAAACCGGCAGTAGAAAAAACACTTCCTGACACCAGCCGGACAAAAACCGCTGATACTCCGCCTGTGGAAAAAAATACCGCGGCAACAGCGCCGGTTCAGCAGGAACCCGTTTCCACACTGGAAAAAGCAAAACAGGATACAACCGCGGCGGTAAAGATCGGCCAGATAAATTTGCCATCCGCTGTCCAGGAAATTACCCTTGAAAATAGTGATGTAAAGCTTGTGCTCTCCTCTCGCGGAGGAGCTCTCAAAAGCGCTGTGATGAAACGGTATCCCGGGCCTTCTCGCGGTGCTCCCACCCAGATAATTACCGCCGGAGAAACGTGGTATGCGGGAAACGTTTTCGACGGGAAAGATCAGATTGATTTCAATGATATCAACTTCGTTCCAACATCAGCCACTGCAAATCATATTATTTTTTCGGCAGAACTGAACGGTAACAGAACCATACAAAGGGAATTTTCCCTCTCCCCGGACGAATATACTCTGAAAGCTCGTACAATACTGAGCGGTTCATGGAATGACCCGACAGTTCAGCTCACCTGGCATGGGCCAATCGCCAATACCGAACCGGCTTTCCGTCAGATCCGTATCTGGCCATTCAGTATGTTTATTTCCGACGAATTGAATATGTACAGCAAGATAAACTATATGGGCCAGGGTGACCGTTTCATCGAGGATAACGGAAAAGAGAAGCAGAAAAGGATCTATTCCAAAGAAGGCATCCAGAGCATCGATCCGAAAAAAGGCGCCGGCGGAAAAGACACGTTTACCGGCGAACTGGACTGGTATGCGGTAAAGAATAAATATTTCATGACCGCCGCGCTACCTGTTCAGCGTGAACGCTGGAATGTAAAGTCTAATTACGCAATGACTTCCAACGGAAAATGGTTCGATTTCACATTGACCAAAAAGATTTCCGACGGCGATACCGACATCAACATGTATATCGGCCCGCAGTCTTATGAAATTCTTAAAGGGTATGAACGTAACCTTGCGCAATCCATTGATCTATCATGGAAATATCTTCGGCCGCTTGCTATCCTTTTTCTCTGGATGTTCAAATATCTCCATATGGTTATTTCGAACTGGGGACTGGTGCTTATCGCTTTCTCCGTCATCATTAAATTTGTGCTCTACCCGCTGACAAAGTCGAGCATGAACTCTATGAGGAAAATGTCGGCGCTCCAACCGCAGATAATGGCTTTGAAAGAGAAACACAAGAATAATCCTCAAAAGGTGCAGCAGGCCACTATGGAGCTTTATAAAGCGAACGGAGTGAATCCTTTCGGAAGCTGCCTGCCTCTTCTTTTGCAGATGCCGGTCTTTTTTGCTCTCTATCCTGTTGTTGGCAGGGCGATTGAACTTCGTCAGGCGATGTTCATTCCTCACTGGATTGACGATCTCTCAATGCCTGACCCGTATTTTATTCTTCCGGTGGCTATGGGAGTCTCGATGTTTTTTCAGTCGAAATCAACTATGACCGATCCGAATCAGAAAGCTATGATGTATATGATGCCGGTTATGATGATTATTCTTTTTGCCAATTTCAGCGCCGGATTGACATTGTACTGGCTGATGTTCAATATATTCTCCTGGATGCAGCAGGAAATGCCTGCAATAATAAAATTCTTCAATAAAAATGTTCGAAAAGCTTAGGAGCGTCGTTTTCACCGGAAACGAGATCCCTATGATGATTAAGCGGCGGAGTGGCAAAGGTTAAAACAATTACTTTGTCAGTTTGCCGCTTTTTCGCTATAATTCGTAAGCTGTTAATTCAAAGCACACTCTACCGAAAAATACCATATGCGTTCAGTTCCCAAAATCCAGTCATGTTCCGTAAAGTATGCGGAAAACGATACAATTGCCGCCATAGCAACTGCGCCCGGCGCTGCCGGAATCGCGGTCATTAAAATCAGCGGACATGATGCTGTTTCTATCCTTCATTCTCTCTTTAGGGGCGTACCAGACCCCGAACTATTCCCGCGCCGTATGGTTCACGGCCACATTACCGATGGCTCGATCACTCTGGACGAGGTTCTCGTCTGCTTCATGAAAGCTCCTCATTCTTACACCGGCGAGGACGTGGTCGAAATTCAGAGCCACGGCGGATATACTGCGGCCGGCGCGATACTTTCCCTCGTTCTTGAGAAGGGCGCCCGTCCGGCGGAACCGGGAGAATTTACCAAACGGGCTTTTCTCAACGGGAGGATCGATCTTGCACAGGCAGAAGCTGTAATGGAAATTGTTGGCGCCGAAGGTAAAGAATATCTGAAACGTGCAGAAAAACTTATGGAAGGAGCTTTCTCACAGCGGATCAGAAAACTCATAGACGATCTCGCTGTTTCGGAATCTCTTACCGAATTGAACATAGATTTCCTCGACCAGGGTCTCGAGGCTATCCCAAAGGATAGACTGATAAATTCTCTTGAAAATACCATCCGAACTCTCGATGCCATGCTTGCGTCCTACAGCACCGCGCAACGTATAAAAAATGGATTGAGAGTTGTTCTCGCGGGAAAAGTAAATTCAGGAAAATCAACACTTTTCAATACACTCCTCGGCAGAAAGCGCTCGATCGTTCATAACCGTCCCGGGACAACCCGTGACTGGATAGAGGAAAAGATCGAACTTGAAGGCGTTTCGGTCAATCTCATCGACACCGCAGGTCTCCGTGAAACCGAGGATGAAATCGAACGTGAAGGAGTGAACGAGTCAAAACGTTTTCTCAAAGACGCTGAAATTGTTATATATTTACACGAAGCGGGCGAGGAAACCTTTTCCAATGAAAAATATCCGTTCGATTCTTCAAACATCATCCCGGTGATCAGCAAATCGGATATATTAGATAAACGCTGTATAAATAAAGAGATACTGTGCGTTTCATCTCATACCGGAAAAGGAATCGATGAGCTTCGCAATGCAATTGCAGCTCTTGCTTCCCCATTGATCAATACCGGCGACAGCGATTCGCTGGTCATGGTGGAACGGCATCGTATCCTTCTTTCGCAGGTGAGAGAGCATCTCCTCGGAGCGCTCAGAAGTATCGATGAATGGTCGGAAGAAATTACCGCTCTTGAATTGAAAGAGGCTCAGAACAAGTTAGAGGAAATTATTGGAATCAATTGCAGTATAGATGTTCTCACTACTATTTTTAAAAGTTTTTGTATCGGAAAATAAAATAAATATTCTTGTTTCACGTGAAACAAAAGGGATATATGGAAAAAGATTTTGATGTAGTTGTCATTGGCGGCGGCCATGCGGGGGTCGAGGCTGCTGCCATCTCAGCAAACATGGGACACCGTACCGGTCTTATTACCTTCGATAAAAAGAAAACAGGATTTATGTCCTGTAATCCGGCGATCGGAGGATTGGCAAAAGGTCATCTTGTCCGTGAGCTCGATGCCCTTGGCGGTATTATGGGATTGGCCATAGACCGTGCCGGAATTCAGTTCAAAATGCTGAACACATCGAAAGGCCCCGCTGTCTGGTCCTCACGGGCTCAGGCGGACCGCGCCCGGTATCCTGTGGAAATATTTAAAATTCTCTCTTCCATACCCGCGCTCAAATTAATTGAAAACGAAGCGGTGGATATTGTCGCAGAACATGGCCGTGTGCAAGCTGTAAAACTCGCCGACGGGCAGATCATCACGACAGATGCTGTCGTTGTCACATCCGGCACATTCCTCCGCGGAATCATGTACATAGGGCAGCGTAAGATATGGGGGGGCAGAAGGAATGAAAATGCCGCCGACCATATCACACAATCGATCGTTTCCCTCGGCCACCCTGTTGAACGATACAATACCGATACAACTCCCCGTGTCTGGAGGGAATCTCTTGACCTTGAAAAAACAGAAGTACAGAATGGCGATGATTCTCCGAATTTCTTTTCCTTCAGAACACCTCCGGATACCAAAGTAATCCAGGAACCCTGTTATCTCACTAAAACCAATCAGCGAACTCACCGTATCATACTCGACAATCCGGACAAGACGCCTTTCCTTTCCAAGACTATCGAGGGAAAGAGCCCTCGTTACTGTCCCTCCATCGAGGACAAGATATTTCATTTTCCCGATCACGAATCCCATCTTATCTTTCTCGAGCCTGAAGGCAGAAATCATCCGGAAATGTATGTGAACGGTTTCTTTACCGGTTTTTCGGAAGATATCCAGATCGCCGCTCTCAGAACAATTCCCGGGATGGAAAAGGTCGAGATTTCCCAGATGGCATATGCCATAGAATATGATGTTTTCGACCCCCGTTTTCTGAAAAGTTCCCTTGAATCCAAAGTAACTTCCGGCCTTTTCCTTGCAGGACAGATAAACGGAACCTCCGGTTACGAGGAAGCCGCTGCGCAGGGTATCATGGCCGGGATAAATGCAGCATTCTTTGTCCGTCGCGAACCTCCCTGCATATTGAATCGTTGGGAAGCATATATCGGGGTGCTGATAGATGATCTTGTTACCAAAGGCACCGATGAACCATACCGTATGTTTACTTCTCGGGCAGAATACCGTCTTCTTCTCAGAGAGGATAATTCCGATTCCCGCCTGCTTCCCTATACAAAAAGGATCGGGGTCATTTCCGGCAATGATATTGTTTCACGTGAAACAGACATCTCTCTTCTTGAAAAAGCGATTGCTCTTTCCGATACTCTATCCGTGAAAGAGGGAGTTATCAACCCTCTTTTATCGGCAAAGGGGAAACTTCCGGTAACGGGGAGTAAAAGTATTTCACAGTTGCTCAGCCGTATGGACATCGTTTGGGAGGATGTTGCTCCTTTTCTGCTCAATTCCCTTGAAATTCCCGATAAAATCGGCCGACGTCTTGAAATTGAAATCCGTTATCGCGGATATATACGCCGTCAGTTGGAAATGATCAACCGTCAGCTTGCCTCGGAGAATATGCGTATTCCCGATTCCATCGATTATTTATCAATCGGGGCGCTTTCCCTGGAGGCGCGTGAGAAATTCAATCTTATCCGGCCCGCAACAATCGGTCAGGCGCGGAGAATTCCGGGCATAAGCCCTTCTCATATTTCACTTATCATGATCGAATCAGAACGGTTGAAACGTAAGAGATATCCAAATGCCAGCGCCTAATGAATTTTACCTGTCGCTTTCCGGTGGAGCTTTGCTCTATGGAGTTCATCTTGACGACGATGCTCTGTCGCTTCTCGAACGGTATACCGATATTCTTTCCTTATGGAACAAAACTATGAATCTTGTGTCAAAACGTGATATGGACCGTTTTGTCGAATATCATCTGCTTGATTCTCTCAAAGTATCTGCGTGTGTCGATATGGTATCTTTAAAGACGATTATGGATTTTGGCTCAGGAGCCGGTCTCCCTGGAATTCCCTTACAGATAGCTTTTCCACATTTAAAGACAGTTCTTGTTGATTCCATGGCGAAAAGAGTAAATTTCCTTTCTCATGTTATTTCCGAGTTATCACTTTCGTCCGTTTCTGTTATCCGTTCACGGGTAGAGGAGATGCCTTCTTCTTATAACGGCGCGTTCGATATGGTTATCACCCGTGCGACAGTCAGTCTCCTCCGGGCATTTACCTTTACTGCGCGTTTTCTCCGCCCAAAAGGAATGCTTGTTTCCATAAAAGGAGAACAGATAGAAAACGAACTCCATGAACTGCAGCAGCATCCTGATTCGCGACTTTTCAACATACGTATATTCAAACCACCGGTGGTCGACAAGGTTCGAACCGGTTATGTTGTTATCATCACAAAAAGGTAGGTTGTCAACAGAGACCAATACTATAAGCTCCGCTTGTATCGTTTTGTCTTGCTTGCTGTTACAATATTTTAATATGATTTGTAAACATTTTTTGACAAGTTATCAACATCATTTTATTATATGCGAGACATACTGTTTTGAATGTCTCTGCTAAAAATCCCATTAAAATCTTTTCAACATTGAGTCAACATGGCCGAAACATCTTCAGGTTCACTGTATATAGTTTCCACTCCGATAGGAAACATGGGCGATTTTTCCACAAGAGCGCTCGAATGTCTCAGTTCAGTTGAGTATATCGCCTGCGAGGACACAAGGCATACCGGACTTTTCCTTTCCCGTCTTGGGATAAAGAAACGCCTTTTTTCCTATAATGACATCAATGAAAAAACCCGTTCGCTCCGTGTTGTAAAATTGCTCTCGGAGGGATATGACGTAGCTTTGGTTTGCGATGCGGGAACACCGGGAATCAGCGACCCAGCGTATCGTATGATACAATCCTCTGTTTCTGCCGGATTCACTGTCATCAGCATTCCGGGGGCTTCTGCGGTATTAGCCGCTCTCGTTGTCTCCGGGCTTCCCCTTGACCGTTTTATTTTTGAAGGGTTTCTTCCTCAAAAGGGCATGAAACGGATTAAAAGCATAGAAGCTCTGAAAGAAGAACCCCGTACCATTGTTCTCTATGAATCGCCGTACCGTATCATTATTTTACTTGAGCAAATTCTTGAAATTCTTGGCGACCGTGAAATATCTGTCTCCCGTGAACTGACCAAGATGTATGAAGAGACTGTTCGCGGCACTGTTTCCGAAGTACTCTCAAAAATCAAGGATCAGAAACCTCGCGGGGAATATACTGTGGTAATAAGGGGTATCGGGAAGAAAGGCGGACATGAAAGGTCTTCTGATAACATTTGAGGGGATCGACGGTTCTGGAAAGTCAACCCAGGCAATCCTTCTGCAAAAGCGTTTGGAGGAACTGGGGATTCCTGTTTTTCTTTACCGTGAGCCGGGCGGTACATCTATTGGTGAAAAAATTCGTTCCATTCTCCTGGATAAAATGCATTCCGAAATGTTTCCGCTGACAGAACTTTTCCTCTACCTCGCCGCGCGGGCGCAGATCACCTCCCAGCGCATCGTTCCTTCTCTCAATGACGGTTCCATTGTCCTCATGGACCGGTATCTCGATTCAACGATCGCGTACCAGGGGTATGCCCGTGGGCTGGGAGTGGAACTGTTGCGTGAATTGAACATGCTCGCCACCGGCGGCCTTTTGCCTGATGCTACTTTTGTGATTGATTGCGACCCTTGTGTCGCTCTCAAAAGGAATACGTCTCTCCCTGACAGACTTGAATCCGAGGGGATCGAATTCATGAAGCAGGTTCGCGAAGGGTTCCTCCTGCTCTCAAAAATGGAGCCGGAGCGGGTTTTTGTTTTCGACGGCGCACGGGATGTGTCAACTATTGAAAATGAGATTTATCAAAAAGTAAAAACCATTATCAGGAGCATTTAGCTTTCTGTCGCTTTCCTGCAGGTTTCAAATGTGATGTTCCAATGGGATGCATTCCATGTAACTACTCCTTTTTCCAAAAGAAGAATTTGCGGAGATTCGTGTTTAATCTTGCTCTTCTCGGCAATCATTTGGGATAGATCACGGTTTTTATTGACATCTATTATGTAGACCTTTACATCGTCTTTTATCGTTTCAACAAATTTTTTTAATTCCCGTAGTGCGTTTTGTGAAATTCCGCAGTATAAGCTGTTTTTAAATACCAGCGCCTTTTCATCCTGGAATATTTCATCCAGATCATTTTTTGAAATAATTTCCTTAATTACAGCCATATTTTTCTCCTTATTATCACGTGTTTTTGGTATTTTATGCTTTCTCTCAATTTTTCAAAGAGATACGGTGGTGAACTCAAAGTTTCTTCAAAATAAGGTGTATATTGACAATATGGATCGTTTTTTCTCCCTCTCTTTCAATGAGTTGGAATCAAGGGGTGAGGTCATAAAATAATTTCGCTTATCGAGATGATTCCGCTAAGTGTTGGTTTTTATTTCATTAAAGCTATCCCCTTTCTGGCTTTTCAGGCCACCTTCCCCCTTTCTTGGGGCAGGTAAAGCATATGGCGCCTCAAAACTTCCCTTGCCCTCATTTATGGGGGAAAGGGACTGTGGGATAGGGGGGGGGTGATTAGGTATGCTGATTCAACTCGATAAGCGATATAAAAATAAGCGCTATAAAAAATAATTTGTTTTACTGTCAAAATCACTGTAAAATAGAGGGTATGTTTTAATTTAATCGGGAGAAATTATGGACAGCCATCCTATTTGGGGAAATCCCTTCAATAAATCCGGATCAAATCTCAAAGACGAGATCGATTTTCTCTCTACAGTACCCGTGTTCGATCTTCTCAGCGCCCGTGAGAAAAAAAAGGTCTGTTCTCTTCTTCATGTGAGAATTTTCTCAAAAGATGAAGTTGTCTTTCGGCAGGATGATCCTGGGGTTGGACTTTATATCGTGCGTGAAGGAAAATGTGAAGTGTATTGTGAATATTCCGATCTCTCCTGTAAAAGGATTGCTGTTATGAACACAGGTGATTTCTTCGGAGAAATGTCTCTTCTCAACGATTCTCCACGGTCTGCCACGATCGTTGCAGTAACCGAAACCAAGCTTCTTGGGCTTTTCCGTCATGACCTTCTTGAACTTATGGATTCCTCGCCTCGTCTGGGTTTGAATCTTGTGTACCGGCTCGCACAGATAGTCGCTGAGCGGCTCCGTCTTATCAATGATTTTTCCGGAGAGTGATGAGATGGATATTCGAGTGCTTCTGAAACTTTTTCTTGCGAGTCTGATCCTCATTGCTCTGGTTTATGTATCCCTGCTCATCTGGGAAGTCATTACTCCGTTTCTGCTTTCCTATATTCTGCTTTTTGTTCTGAAACCGGGGGTTACCTTCTTTGAGCGGCGTGGATTGAATCACACTCTTGCTGTTTCTCTTGTTTTCATCGCAACCTTCGGTGGCGCTACCCTTCTTCTCACTCTTTTTATTCCGGTGATGGTAAATGAATTTGTGGGAGTAAGGGACAATTTCAGCCAATATGTTCAATCTTTCAGCACTTTTGTTACCTCAATAAAATCATATATTTCTCAGTATTCCAGTTTCCTTTTTTCTTTCGCCCCACAGGAAGAAATATTAGCTGTTGCCGAAAATAATATAAAAGTATATGTATTCTCGCTATTTAGTCAGGTTCCATCTATTCTTTCAATCACCCTTGCTTTTATTTTAATCATACCTTTTGCCACCTTTTTTCTTCTCCTCGACGAACAGATAATTCAGAAAAAATTGATCGAATTCGTTCCGAATCGGTATTTTGAGGTGGCTCTTAATCTTATATACAATCTTAATCAGCAGGTTGGTCTTATACTTCGGGGGATGTTTGTCAGAATAGTGATTTTAACTTTTATAACCACCGCCGGTTTCTGGATCATCGATCTTAAATATCCGATAATAGTCGGTGTTTTAGCCGGTTTTACCAATCTTGTTCCCTATGTTGGACCCATCTTTGGCACTGCGCTCGCATTTTTGGTCGCCATAATGACCGGCGCTCCCCAGATAATCTATCTTTACCTTCTTCTTATAACCCTTGTTATTCACCTTGTCGACAATGCCCTTATACAGCCGATCGTATTTTCAAAATCGACAAATCTCCATCCGCTCTTTGTTCTTTTTCTTATTGCCCTCGGATCGGTAGCGGGAGGCGTCATCGGTATGTTTCTTATCGTGCCGGCGGTGAGTCTTCTCAAGGTGTTTCTGGTGATACTCTATTCTCATTTATCCCGTCCAAAAAAACCTGCATTTTCTCTTTACCGCAAGCTCGAACCTCCTCTATAACGGTCCCCCCAGTTTCTCATGTATCGATGCTTTCCTTTATCACGATACCGCCGAAGGAAACGCCTAACATTCCGGCAACACTATCGCATTTTGCACGTAAAAGGAAGTATTTTTTTCCCTTTTTTCCGCTCATTGTTTCAAAATTTCCCTGTCCCTTGGAAATAATCATATCCGCTTTTTGATACTCTTCCATGAATTCCTTCGACGCCTCGCTCCATTTTACTCCTATACCGCATGATCCGGTATCGATTACCTTGACAAGGTCGGTAATTCCTGCATATTGCGCATCTTCCAGGGTGGCGTCATTGATTATCGGGCCCTTTTTTACAACAAAGGTTACCGTATGCTCGACACAGAGTTTTTCAACCAGAAGACGGTCGAAAAATATTTCCCCTGCATTGTCCCCAAGGTACAGAATTCTTTTTCTTCCGGTTTTCAAAAAGGCAGCAAACGATTCATAATCATCCGCTGCGAATGGTTCAGTGAATACCCTTTCAAGGTCTTTGTCCAGATCAAATTCCAGACCAATGCCAAGGTCAATAAGGTTGCCGAGTATCGCCACTCTGACAGCAGCCTGCAAGGGATCATTTGAAGCTTCTATTCTTTTTCTTATCTCCGGCAGCATGGAACGGCAAATTTGGTTGTACTTTTGCTTTTCTGAGAAATAGGGATCAGCAATTCCGGTCAGTTCTTTTGTAATTTCATACACATAATTCGAGGCGTCTGCAGGTGTCATATCAAACGAAATTGATTTTACATGGTCTGCGGCTTTATTCATTATGGCTCGAATTACATCCTGATCACTGGTTGCTCTTCGCGCAGTATTGTAGGCCTGTTTCATAATGCAGGGAATACATGCATTTTCAACTTTCATGTGTTTTTCTCTTTTATCAGTAGTGTCCGGTTAAAATAGAAAAGAATTGGGCAAACCCCATGTTCTGATTAGATTTAGATTAGCGATAATCATGAATCGATTCAGAAAAGGAGTATTGCCCATGAATAGGAATACGG
>Ga0172379_10005493_pt1 | contig 17692 bp, 8 predicted proteins | sample GrowelOW334metaG_FD_119756 | JGI IMG/M metagenome (GOLD analysis project Ga0172379, IMG submission 119756) | Groundwater microbial communities from an aquifer near a municipal landfill in Southern Ontario, Canada - Groundwater well OW334 metaG | ecosystem: Environmental > Aquatic > Deep... | reverse complement strand
GGCTGATCAAAGGGAGATTGGAAATAGAATAAAAAAGAACCTTTCAAAAGAAGAAAAGGCAGTTTTTGTTTTGTTGGCGATAATTGGAATTTTGGGCGTAACTTTTGGTTTTAAATCTTTTTCTGCCAGTCTTAGTCGGCCGTTCGAAGTTCAGTTGGCTAATTATCAGGGCGAGAAATTTTTAACACTTTCCGAACAGGAAGCGGCCGCGGTTGAATTGCAAAAAACCACTGATTCCGATTCCGACGGCCTCATGGACTACGACGAGCTGTATATTTATAAAACCAGTCCGTATTTGGCTGATTCTGATTCCGATGGTTTTGATGACAATACGGAAATTTTTTCCAATAATAATCCCAACTGTCCGGAAGGGAAGGATTGTAGCGCCTCGACTCTGGTTTCGGCCGAAGAAACAAGCGACTCCGAAGGCAGTGACTTGTTGTCTCAGCTTTTGGGAATGGGGAACGGTACTGGTTCCAGTTTAACTTTTGAATCGACCGATGAAATTACCGATTATTTTTCAAACATGGGGGCTGATCAAGTTCGTTCTATTTTAATAACTCAAGGGGTGCCTAAAGACACTGTCGATAAAATGAGTGACGAGGAAGTTATGGCTTTGTTGCAAACAGCTTTGGCACAAGCCGAAACTTCCGGGGAACTGGACTCGTTGATCAGTCCAGACGAAACCGCCACTTCGACCGGAACCGTCGAAGAATAATTTTATGTTGCGCAAAAAAATATTAATGTCTCTGTTGGGGTTGGTAACAGTCTCAGTTTTTTTATCAACGCCACTTTTTGCCTCGGCCGCTTCAAATGATAAAACAGTGCCGCTGTCAATTCCCGAACAAATCATAAAATCAGCCGCTACCTCGGCTAGTGGCGTGCCTAATCCGCTTGTTTCACAACCTGCGGAAGCCGTGTCAAAAACTGTTGACGATGTTCATAACAACGTCATTAGTCCAGTAATTCAGGCAATTATTGCCACTTTGTCTTTTGATGCCATCAGTTATTTGGTTGATACCATGGCTTATAATACAGCGGTGTGGCTCGCGACCGGTGCCGATGGCCAGACGCCCTTAGTGGAAATTTTTACCGGCAAAGAGGCTTGGAATACTTTTGGTCTTGATGTCGCGGCCAACGCCATCGGCAGTTTAAGCGAGGAAATTAGTGATTATTACGATGTTGAGTTCAACCTTTGTGCGCCACCAGACCCAATGCTTCGTTTAAGTTTACAGCTCGGTATTGTCGGGATGTACGATCCGCCCAAGCCCAAATGCGATTGGCAACAGATTTCCACCAATTGGTCGAGTTTTTATCAGAGTGCGGTAGAGACAGCCGAAGATCCTTCCAAATACATGTTGGAAAAATTTGCCGAAAGTTTGGAACCGGGGCAGAGCACCTTGTCTTATGTGGTGGGAGTTAATATGACGGTGCAGGGAGAAGTGGCCGAAACAAAAGGGGTTTTATTTGAAGAGTACTTGGCTAAAAATGGAATTAAAGATGTTGTTGATGTGGTAACCGGCAAAGTTAAGACGCCGGCCACTTTGGTTGAATCAACAGTTAATAGTAAATTTTCCCAAGCTGATGACACCAAAACAAGCGCCCTTTACGATATCATGTCTGATTCGTCGATTTGGTCCAAGGTTGGCATGAGTGCTCTTTCGATTTTCACCAATACTTTATTGTCGACATGGTTTGATGAAATTCAAACCGGTATTCTTAAGGGAATTACTTATGAAGAAATAGATTTAAGTGAAGGAATTGGCGGCTCAACCTCTTGGGATCGCGGCGCGGCCGAAGAATTTTATTCCGGCCTGGTTTCCACCACCAAGCTCAGCTTGGATAGTTATAGTGTTTTAACCGAATTTGTTACTTGCCCGGCCTCTTCCACCATGACCCGCCAAATCAACAACTGCGTCATGGATGCTAACTTTCTTCAAGCTGTTTCTCGAACCACGGTTACCGAAACCATGACCGTCTCTCAGGCTATTAATGATGGTCTTTTGCATGGCGAGTGGCCGCTTTACCGATCGGATGATTTAAGACATAACCAAGATCCACTTTGTTACACCTATGGCTACTGTTACGGGAACTTGGTAAAAATGCGTAAAGCCCGCATTATTCCCATTGGTTGGGAATTAGCTGCAGCCTCTGAACAAAATTCCGGGGGTAGTCCGATTACTTTGCAAGAAGTAGTTGATGGTTTTAATTATTGTAATAGCGATGATAAAGCCGATGCCGAGCATCCATGGTGCCACTTAATTGATCCAAATTGGGTTTTAAAATACCCCAGTCAACAGTGTTTAGCCTCCATGATTGGCGAGCAAACTTTAACCACCATGATTTCCGGTCGTTCTGGCGCTTGCGTGGACTCGCCCAGCTGTTTGTCCCAAGGCGCTGATGGCAGTTGCGAAGGCTACGGCTATTGCACCCGGGAAATGAACACTTGGAATTTTAATGGCGATTCCTGTCCTGCGGAATATGCCGGCTGTTTAAGTTTTACCAATGCTGATACCTCGGCCGCGGGCACCTGGTTGTTTAATACTTTGGATCAAGGATTGTGCTCGGCGAGTAGTGCCGGTTGCATGTGGTATCGCACCAATAAGTATTTTGACGACGCCGGAACCGCTGATGCAAGTGATGACAGCTACGAATGGTTACCGGGGGACGAAGTTTATGTTGCCGACGGTCGCGCTAACGATGTTTTGGCTTTTTCGGCCGGGGTCTCAACCCCGCGGGTGACCTATTCTTACGACACAAGCAATGATGGCACGGCCGATTACTCTTACGATACTTATTCTTACGAAGACAGAATTTATTTTAATGCCGATGTTCAATCTTGTTCCGCGGCCTCGGTTGGTTGTTCTGAAGTGTATCCGGTTGGCGACGAAGTATCGTTGAACGTTATTCGCAATCCCGGTTTTGAGGATGACGAAGACGATAATGGCGTGGCCGATTACTGGGAAGCAAGACTTTCGGCTTCGTCTGATTATGACGAAGAAGGTTCCAACAGTTATTCCGGAACCGATTCTTATCATTTATTGGATTCGACCAGTGATTTGTTAACGCAAAGCGGCATTCCCCTTCAGCAGGGAACTTTCTACACCATTTCCGTTTTTGCCAAAGGTGACACGGCCGCTGATGACGGTGTTATTACTTTAGATTTGGTGGCTTCGGACAATTCGGCTGTGGATTTGGCCGGCTATAGCTCTGATTGCACTATTGCCACTGATTCGGTTACTTTAAGTCTTTCCAATGCTGACAACGAAGAAATGGAAAGCTTTGATTGTACTTTTACCACACCAATTTTGGATGACGAACGGTTGTTTATTATTGCTGGTTTGTCCATTGAGCCGACCAGTGGTGGTTTGTATGTTGACGCTATTCAGCTGGAGGCCAAGACCAGCCCGTCAAGTTTCCACGAAGGCTACAATAGTGGTACGGAAACGGCAAAATATTTACAGTTGGCACCCGATTGGCTTGGTTGTTCGGGCGATGAAAACGATTCCGCCGCTTGTCGAGATTACGCCGCGTCTTGTTCGGCCACTGATGCCGGTTGCTCACTTTATACACCGGTTGACGGCGATCCGGCTGTGCCCGCGATTTTGGCCGATGGCGATGAGTGTCCGGCGGAATGCGTTGGTTACACCACTTACGCTCAGGAAGACACGGCTTACGATACCGGCGAATTTCCGCTTTATTTTATTGCCGATACGGCCGAGGCTTGCGGTTCTTCCGAAGTCGGCTGTGACGAATTTACTAATTTAGAAACCGAGCAAGTTGAGGTTTATTCCTATCTGCGTGCCTGCGTTACTTCGGAAATGGCTGATGACGAAGCCGAGGCTGTTTACTTTACTTGGGAGGGATCAGACCAAACCGGTTACCAACTGGTTTCGTATCAATTGTTAAAATCCAACCTTTCTTCTTCGGCCACAATAAATTATTCGGAAACCTCCGGGGTTGATGACACCGCGGCCGGTGATGCCCCTTGTACCAATTGGGAAGTTACTTCGGAAAGCACTTTGGAATGCCAAGACAATTCCGCGACTTTGGCCGCCCTTAATGAATGTAACGAACACGCCGATATTTTGACCGAGCCGGACTGCCGCGAATTCTACGATGAAAGCGGCGATATTCACTATCGCTTATATTCAGAGACTGTCAGTATTTCCGATGACTGCACAGCTTATCGCAAAACCGATGCTAACGAAACCGACTGTGACGCTTCGGGCGGTTACTTTACAGCTTCCGGTGAATGTCGATATTTTGTTGAACCAAACGAAAGCACAGCTTGTTCCGCGGCCGCGGCCGGTTGTCGCGAATACACCGGCGGGTCCAGTCGCAATTCCTCGGTTATTTTTAATGACTACTTCGAGGAAGGGAGCTACGACAATTGGGAAATTTTTGATGGTTCGCCAGCCCTTTCTGTTAGCAATGAATCAGTTGCCGTTGACGGTCACTCCTTGCGAGTTGTTGCCGGCTCCAGCAGCGATGCCTTTCAGGTTCTTCATGATGTCAGTGCCACTGGCTCGACTTGCACTGATGAAGCCGGTTGCGAATCAACTGACGGCGTGTGTACTGTTGATTATAGTGAAACCTACTGTGGCGTTTTGGTTGATGAATTAACAGCTGGAAAAACTTTTGTTGTCAGTTTTTGGGCCAAGGGTACTGGCAGTTTAACCGCCAGTTTAGTCGAAGGCGGTGGGGCAGGGGATGTTCATAATTTTGATGACGCCGTGGAATTAACCACTGGTTGGCAGTTGTTTGAACTGGGGCCGCTTGATACCTCGGGCAGTGATTATTCTAGCTTTGATGAAAACGCCGTTCTAACCTTTTTTGCTTCTGATGAAGATCAGATTTTCTATATTGATAATGTCCAGCTTGAACAAACCGAAGAAAACTTAACGCTTATTAAGGATTCCTGGGTAACCCCGTCGACCTGCGACGAAACGCCAGATGGCGCGCCGTCGGATCAATATTATTTGGGTTGCGAGGAATATACCGACCAAAACGATCAAACCTTGTACCTCTATCAATTCTCTGATTTGTGTTCGGAAGAAGTGGTTGGTTGTGAAGCAATTTATGACACGCAAAATTCCGCTTCGCCTTATACTGAATATTATAATTTAAGTTGTTATACCGACAGCGGGGCCGCGGCGGTTTCGGCCACGGTTTGTCATTTTGATCAAAACATGGACGGTGCTGACGAGGCTGACGAAGAAGTTTGTACAATTGTCGCCGGATACACCAATTGTCAGTTTGATTACGACGGTAATTTGCCGGTGCCTTTGCCAAACAATATCAAACTTGGCCCGGAAGCGGTTTATGTGCCGGCCGATGAAGTTAAGTATGCTGTGGTTGACCAGAGCTTTACCTGCGAAGCCGATAATATGGGCTGTATCGAGGTCGGGAAACCGACTTTCAGTCAGGATCGCACGGTTGTGGAAAGTTTCACTTCAACCTACGTCTTAAACCAGCCTGATAATTATGGGGCGATTCAGTGTTCGAACGATGAATTGTTCTGTGCCGAATGGGCTTCGACCAAAGACGGAAATTACTACTTTAAAGATCCTGGCGAGCAAGATTGTGAATATAAGAGCGGCGTGACTATTGGTAGTGGCACTTACGACGGTTGGTTTAGATCCGGGACAACTGATTTCTGTTATGGTTCGGGTTTTTGTTCTGAAAAAGTTGCCGGAGCTGACGTTGCTTGTAACGAAGACAGTGACTGTGCCAGCGTCGGAGCCGGAACTTGTGAATTCCAAGACGGTTCTTATATAGTTAACGGAAATTACTCGGGAATTTGGTATAACGGCGATAATGATTACGCCGGTTGGGCCGCGGTTTGCGACGGTTATGATTTGTGTACGGAATTCCTTGACCCGCTAGCCACCCAAGAGGAAGCTTCGACTGAAGGCACCTCGTTCTTCTATCTGAATAACGAAAGTCTTGATGAAAAATCTTTGGCAGCCAGCGCTCGTTGCGACGGCCAGGTTAGTTTGCTTGATGGTTGCGTTTTGTTTGACAATCGACTTGATCAAGAATTGGCTTATGCCGCTTCGCCAAGTTATTTGGTTTCTTTGCACGCCGACCTTTTCTTTGGTGACACCCCAAATTCCCTGCAAGATCCGGTTTCCTGCGATAACCCGGCCATTGACGGGGAATACACCCTAACGACCGGCGATGAAGTAAACATTTGTCAGCAGCGTTGCGCTTACGAGGTGGCCAGCGGACACAGTATAGATAATTTGTCGGTCGACCAAGGCCCAAGCAGTGCTGATACGAACATGTTCTTCGGCGGCGCTTGTATTTACGATTCCGATTGCCAACTCGGTCGCGACAGTTTAACCAACGCCGATGTCGAAGGCTCTTGTTTTGACCTTGATATTGATAGCGATGGCAGTGTTGAAACCAATGAAATGATTTTTGGGGCAGCCGCTGATCTTTCCGGTTATGTTATTCAGAACGACACTAACAATGTTTTGAAAGTTTACCGTGATCGCGAGTGTTCCGAATGGTTGGCTTGTTCCAGCTCGTACGCGGCCTGGGATGAGCGCACCAGCCAATGGACTGATGTGTGCGAGGAAGTTGGTTTATGTGACCAATACGACGCGGCCGGCACCGAGGGCGGGACCTGCACCAGTTGGGTTGATGAATCCGCAACCGTTCTTGACCTTGATGAATATTCCGGTCGCAACACTTCCTGGTATGGTTTGGATTACTCCGGTTACGCTATCCCCGATCAACTGCCGGCGCAATACTACGAACAAATTGACCTTGGTGGTTATTGCACCAATACCGATGGAGAAATTGCTATCAACGGTGATGAAGCGGTTATAATAAATTGCAGTTCCGATAGTGACTGTACGACTGTTTTTGCCACACGCTGTACTAATTTTGAAGATTTGTCCAGCAATGATATTAGTAATTATGATTTAGCCGGTGGTTATTATTTAGCCTATTTGGCTTCTTCGTGTGAAGAAGCCTCCGGCGATAATTGTACTGTTGGTTTCTGTACTGATACCGGTGAACCGTGTTCGGACAACGATCAGTGTCCCGGGGCTGAATGTACTGTTGGTTATTGTGAAGACGCCAGCACCACTGATTGTAGTAGCGATGCTAATTGTACTGACCCAGATTATTCTGAATGTAAAAATGGTATTTGCACCAATGTCACCACGGAAACTTGTATTAATGATAGTGAATGCACGCCCGGTTCCTGCGTGCCCGGGGCTTTGGCTTTGACCGGTACTTGTTACAACAACGCTTGTCTGGTTGGTCTTGATGGTCAACCGTTCAGTGTTAGTAATTCAGAAGAAAAAGGCTGCCGCGGTTACCCGGAAACCCTTTCACCTTTCCCGAATTCGATTGTAAATTCTTGGATTAATCCAGGTCCAGACAGTGAACCACTCACCAGCGGCACCTACAATTTAGATGTTAAACCTTACGACTTTGTCTACGGGTTTAATGATGCCAATGTTTGCAGCCCGCTTTCCACAGGGACAGTTGGTGATTATTTTACAGCGGCCGACGACTGCAACTGTTCTTACGAAAAAACCACTTATGGCGAAGACTCGGCTTACCGCTATTATCCATTGGATACAGGGAAGGATGAAATGTTAGATGGTGTTTGTATCGGCGGTTCGAAACCAGGGGCCCAATGCGATTCCGATGATGATTGTAAAGTGGGGGATTGTACAAATGAAAATACTGCCGACACAAGTTGTTCTGGTACATGTCAATTACTTTCTAAGAACGAAACTTTGTTCGGCTGGGACGGCTATTGTATTGAGCGTGACACTTCTGTTCAGCTTTTCGGTTCTTCCGACGATGCCGATCGCGCTTGTTTGACCTGGCTGCCGATTGATCAGCTGGCTGGCAGTCGCGACATGTATGCCAACAATACTGAGGCAGGGTATGAAGGCGGAAACCTTTTCTACTGCGCCGAGGTTGATGTGGCTTACAACATCGGAACGACCGGGTTGGGATGTGCTGAATCTTATAACGGGGTCTGTAATGACGGTGATTGGGATGTCTTTGTCGAAAAAGTGTTTAGCGATGGAGACTGCGCTGGTTCGATTGCCTGCCAGGACGGATCTTTCGCGGTTATGGGTGGTTGTGGAAATTTGGTGGATGACGTCGACTCAACTCCAGGAGATGGTACCTTTTCTTGTGATGAACCAGGGGACAATGACTGCCCATTCTTTTGTGTACCAAAAGCCTCTTATAAAACGGAAAAAGATTCTCTTGGAGAGATTGGTGACAAGTGTTTGCCTCCGGGTAACATTAGTGCCGTTTCATTAAAGAAGGTTGCTGATACCGAACTGGATGATGGTAGTTTCTTGGCATCACTGATAAAAAATAAATCCGATGGCGGAGATCGAGAAGTTGAGTTAGCAGACGATCAAGATTTTTACATTTATTTGGTTGCAAAAATAGATGATGCTTATGAATATTATAACGACTGCGTAACTCGCGGTGTTTATGATTCATTAGAAAATTTTATCTACCCATACCAAACGGTGGATGAAATTCCTGAAAGCGAGGCTGGTAGTAAGGGTTTTAGTGGCCTGACCACCAATATTGGTTCCTATGCGGCCTGTACTTCAGTTGTTCAAGTTTCTCAAGAAGCACCGGACGACAATGGTGAATTTAACAAAGCTTGGACCAATCGTGTTTGGAACGGAAATCCTGGTTTGTATTCTTTAGAAGGCAGTGATTCTGATTATCTTGGTTATACCCCGGATACTTTGCAGACAATTTTCGGTAAGGCTCTAGATATAGATACGGTCAATGGTTACCCTGATCCATATCCGGATCGAATTGCCGTATGCACCGATGTTGAACCAACAGGGCTCGATGATTATGATTATTTAATTACCACGCCGACTACGGTCGAAAATTTGAATGCCGATGGCACGACTTGTTCTGACAGCGATCTTGATCCAAGCGATCTTACTGGTTTAGAAGCAATGCCTTACGCCACCATTTCAGGCGTTTCCAGCAGCACCGCTGGTTGGATAGATCACGACGGAACGTTGGGGAGTTACTGTTCGGATCTTGATTCCGATTCTGATTGTGAGTGTTCCAGTGACGCAGAATGTAACAATGGAGTTTTGTGTACCGCAGGGTTATGTGATGGTGGAGAAAATAATGGGGCAGAATGCGATGATGTTACCGACTGTTACTTTGCGACATGCGATTATCACAGAGTCGGACGTTCTGGAAGTTTACAATGTAACGTTGCCAAACCATTTTCCCTTTCTTTAAGTGTTGGTGATTTTTCCGACGCTCAAGGTCTTCTTAAACAAATTTTTGCTGAGTCATATGGCCTGTATGAATTTAAGGATCAATACAACACAATCGGTGCCAGCACTAGCGGACAAGGTATAACTTTAGAATGGGAGGAGAAAGGTGAGTTTAGCGAGGTAACAAGTTTTGAAGAAGGTCAGGGCGACTGGATCTGGGATGATGTTGCAGCCGAAGGTGATATCTACGGCGACACCAGGGCCAATAAGGGTACGACTGATGCACCGACCATTGCTTCCGTGGGTCGTTGCTACGGTACCAATTGCCAAGAAGGAAAAGAAAATAAATTCACGGTTAATAATTCTGATGAGGAAAGTTTGGAAGGCAACGAGGGTTCCTTCCATGCCAGTGTTAAATTCTTTGCCTGGGCTGATTCCAACCAAATGCCGATTAGAAATGTTATTGTTGACTGGGGCGATGGTGACCGAGAAATGCCATACGAAAACTACCCCTGGCCGCTTAGCAGCCAGACCGGTTCCGATGGTGATTCCAGTTATTACAAAAATCACCGCGGCCTTGATTCAGACGAAGATCCGCTTTGCGGCACGGCCGATGAATGGGGCTTTAATACCGGGGCTTGTCAGACTGCTTACTTCAGTTTTGAAAACGATTATTATTGTTCAAGCGATATTGTGATTAATTTAGAGACCGCCGGATATCTGTGCGATGTTGAAGAAAGTACCGGCCGTCTAATAAATTCACCGTGTACTGGTGGTGAGGTTAGTGGCGCGGAAGGAAAATGCGTCTTCCAGCCACGTGTTCATGTCAAAGATAACTGGGGGTGGTGTACGGGATATTGTAATTATAATGATGAGGAATCTTCAAGCAGTTGTTTCGGGGTAAATGAGTGTGATTCAGAATATTGTCCTGGAGGAGCAAGTAGTGTAGATGGAGGAAACTGTAGAGATACCGAATCAAAAATAATCAATCCGTGGATCAATTATGATGGGGTGATTGTGTTAGATTGGCAAGAGTAATCCTCGCCCCAACCCTCTCTTGAGAGGAGAGGGAGAACTCATTAGAAAAAACCCACCGGTATAAGCCGGTGGGTTTAATTTTTTAAAAATATTCAACTTTTAAAATGGAAAAGCCTCACGCGTGCGGGAGCGTGAGGCAGGTCTTGGACCCTGAGCAGTGCAGGGTCGAAGGGTTGCCGGCTAGACTAGTCGGCGCGAACGAGGTGGCGGTGAACCGAGACGGAAGCATCGCCGTGATCGAGAGTGACCTCGGTCATATCGGTGTTGGCGGACCCGACGCACCAGTAGCCGTCCTCGTCCGGGCCGTAGCTGAACGAGAGGCCGGTCATCTTGGTATCGAGGCCGCACTCGGCAGCTCGCGTGATCCCGAAGGTAACGAACTCGCCGTCGGGGAGCACATCGATCTCGTGCTCCACGCTCGGGTAGTCGCTGTCTTCGGTCTCGACCCAGGTTCCAGTGAGGTACGCACCCCACTGGCCGTCGGTCCACTCGGCGTCGTAGTCGCCGTTGGCGGAGACCTCGACGCTCTTGGCACCGAACATGTAGTCGACGTTCTTGGCGTACACGTCGTAGGTGCCGGCGGCGCCGACCGGGATGCGGCACTCCGTGACCTCGTCGCAGGCGAGAGGTTCGAAGTCCTGGTACAGCGAGATCTTCGTCACGACCGAGGTCTTGGCCACGATGGTGGCGAAGTCCGCGTCGGTGTCGGAATCGGTATCGGTGTCCGAATCGACGTCGGTGTCGGTATCGGACGGACCGGTGTCAGTCTCGTCACGCGGGCAACCCGTGAGGGCCAGCCCGAGGATGAGCCACAGGGCAAAGGAGCGGGTCATGGTAGACCTCCGGGTTGTTGAACGAGCGTGGGGCGATCCCCACTGCCTTGGGGGACATCCCCATCTATTATTAATAGACCATAATTTTAGGGTTTTGTCAAGAGTAAAGGGGATTTTTTGGCCTTTTTGGGGCAAATTGTGGATAAGTCCCAAAACCATTAGAAAAATAAAAAAACCGCCATTTTTGGCGGTTGAAGAGTAGTCCTTAAGGAAGACATCTGACGTTTTTAGCCGATTTTCTTGTGTAGCCCTGTCGACAACCGGCATCGTTGAATAAAACGTTGATGGTTCCGAATCCTATTTCACCCTCGGTTTTTTCCAATACAGCACGTAGAGATTTGTCGATATCACGACTTGAAATAAAGAAGCGAAGTTTGCCTCTGCCTGATTCGACTGATCTTCGTCCGTAGAGCTTTTCCAAAAAACCGTAACCGTCTCTCGTATTTTCTAAGGTAAAAGAGCCGGTCACTTCTTCGTCTTCGTCTCCAGTCTGCTTTTCTGTCTCCGAAGCATCGTCTCGCCAGTGCCAGAAGACGATTGTCCCGCGCAGGTCACCGTCTTCGACTGTTTCCAACCAGTCGGCATAGGTGCACGCGATTTTTTCCAAATCGAATACGGTAAAGCCTAACGCTTCGATCTGAATCAGTGCGTGTTGTGGCGCTTGGGAATTGAAGAAGAGATTGGTAAGAGCCGAGACAATAGTCTGCGCCACCTTTTCGTCGATTTTCTCAACTTTTATTTCTATGAAAGCTGTTCTTTTTCCCCCGGCTTCCAGAACATCACTCAAAAAAATAAACATCTTTTCCCAGTCGTTGGGACGGGTGGTAACTTGAATGACGATAGTTTCCGTGATCCTAAAAAGACGATTGGCCCGAATACCAACAACCAGGCCGTCAATTTTGTGGTGATCCAAAACTTGGTCTTGAACAACGATGAAGTGCTGCCGCAGGATTTTAAAGAGCTTGTCTTCCGCTTCGTGTCCTTTGGTGGCCATGAATTCTCCATGCGGATAAGCTAATCTTTTCCTGTTTCTGTCCTTGTGTCAACCAATTATTTATCCCCTCTTTATTCTTGGCAGTTTGGCAAAGATTTGTTATGTATGAATTGAGGGCTGTCTGCTGTGCACACCCCTAATCCGGCCAATGGTCGCTGACCCGCGGTTGATCAACAGCCGTGTTTGGCTTCGGCGAAGGGAGAGAAAACCGTGCACACTTACCATGGCAGTGGTATGGTCTGCGGCTTTGGCGGTTGTCGCGCGCCCGAAGCGCCGCAGCGCGTTGTCCTCCCCGGTTCCTCTTCGAAGACGGACACAGTCGCCCCACCGATCTGGACTTCGAGTCCAACAGGACTGGTCACCGTCATCGTCAAGGGCGAACCCCGAAGGTTTCGCAATGCGGTTCTGCTCCAGTCGCGCGGCTCGCGTCGTTGCCTGCGGTCCACCGCGGAACAGTCCTCGCCGGCGTTTCGTCGGGGCAGCCCGACCCTGCGCCGGTCCTCTTTCGACACTACTCGTGGTGTCGACTCGTTCTCCGCACGACCCTTACTCCTCAAGGGTCGATTTTTTTATTCCCTCTCCTCAATCCTCCCCCGTCGTGGCGACGAGGGAGGAAGAACCCTTTTTATAAAATAATTCCCCCTCCCTCATATGGCCGCATATGGGGGAGGGCTGGGGAGAGGGATTAAGTGGAAAAAATAAAACCTCGCGTCTTTCTGAAACGCGAGGGGAGGGAAGTGGCCCGGCTAGACGCCGAGGCTGAACAGGTCGGGAACGTAGTTGTCTCCGGACATGATCAGGCGGGTCGTGCCGTCGGCCATGTGGAGAGTGATCGAGACCAGTCTGACCCCGGGCATGTAGGCCTCGAGGAAGACATGATCGCGGTGGATTGGCGCATCGGTCCGCCCACCTTTGCCGAGGGCCGCGTGGAAGCCGCCCTTCTCGAGGTAGAGCATCACGGCGTCCGGGTCGCGGACATCGCGGAGCGGCGGAGCGCCCAGGCCGTCGAGGACACCGAAGCCGAGTTCGCCGAGGTTGCCGCGCGTCGGATCCCTCTTGAGCAGGGCACGTTCGGCATGGGCCACGGGGCTGTCACCGATCACTTCGACCACACGGTTGTGATCGAAGCGATAGATGACCGGGAGTTCACTCGGTATGTGCTGGATCGGCAGGAAGCCCGAGGTCTTGCTGTCGCCCTGGTCGTCGTACGGGGCGACGTAGGTTTCGGCCGGGATGCCGTTGCCGACCTGGCCCGGGACCAGGATCCGCCCGGTCGAGGCGAGACACTCGTACGGGTGCTGACCGTTGTCGAGGACGAAATCGCGGTGACGCAGATCGACGAAGAGGCGGCAGTGGAGCCTCTCGACTGCTGTCCAGATCTCGGCCGAGACCGCCTGGTCGAGCAGGGCCTTGATGATGGCCGCGCGCCTCTCAGCCTCGACGAAGTCGACCTCGAGGGCCGGCATCATTTCGGCCGTGAAGCCGGGCAGGGTGGCGACGCGAACGGACATGTGCCCGCCGGCCACCATGTGCTTCAGCTGGTGCGTGGCCGACCAGCGAGTGGCGAACAAGGCGCAGTCGGTGAATCGCAGAACCTCGGCGATGTCGGTCTGCCTTGCGTAAGTGGGTATTTCCTCCAACCTTTCGGGCAGCCCCCACGGCCAGAGGAAGCCTTCCTTGGGCAGAGGGGCGCCGTCTTCACCGGTGGACGCGTAGGCCACCAGTTCGACCATCAGATGGCGCCTGCCGTTGTTCTTCTTGGGGAAGAGATAGCGCACCCGAGCGGCGAATTCACGCAGCCAGCGCCAGTCCTCGGTGTCGACCTCGCTGCCGTGCGGCAGGTCGATGAAGATCACGATGCGGTCGTCGTTCGGCTGGAGACCGAAGACACCATCCACGAACTTGAAGACCCGATCCGAGTCCAGGTCTTTCACCCGAACGCTTTTTGGCCCCGAAGGGGGTCGGAGCAACGCTTTACTCATGGTCAACCTCGCGAGCCCTAAGGGGCAAGGGGTGGAAGTGTGGCCTCGGCTGGTTTGCCGAAGTGGCCGCTAAAATATGACCATTTTTGTCGCTAAAAGTCAATACAAAAAAAGAGGCTTTTACGCCTCTTGCGGCTGTCTGTAATTACGCCCATTTTTCCACTACTTTTTCCAAACTTTTTTCAAGCTTTTCAAAACTTGGCAAGTCAACGTATTCATCGGCCCCATGTTGGTTTTCACCCTTGGCCCCCCATATGGCCACCGGGGTTTTCCAGAGTTCGGCCAACACTTGGGCATCGGTGTAACCACCTAGTTCAATATCTTGATACATGTCGCCACCAACCATTTCGTAAAAAATATCCTCAACTAGCTTTAATTGTTCAGCCGGGGTGACAAAGTTTCCCAGTTCCATTTTTGTTTCCACTGATTCGACTATCACGCCAGTCCCCCTTAAACCATTCTGAAAAATTTCTTTTATTTTTGTACCATCAAGACCGGGGACAGTGCGGACTTCAAGAATCACTTCGCAATAGTCGGGAATAATATTTCCGGCACTGCCAAAAACCGTGAAACCATCAGGTCGATGATATTGCAGAGCACCACAACGAACCGTAGCAATGTTTAAGGTCGGGTGACCAAGATATGGATCAGAATAATCTTTTAAAACATCTTGCAAAGCGTTGACACTTTGATTTAAACCTTTAAAAGCACTGATACCGCTTGATGGTCTGGCGGCGTGGCCGGTTTTGCCGGAGAGAACATAACGAAGTTCCACAATACCACGACAGCCGCGGCGTAATTTGCCACCGGTCGGCTCCATGCAAATTATAAGTTTTGGATTAAGTTTGCCGCCATATTCTTGGACAAATTTTTTGATGCCAAGTGAATCGTATTCTTCATCACAATAAAACAGTGCTCCTACGCCGGGTTTTCCCAACTTTACGGCTTGTTCCACGGCGCGCACTACAGCCACGGCGCCACATTTCATATCAAGGCTGCCGCGACCATAAAATCTGGTGCCTTTTAATTCGCCGCTTGGCGAAGCCGTCCAGCTCTTTCCTTCTTCCACTGTATCAATGTGGCACAAAAAGAGCAGGGAAATCGGACTGTTATCATGAACAAGCAGGTTGGCTCGGCCTTCCTCGATTTTTTGTTCTTCAACAATAAGTTTAGGAACATTTTTTTTAAAATAATCACGCAAAAAACTGACCACTTCGTATTCCATTCGTCCAGTGGTGTTTTGTGCGTTTTTATCGCTCGGAATTCTAACCAGTTGTTCGAGTAAGGTTAGAGAATCCATATTTTTTACTAGATTTTTTCCTTTCCGACCCAGGGTCGCAAAACTTCAGGAATAATAATTGAACCATCGGCCTGTTGGTAGTTTTCTAAAATGGCGATAAGAATACGGCCAATGGCAAAAGCCGTGCCGTTAAGAGCGTGAATAAGCTCGTTTTTACCCTCGGCATTTTTGTAGCGGATTTTTAAGCGACGGGTTTGATAATCAGTGGTGTTGGAAGTGGAATGAGTCTCGCGATACATTTTTTGCGAGGGAATCCAGGTTTCAATATCGTAGGTGCGGGCTGACGGTCGGCCGATATCGCCCGAGCAAAGACGCATGACCCGGTAGGGAAGACCAAGACCTTTCATTAGTTTTTCTTCCATCGACAAAAGGAATTCATGCTCAGCATCGGATTTTTCCGGTTCAACGAAAGAGAACATTTCTAATTTGTCGAATTGGTGCATGCGTAAAATTCCGCGAACATCGCGACCATAGCTGCCTGATTCACGGCGATAGCACGAGGAAAAACCAAGGTAGCGCAGCGGCAACTTTTCCAAGGGCAAAATTTCGTTCATGTGCATGGGGCCAATGGCTTGTTCCGAGGTGCCGATCAAAACCGCGTCATCATTTTTTAAATGATAAATTTCTTCTTCACCGCCGTGTTCCAAATAACCCATGGCGCCCATGGCTTCGGTGGAAATAATGTGTGGCGGAAGAACCGGAACAAAACCTTCCGGGACTAAGGTTGAAATTACGTAATTGATTAAAGCAAATTCCAAAAGTACGGCATCACCCTTCAGGTAAGTGAAGCGACTACCAGAAACTTTTCCGGCGCGATCAATATCAATAAGATCAAGGGCTTCGCCTAAAGCCACGTGGTCCTTTGGTTCAAAAGAAAATTCTGTCGGTTTACCGACTTCCCGAAGCACTTCGTTGTCATCGCCATCTTTTCCGGTTTTAACATCATCACGAAGCAGGTTTGGATATTTTTTATTTCAATTTCCAAGTTTGTTTCAAGCTCGGTCAAACGGTCTTCGGCGGTTTTTATTTTTTCTTTAAAATCGCGGCCGGCTTCAATTAAAGCGGCTCGTTTGTCGGCTTCGGCTGTGCGGACAGCTTCGGCGGCTTCCTTAGCCAAGCGGCGAAGTTCTTCAGTCTCCTGTAGAGCCTTATTTTTTTCCTCGGAGAGTTTTTGAACAATTGATAAATCAATCTCCGCACCGCGGCGTTTATTGTTTTTATCAAACAAATCGGGGTTTTGAAGTAATAATTTAATATCAATCATAGTATTCTTATTTTGCTCCAAAATCAGTTTTTCGTCCAGTCCAATTATATCGTAATATAAAAACAAAGGGTTGTTTTAAACCCTTTGTTTTTATTGATTTTTTGATTAAGCCTCTAGAAGAAACCTAGTAAAAATCGTAACCGGCAGGTCCATAACATTTTTGGCCCAGTTGGTACCAAAGCGTTCTATGGCCGCGATTTCACTGGGGATCCATCTAAGAATTGGCCGATAATAGTCATCGGGATTTTCTATTACTTCAAAGACCCGAGCGTCAGATTCAATCTTAACCAATCTAACTCCTGGCTTGGGCAGGATTGGACCAGCCAAGGTCATGGTTGTTAGAGTGGCGTCAGTCACAGCCTTGATCCCATCAAACGAATCTTGCCAAGTGAAATATGTTGCTTCGTTCAAAAAAGGACGACGAGTAAGATCCTCGGTCACATAATAAACCGTGGAGAAGAACGGACTCTTAATGTAGTCACCGGGTGAAACTGGAGTTATGTCTTCAAGCTCGCCCGTCACCGGTGAATAGGTTTGGGGAAGAACAGTAGTGTCAGAAGGAGAATCTGAAAGAGAAATTGAATAAGTTTCCGTATCCATAATTCCTGCCAAATCAGTCAACTCCAATTTAAAGATAATTTTGGTACCAGACATACTGTTTGGTGTATGCCATTCGTAACTGTCGGAATTAACTACTGGCCCATCAATTTTGACATAAGTCTCTCCATCATCTAAGGAATACCAAAGATTAACGAAATAAGACATTTGAGTTGTAAGCCAAGTAAAACTGGTGTCTTCGTTAGTTTTTAGTATTGTGGCAAGAGGGAAACGCTTTTGTGTTACAACAAAATTACTTGTTGTAACCGGGGTAGTTCCATTAACAAGAGTCGAAGAACTCGACCCCTTCTTCGTCGTCCGGGCACTGATTGAACTCAAAGTCGATTCATTCCCGTAGGTGTCGACAGCGAAGATTTTAACGTAATAGGTTGTAGATCGGGAGAGACTGGTGATTGTCGTGGTGGCGGTGGTGGCC
>Ga0172379_10005492_pt1 | contig 17694 bp, 17 predicted proteins | sample GrowelOW334metaG_FD_119756 | JGI IMG/M metagenome (GOLD analysis project Ga0172379, IMG submission 119756) | Groundwater microbial communities from an aquifer near a municipal landfill in Southern Ontario, Canada - Groundwater well OW334 metaG | ecosystem: Environmental > Aquatic > Deep... | reverse complement strand
CTCAAGACGCGCATCCTCAAGGGCATCGAAGAAATGAACCAGCTTCCCGTCGTGTTTCGCTGGAACAAGTTCGACATCGGAATCGCTTAAGTTGTATGTGTATTAGTGAAACGAACTACTAGTGCATACGCTTGATCTGAGCAAGCTACAGGTTCGTCAGTTCGCGCTGTACCATGAACGCCGAAATCTGGCGGAGTACGAAGGCTATATGGATGTGGATGAGCCCTTGCTGGCAGAACTGATCGCCGCGACCGACGCCCTTCTGCCGCAAGTACAGCAAGCCATGGCAAAAACAGGATAAACGGGTTATTCGTAATCCGTGACTGATTTTCCGTTTTGTACGTTTCTCAGCACCGGGAGCCGGAGCGAGGCCACGTGACGGCGCCAGCACCAACTCTCCGACCGCTTCTCTGTGGAATTACCCGAGTTGGGTTAACCGACCAAAACCTTCAAGCGCACCCCCAACAAACCCATTTTCCGACGCGCCCGTTGACACGAAGACCTTTGTCGTTTAATTTAACCATATGGTTAATTACGAGGCCCAGTTGGACGCAGTCTTCACGGCCCTGGCTCACCCGGCGCGGCGGGCCGTGTTGGCACGGCTGTGCACAGGCGAGGCGACGGTGGGCGAACTGGCCCAGCCTCTGGACATGTCCCTGCCGGCCGTCACCAAACATCTCAAGGTGCTGGAGCGGGCCAATCTGATCAGCCGGAGCAGGAACGCCCAGTGGCGGCCCTGCCGGCTGGAAGAGGCGCCGTTGAATGCGGCGTCAGGCTGGATCGAGGAACAGCGTAAGGTCTGGGAGTCCCGGCTGGACCGCCTCGAAGTCTATCTACGTAGCCTGGAAACCGAGAAAGGAAGAAGCGATGACCATCGATGAAAAGGAACGCGAACTGGTGCTCCAGCGGGAAGTCGCCTTCCCCCGTGAACTGGTGTGGAAAGCCATGACTGTCCCGGAGCACCAGAACAGGTGGTGGGGGCCGGACGGCTTCAGGAACGAAGGCGTGACCATGGATTTCCGGGTCGGCGGCGCCTGGACGTTTGACATGGTGGGGCCCGACGGCACGCGTTACCCCAACCACGTGGTGTTCAAGGAAATCACGCCCCCGTCCCGATGGGTATCCGACCATGGCGATGGCGAGCGGGTATGGTTCGAATCCACCGTCACCCTGGAAGAAACGGCCACCGGCACGCTGATCACACTGCGCCATCTTTTCCCGAGCAGGGAATCCCGCGACGAGGTGGTCGAGAAGTACGGCGCTATCGAGGGCGGCAAACAGCACCTGGCGAAACTCGAAGCCTACCTCCGGGACAACCTCTCATGAGCGGCGACCTGTCGCTCGCGCTCTACGGCCATCCCTTCTCCTCGTACACCCAGAAGGTGCTCATCGCGCTGTACGAGAACGGCACGCCTTTCGAGTTCCGCTGCCTTGGCCCGGATACACCGCAACACGCGGCCGAGTGGTTGCGGCGCTGGCCATTGCGCAAGTTTCCGCTGCTGGTGGACGGCGAGCGCAACATCGTCGAGACCAGCATCATCATCGAGTACCTACAGCTCGTGCATCCAGGGCCGGTGCGCCTGCTGCCCGCCGACCCGCTGGCCGCGCTGGAAGTGCGCTTCCTCGATCGCTTCTTCGACCTGCACGTGATGGAGGCGATGCAGGTTGCGGTAGATAGTGCGCTGAAGCGAGTTCCGGTGAAGAGCGAGGACGGGCTGGTCATTGCCAGGGAAAGGCTGGAGCGTGCCTACGCCTGGCTCGAAGGGCAGCTTGCCGGCAAGACTTGGGCCGCGGGTGCGGACTTCACCCTGGCGGACTGCGCGGCCGCGCCCTCGCTGTTCTACGCTGACTGGACGCACCGGATTTCCGAGGCGTTTCCGCTGCTGCGCGCCTACCGCGCGCGCTTGCTGGCCCGCCCGTCCTTCGCCCGGGCGGTGGAGGAGGCGCGACCGTTCCGGCCTCTCTTTCCCCTGGGAGCGCCCGACCGCGACTAAAGCCACGCGCCCCCAACATTCCCGCGCATTGACATTTGCCGGGTCGTGCGGTAATTTTCGCCGTGTGGCGCCGATTTGAACCATCAGCTTGCGGGCGCTTAATAAATACGGCTAAAGCGGGAACAGGGAAACCCGATCCGCATCAGCCGATCGGGTTTTTCATTGGACGAACAAGTGAGTACGGTGAGTGACAAGAACAGCGGCGTAGGCATCGTCGCACCGCAACGCGCCCATTTCGATGCGCCCCTCCAATTGAGGAGCGGGGCCGTGCTGCCGGCCTACGACTTGGTCTACGAGACCTACGGCAGCCTCAACGCCGCCAAATCCAATGCCATCCTGGTCTGCCACGCGCTGTCCGGCCACCACCATGTCGCCGGACTGTATGCCGACCAGCCGAAGAGCCGCGGCTGGTGGGACAACCTGGTCGGCCCCGGCCGACCACTCGATACGGAACGCTTCTATATCGTCGGGGTGAATAACCTCGGCGGCTGTCACGGCTCGACCGGACCCTCCTCGCCCAATCCGGCGACCGGCAAGCCCTGGGGCGCCGATTTCCCGGTGGTCACGGTGGACGACTGGGTCCAGGCGCAGGCGCGACTGGCCGACTTCCTGGGCATCGCCAGTTGGGCGGCGGTGGTCGGCGGCAGCCTCGGCGGCATGCAGGCGCTGCAATGGGCCATCGACTTGCCGCAACGCATCCGCCATGCCCTCGTCATCGCCGCCGCGCCGAAGCTGACGGCGCAGAACATCGCCTTCAACGACGTGGCGCGCCAGGCCATCATCACCGACCCGGATTTCCACGGCGGGCATTTCTACGAACATGCGACGGTGCCCCGGCGTGGCTTGCGGCTGGCGCGCATGTTGGGCCACATCACCTATCTGTCGGACGACCAGATGGGGGAAAAATTCGGCCGGGTGCTGCGCAACGATACGGGCGCCTTCAGTTTCGGCTATGGCGTCGAATTCGAGATCGAGTCCTACCTACGCGCCCAGGGCGACAAGTTCGCCGGCTTTTTCGACGCCAACACCTATCTGTTGATGACCAAGGCGCTGGATTATTTCGACCCGGCCCACCGCCACGACGGCGATCTGGCCGCCGCGCTGAAGCCGGCCCTGGCGAAGTTCCTGGTGGTTTCTTTCACCACCGACTGGCGCTTCGCCCCCTCGCGCTCGCGGGAGATCGTCAATGCCCTGCTGAAGAACGACCAGGACGTGAGCTATGCCGAAGTCGCCAGCAGCTTCGGCCACGACTCCTTTCTCCTCGAAGAACCGCAGTACCATGCGGTTTTGCGGGCCTATCTGGGGAGGATAGCCCTATGACCCACATGCTCGGACGGCCGGACTTCGAGGTCATCGCCGGCTGGGTCCAGCCCGGTGAGCGGGTTCTCGACCTGGGCTGCGGCGACGGGGCCCTGCTCAAGCTGCTGATCGAGACCCGCGGCATACGTGGCTACGGCGTCGATATCGACGATGCCAACGTGCTCGCGGCCATCGCCAACGGCATCAACGTGATCCAGAGCAATCTCGACGCCGGGCTGGCCGGCTTCGTCGATGGCGCTTTCGACCATGTGGTGCTGTCGCGCACCCTGCAGACGATACGCCATACCCAGGAGATACTTGCCGCGATGCTGCGCGTCGGTCGCGAGGCGGTGGTCTCCTTCCCCAACTTCGGCTACTGGAAGAACCGCGCGGCGGTGCTGGGCGGGCGCATGCCGGTTTCCGAGGATCTGCCCTACCAGTGGTTCGACACGCCCAACGTACGGTTTTTCACCATGCTGGATTTCGAGGCGCTGTGCGCGGAAATGGGTATCCTGGTGCGCGATCGCCAGGTGCTCGACGAACAGGGGAAGCTGGTGACCGAGGAACATAATTTCCTCGGCAGCCTGGCGGTATACCGGATTACGCGAACGCCTTGACACCCCGACCGTCGCATCGATACAACACTTTCACAAATTTGTGGGGACCGATTCAACCTTTTCGCAACTTGTCCGTTATGCTGATTACGCACTCCAAATTTGATGGGAGGCAATGAAATGGTGATCATCATGGACATGGCAACGGGCAGGCATATCGAGGACGAATTCGGTGCCTTCGAGGAGGAAGTGCTCAACGCGCAGTGGCTGCCGCAGCCCGTGCAAGCGCAACTCGGCATGCAGAAAGCCACGCCCAGCACCGTCTCCCGCACCGTCACCTGCCTGGATGCGGACGCCTTTCTGCGTAACATGTATCTGGTCCAGGAATAGGCCGGCCACAGACCCACCTGCTATCATGGCGCGCCCTACATCAGCCTAGCGCGCCATGAGCACCCCCCAGGAACCCCGCACCGAACGGCGTAGCGACTACCGCCATTTTCTCGCCATCCCCACCCGCTGGATGGACAACGATGTGTATGGTCACGTGAACAATGTGATCTACTATTCCTACTTCGACACCGTCATCAACGAATACCTGATACGCGAAGGCGGACTCGATATTCACGACGGCAGCGTGGTGGGTTACGCGGTCGAGACCAACTGCCGGTTTCACCGCTCCTTCAGCTTCCCCGATACCATCGATGCCGGCTTGCGCGTCGGCCACCTCGGCAATACTTCCGTGCGCTACGAGATCGGCCTGTTCCGCCAGGGTGAGGACAAGCCGGCCGCCACCGGGCATTTCGTGCATGTCTTTGTCGCCCGCGAGACCGCCAAGCCGACCGCGATTCCCGCCAGCATCCGCGCCTGCCTGGAACGGCTGTGCGTCTGATCCGTCGGGAATAAGCGCCGATGCCCCGCTCCGGCGAACAGCCCGGCCAGGAACGCATCATCGCCCTGCTGTGTCTGGCCGAGGTGTTGAGCATGAGCGGTTTCGCCACCTGGCCGGCGCTGTTGCCGCAACTACAGGAGACCTGGCGCCTGTCCGGCAAGGAAGCGGGCCTGGTCGGCGGCGTCTTCTTCTGCGGCTATATGCTGGCGGTGCCCTGGCTTTCCGGCCTCACCGACCGTATCGACGCCCGGCGGGTGTACTTCTTTTCCTGTCTGCTCACCGCGGCAGGCTGCCTGGGTTTCGCCCTGGTTGCGGAGGGCGCGCTGACCGCCGGATTGTTCCAGATGATTACCGGCGCGGGGCTCGCCGGCACTTACATGCCCGGCCTGAAGGCGCTCACCGACCGGGTCGGCGGGCCGCGCCAGGCGCGCTATGTCGCTTTCTACACCTCCACCTTCGGCATCGGCGCCAGCGTTTCCTATGCCCTGTCGGGCGGCATCGCCGATGCCTTCGGCTGGCGCAATGCCTTTGTGCTGGCGGCGCTTGGACCGCTGCTGGCCAGCGCCCTGATGCTTGCCATGTTGCGGCCGTTGGCGCCGCCGGCGGCTGTCTCCCATCGCCCAGGCTTACTGCACATGCTGGGCGTGCTCAAGGACCGGGCGGTGCTCGGCTATGTGGCGGGTTACGCCGTGCATTGCTGGGAGCTGTTCGGCCTGCGCGCCTGGATCGTCGCCCTGCTGGCCTTCGGCTTCGCTGCGGGCAGCGCCGCTGCGGTGCCGGTGCCACTTTCACCCGCCAGTGCCGCCGCGCTGATAAATCTCATCGGCATTCCGGCCAGCATCCTGGGCAACGAGCTGGCCGGGCGGTTCGGCCGACGCAGGCTGATACTCGGCGTCATGCTGCTGTCCGGCGTGCTCGCCTGGCTGGCCGGCCTGGCGATCCTGTGGCCCTGGCAGTTGCTGCTGGGCGTATTGCTGCTCTACAACGTCGCCGTCATGGCCGACTCGGCGGCGCTGACCGCCGGCCTCATCGCCGCAGCCGATCCGCGGCGGCGTGGGGCAGCGATGGCGGTCTATTCGATGTTCGGCTTCGGCGCGGGATTCTTCGGACCGCTGTTGTTCGGCGCGGTCCTCGATGGTGGTGGCGGCCACCTGTCCGCCACGGGCTGGCTGCTGGCCTGCGGCAGCCTCGGGCTGGGCAGCCTGCTGGCACCACTGGTTACGCGCCTGGGGCGGCTCAGGCGTTAAGGATCACAAGGTGTGCAGCCGGTCGCCGCGGCTGAAGCCGAGCAGGGGTTCTTTCAAGCCGCGACCGAGGGCAATCACCTTGAACAACTCGCCCATCTCGTTGGGCGAGATCAGCTTGCCGACGGCGCGCGACTGAGCCAGGAAAGCCTTGCCGGTCTGGTCGGGCAGGCGTCCGAGGATTTCGGTAATCCCGCAGTTGAGAAGGAACCGGGCCTGACCGGTATAGCCGAGCACGTCGAGTCCGGCTTCGAATCCGGCTTCGGCGACGGCGGTGAAATCGACGTGGGCGGTGATGTCGTTGAGTCCCGGCCACCACAACGGATCGCCGTGGGCGTGGTGGCGATAGTGGCACATCAGCGTGCCGCTGGAGCGCTGGGGGAAGTAATACTCGGCACGGGGGAAGCCGTAGTCGAGCAGCAGCAGGGCGCCGCGTTCGAGGATGCGGCCCCATTCGCCCAGCCAGGCGCGTGCGGCCAGGCCGATCTCCGAGACATAGGGTGCGGCGAGCGGGACTTCGCTGGTCAAGGTGCGTGCGGCCTGGAGCAGTTCGCCCTGCGCCGGCCGGGTCGCCCAGGTGAGGCTGCCGCGCTCGTCGAGCACAACGCCGCGCTGGAGGATTTCTTCAGCGGCACTATCTTCACGCCATTCGATCAAGGCCACAGGCATGGCATCGAGTACCTCGTTGCCCAGCACCAGGCCGGCGAATGTCGCCGGCAAGGCATCGAGCCAGGTCACGCGGGGGGCGAGATGTGGCGCCATTCTGATCAGCGTTTCCTGCTGGCGCGCGCGCAGTTCGCCGGAGAGTTCGAGGATCAGATAATGTTCCGGCAGGCTGCCGGTCCGCTCCAGTTCGAGGAGCAATTCCGCCGCCAGGATGCCCCGGCCGGCGCCGACCTCGAGGATTTGCGGCGCCGAGCTCGCCATCACTTGGGCGGCCTGCACCGCCAAGGTGTGGGCGAACAAGGGAGTGAGTTCGGGGGCGGTGATGAAGTCTCCGGCCGCACCGAATTTCTGCGAACCGCCGCTGTAATAGCCCAGCCCCGGCGCATACAAGGCCAGTTCCATGTAGCGGGAAAACGGAATCCAGCCGCCGGCGGCGGTGATGTCCGCGGCGATCAGCTCGCACAGGGCGGCGCTGGCCGTGCGCGCGTCGGCGGAAGGTTCGGGCAGGCGGGTGTTCATTGCGCGGGGAGATTCCTTGGTCATCCGGCCAGCATTGTGCCATGATGCTGGCCGGCAAAATGCGCGGATAGGCAGGACATGGCGGCGGTGGAGGATATGGATTTCGAGCGGCGCTTCGGCGGCATCGCGCGTCTCTATGGTGCGCCGGCGCTGGCGCGGCTGGCAGCCGCGCATGTCTGCGTCATCGGCATCGGCGGTGTCGGTTCGTGGGCGGCGGAAGCCCTGGCGCGCTCGGCGGTGGGCCGCATCACCCTGATCGATCTCGACCATGTCGCCGAATCCAACACCAATCGGCAGATACATGCGCTCGACGGCGAGTTCGGCAAGGCCAAGGTGCAGGCGATGGCAAGCCGCATTCGTGCCATCAATCCGGCCTGCGTGGTGACCTGCATTGAAGAGTTCGTCGTGGCGGAAAACGTTGCGGCCCTGCTGCCGCCCTGCGATGCCGTGCTCGACGCCATCGACAATGTCCGCGCCAAGGCGGCCTTGATCGCCCATTGCCGCAGCGTCGGTATCGGCATCGTCACCACCGGCGCCGCTGGCGGGCGCTGCGATCCGACCCGCATCCAGGTCGCCGACCTGGCGCGTACCGAGCAGGACGCGCTGGCATCGAAGTTGCGCGCGCGTCTGCGCAAGGAATACGGTTTTACCCGGGATCTCAAGAAGAAATTCGGCGTCGAATGCGTGTTCTCGGTTGAACCCATCGTCCGGCTGGAAGCCGATGGACCGGCCTGCGATGTGGATGAGGCGCCGGGCGACAATGCCAGCCTCCAGGGGCTGAATTGTGCCGGCTATGGTTCTGCGGTGACGGTGACGGCCGCGTTCGGTTTCACCGCTGCGGCGCGGGTGCTGGATCGGCTGATCGGCAGCTAGGCTGTATACTTGCGGGATGACCACTGAACAACCCGTGATTCTGATTACCGGCGCCGCCCGGCGTGTCGGCGCGGAAATCGGGCGCACCCTGCATGCCGCCGGGGCGAGGTTGGTTTTGCATTATCGGCACTCGGCGGCGGAGGCCGAGGCGCTGGCCGCCGAGCTGAATGCGACACGTCCGGACAGCGTCCTCTGCGCATCCACCGACTTGTGCGACGTGGCGCAGATACCGACGCTGGTGGCGGTCGCCATCGAGAAGTTCGGGCGGCTCGATGCGCTGGTGAACAACGCCTCTTCCTTCTATGCCACACCCATCGGCGGCATAACCGAGGCGGACTGGCAGGATCTGATCGGCAGCAACCTGAAAGGCCCGCTGTTCCTGGCCCAGGCCGCCGCACCGCATCTGCGCAAGGCGCGCGGGGCAATTGTGAACATCACCGATATACATGCCGAATTCCCATTGAAGAACTATCCGCTATATTGCGCCGCCAAGGCCGGCCTGCTCGGCCTGACGCGCGCCCTGGCGCTGGAACTGGCGCCGGAGGTGCGGGTCAATGCGGTGGCGCCGGGACCGATCGCCTGGCCGGAGGGCGCCGCCGCCGCCGATTTCGACATGGCCGCGCGCAACGCCATCATCAGCCGGACCCTGTTGCAACATGAAGGTTCGCCCGCCGACATCGCCCGCACGGTGCGCTTCCTGCTGCTCGATGCGCCGTATGTGACCGGCCAGGTGATCAATGTCGACGGCGGCCGCAGCATTTGAAACCATGAACGCTCCGCTCGAGACTCCGCTCACCGCCAGGCAGGTGGACAAGCCCCGCCGCGAAGCCAACAAGCTGGCCAAGCGCCTGCGCCGCGACGCCGGCCAGGCCATCGTCGATTTCAACATGATCGAAGAGGGCGACCGCATCATGGTCTGCCTCTCGGGGGGCAAGGATTCCTTCGGCATGCTGGATATCCTGCTCTACCTGCGCGAACACGCGCCGGTGAATTTCGAACTGATCGCCGTCAACCTCGACCAAAAGCAGCCGGGCTTTCCCGCCGATGTCCTGCCGGATTATCTGGCCAGGCTGGGTGTGCCGTTTCACATCGAGAACCAGGACACTTATTCCATCGTCAAGCGCGTGGTGCCCGAGGGCAAGACCACCTGCGCACTTTGCTCGAGGCTGCGCCGCGGCATACTTTACCGGGTGGCCGGGGAGCTCGGTGCCACCAAGATCGCGCTCGGCCACCACCGCGACGACATCCTGGAAACGCTGTTTCTCAACATGTTCTTCGGCGGCAAGCTGAAGGCGATGCCGCCCAAGCTGGTGACCGACGACGGCAAGCACATCGTGATACGGCCCCTGGCCTATTGCCGCGAGAAGGATCTCGCCGAGTGGGCCGAGGAGCGGCGTTTCCCCATCATCCCCTGCGATCTGTGCGGCAGCCAGGAACAACTCCAACGCAAGCAGGTCAAGCTGATGCTGGGCGAGTGGGAGAAGCGCTTTCCCGGCCGCGTCGAGACGCTGTTCCGCAGCCTACAGAACGTGGTGCCTTCGCATCTGGCGGATACCCGGCTGTATGACTTCGCCGGGCTCAAGCCGAACGGATCACCGAACCCGGACGGTGACAGGGCCTTCGATCCCGAGGAATTCGCCGCGGCCGTGCCGATGACCCTGATGGAGCGCACCTAGCTTGAAGCTTGCCCCGGATACGGCAATGACCAAGAGCACTCCGCTCAGTGTGCGCTGGGCGGACGGTGAACTGATCTTGCTCGACCAGACCCGCCTGCCTGGCGAAATCCTCGAAGAACGCCAGGACAGCATCGAACAGGTATGGGAAGCCATCAAGCAGTTGAAAGTTCGCGGTGCGCCCGCCATCGGCGTTGCCGCGGCCTATGGCCTGTTGGTGGGTATGAAACCCTGGCGCGATCTCCCGTTGAGTGACTTCATGGCAAAGCTTGCGGCGAGTGCCGCTTACCTGAATTCCTCGCGGCCGACCGCGGTCAATCTGGGCTGGGCGCTACAACGCATGTTAGACGCCGCCGCGCGGCAACGTGGGCAGGTGGGCAGCGCCGTGCAGTTGTATGACCTCCTGGTTCTCGAAGCCGTGCGGATTCATGACGAGGACAAGGCGATCTGCCGCGCCATCGGCGAGCACGGACTGGCGCTGATGCATGCGGGGATGGGCGTGTTGACCCACTGCAATGCAGGGGCGCTGGCTACTTCGGAACTGGGCACGGCCACCGCGCCGATGTATTTGGCGCATGAGCGCGGCATCGGCCTGCGGATCTATGCCGACGAAACTCGCCCCCTGCTGCAAGGCGCACGCCTCACCACCTGGGAGCTACAGCGGGCGGGGCTGGACGTCACGCTGATCTGCGACAACATGGCCGCTTACGTCATGTCGCAAGGACTCATCGATATCTGCATCGTCGGCTGCGATCGCGTCGCAGCCAACGGCGACGCGGCGAACAAGATCGGCACCCTGGGCGTCGCTATCCTGGCGCGGCATTTCAACATTCCTTTTTACGTCGCCTGCCCTTCGTCGACCGTGGATCTCGACACGCCGGACGGCAGCGGCATCGTCATCGAGGAACGCCAGGCGGACGAGGTGTTGTCTTGCGGCGGCCACAGAACCGGACCGGAAGGGGCAAAAGTCCGCAACCCGGCTTTCGATGTCACGCCACAGGCACTGATCGCCGGCTTCATCACCGATATGGGCATCCTGCGGCCGCCTTACGCCGACACGCTGGCGCGGCATTTTTCTGTGCCCCGGGCTGACCGCTGACCATGCCGCCGAACGCCACCATCGATAATCGCAAGATCTATCGGCGCCTGCTCGGCTATGTCCGTCCTTACCGCACGGCGTTTGCGCTGGCTATGCTCGGCATGGCGCTGATCGCGCTGACCGAGCCGCTGTTCCCGGCGCTGATGAAACCGCTGATCGACAAGGGCTTCGTACCAAAATACCGCAGCGAACTGTATCTGGTCCCCCTGGCCTTAATCAGCATCTTTGTCGTGCGCGGTTTCCTGACTTACTTCACCTCGTATACCCTGGCCTGGGTTACCAATCGCATCGTCATGGATTTGCGGCGACAGATGTTCGGGCGGCTGCTGAATCTGCCCACGCATTATTACGACGACCAGTCATCCGGCACGCTGATCGCCAAGGTTAACTATGGCATCAATGATTTCACCGGCGCGGCGACCAATGTGCTGACGGCCCTGGTGCGCGACTCGTTGACCATCCTCGTGTTGCTGGCCTATCTGCTGTATCTGGACTGGAAGTTGACGCTGATTGCGCTGGCAGTGGGGCCAATCATTGTCGCGGTGGTGCGCTTGTTCGGCGAGCGCCTGCGTGCCGCCAGCCGGCGCGGTTACAGCGCCATGGGGCTGATCTCACATATTCTCGAAGAGACCATCGGCGCCCACAAGGTGGTCAAGGTGTTCGGCGGACAGCGGTACGAAGCGCAACGCTTCGAGGATGTCAGCAAGGAGTTCCGGCAAGCGGCGATGCGCGAGTCCATGGCGGCCTCGGCGACCGTGCCCTTGACCCAGGTGGCCTCGGCCACGGCGCTGGCCATCATTGTCTACGTCGCCCTGCTGCAATCCTCCGACAGCCATATCACGCCCGGCGGATTCATCTCCTTCATTACCGCCATGCTGATGCTGTTATCGCCGGTCAAACACCTGACCGAAGTCAATGCGCCGCTACAGCGCGGATTGACGGCGGCGGAGAACATCTTCGGCCTGCTCGATCAGCTTCCTGAAGAGGACCTGGGAACGATGGTATTGCCCAGGGCGCGTGGCGAGATTCGTTTCGAACAGGTGAGTTTTTCCTATCGCGACGCGCAACGCCCCGCCTTGCATGAGGTTTCGCTGGATGTCGAGGCGGGCCAGACGGTGGCCCTGGTCGGTCCTTCGGGTTGCGGCAAGACGACGCTCGTATCCTTGCTGCCTCGTTTCTACCAGCCGGGCCGGGGCAAGATCCTGATCGACGGCCATGACACGCAAAGCCTGACGCTGGCGAGCCTGCGCGCCAGCATCGCCCTGGTCAGCCAGGATGTGGTGCTGTTCAACGACAGCGTTGCCGCCAACATCGCCTATGGCGGCGCAAGCGGGGCCAGCGAGGCGGACATCATCGCCGCGGCCCAGGCCGCCCATGCCTGGGAATTCATCCGCCAGATGCCCCAAGGATTGCAGACGATGGTCGGCGAAAATGGCGTCAAGCTTTCCGGGGGCCAGCGCCAGCGCCTCGCCATTGCGCGCGCTTTCCTGAAGAACGCGCCGATCCTGATACTCGACGAAGCCACTTCGGCGCTCGATTCAGAATCCGAGCGGCAGATCCAGTCCGCTCTCGAACAATTGATCCAGGGCCGCACTACCCTGGTGGTCGCCCACCGCCTGTCGACCGTCGAGCACGCCGACCGGATCGTGGTGCTGGACAAGGGACGTATCGTCGAGCAAGGGCGTCACGCTGAATTGTTGGCCTTGACCGGGCTCTATAGCCATCTCTACCGCTTGCAGTTCGAGTCAGCAGAGAGCAGCGAGGCCTCGATCAAGTGAAGGTGGTCCGGTTTCTTCGCCGAGGCAGATAGCGCCGTTTCACAATGTGATATAGAATTCTCGACTCCGCAACTACATAGCCTATCCCTTGCCGCAGCCCCGTCCACCGGAAACCAAGAACCCGATTCAGGTCATCGAGCGCATGATGAAGCTGCTCGACGTGCTTTCCTATTTCCATGAACCGGTCAGCCTCAAGCAACTGGCGCTGGAAACCGGCCTGCATCCCTCGACCGCCCATCGCATACTCGGTGCGATGACCGCCAACGGTTTCGTCGAGCGCGTCGAACCGGGCACTTATCAACTCGGCATCCGCCTGCTGGAACTCGGCAACCTGGTCAAGTCGCGCATCAATATCCGCGATTCGGCGATGCCGCTGATGCAGCGGCTGCATCGTGAACTCGGTGAAAGCGTGAATCTGGGCGTTCGGCAGGGCGACGAGATCGTCTATGTCGAGCGCACCTCGAGCGGACGTTCTTCGGTGCGCGTAGTACACCTGGTCGGCGCCCGCGCGCCGCTGCATGTCACGGCGGTCGGCAAGTTGTTCCTGGTAGAAGACGGCGTGCAGAAAGTCCGCGAGTACGCCAAGCGCACCGGTCTGCCCGGCGCCACGCCGGCATCATTGACCACCCTCGCGACGCTGGAGCGCGAACTGGAGCGCGTGCGCAGGCATGGTGTGGCTTTCGACAACGAGGAAATCGAGCAGGGTTTGCGGTGCATCGCCGCGCCGATCCGTGACGACTCGGGCGAACTGGTGGCGGGCTTGTCGGTCTCGGCACCGGCTGATCGGCACAACCCCGATTGGGCCGTTGCGGTGCGCAAGGCGGCCGATGAAATCTCGGCAGCGATCGGTTACGTCAAGCTGGGAAAGTAGCTCTGGCGTTGCCTTTCTTCGGAGTTCGGCGAATGGCCTCAGCCTGAGGTCGGGTGCTTTGCCAGCGACGCGGTCTCAACCCAGCGCTTGATACGGTTGGCGTCGCCGATACGGGTCATCTTTCCCAGCGAGTCGAGCAGCACGATGATGGTCGGTTTGTTGTTGAGCCACGCCTGCATCACCAGGCATTTGCCGGCCTCGTTGATATAGCCGGTCTTCGACAAGCCGATATCCCACGAGGCGCTTTTCACCAGGCTATTGGTATTGTGAAAGGACTGCGTCCGACCGGCGATCTTCACGTCATACCCGGTCGTGGTGGTGAACTCGCGGATCAACGGGTATTGGTGGGCGAAGGCCACCATCTTGACCAGGTCGCGGGCACTGGAAACGTTGGCGGCGGTGAGCCCGGTCGGGTCGGAAAAATGGGTATCCTGCAAACCCAGTTCCAGGGACTTGAGGTTCATCGCCGCGATGAATGCCTCGCGTCCGCCCGGGTAATTGCCCGCCAACGAAGATGCGGCACGGTTTTCGGAGGACATCAAGGCCAGCCGCAGCATTTCCTCGCGGTTCAGATGGGTGCCGACCTTGAGGCGCGAGCGGGTGCCCTTCAGGGTATCCACGTCTTCGTCGCTGATCGTCAGCGTCTCGGTCAGGTCCGGTTTGCTGTCCAGCGTCACCATGGCCGTCATCAGCTTGGTGATGGAGGCGATCGGCAACACCGCGCCGGCGTTCTTCTCGAACAATACCGTGCCGGTCGATTGATCCAGTACCAGGGCCGCGGCGGACCGAACCACCAGGTGGGAGGTGTCCTGTATGGCGGTTCTGCCACCGCGCCTCTTGACAACTTGTTTGTACTTCTTGACGGCGATGACCTTCTTTTTCTGTCCCGCATTCGCCAAGCCCGGGCCCGCAGTCAGGCTCAAGCCGAGCATTGCGAGCAATATCATCGTGGCTTTTCTCATAATGTGTCCGTTCTCCCGTGCCGCATGGTACACATGGTACGCAAAATACGTTTAGGTACGCCTAGGTCGCTTTGGGTACATGATTTGGGCCACAGTGTAGCAGCGGATGCGTTCGCCGACAATGATAATAGCGACATTCAGACTGAATAATTAACCAGTTGCCACGGTTTATTGATCCGATATCTGAAGAAACGCGCGAACTTCGTCCTTCCTTGCCTGGGTATCGCGGTAGCCCAGGTCGATCAAGGCCCTGGTGTAAGGCGGTTCGAACAGCAGATAACTGGTCAGCGCGCCGCCGTGCTTGTTCAGCGCGCCGATATTGCCCAGCAGCGCCCGAACCGGCCAGGGCAGGCTGCGCGCATAACGGGCGGCGATGTGGTCGAGACGCTCCGACGGTGCGATCACCAGCACGTTGATGGGCCGCAGGGAAACCCCATGTTGCTGCTGGATTTCCTCGGGAATCATGCTCAGCGTGTGGTTGATGCGGCGGATGCGCTCGAGGTCGACCGACAGGCTGTCGAGGAAGATGCTCGATAGCGCATGACCGGCGATTTGCGCCAGCGATGGATAATCTTCGCCCGTCCCGCGGAAGCTCTCGGGTGTGGACATGCGTCCGGCGCCAACCACCAGGATCTTGTCGGCACCGAGGTGGATGGCGGGCGAGATGGGGGCCACCTGCCGCATCGATCCGTCGCCGAAATATTCCCGATTGATCTTGACCGACGGAAAGATGAATGGAATCGCGCTGGAAGCCATCAAGTGGTCCAGGCCAAGGCGGACGCGGGCGCCAAAGCGCTGGGAGCGTTGCCAGGGTTGCAGGTCGTCGCGTCCCTGAAAGAAGCTGACGCTCTGGCCGGAGTTGTAGCCGGAGCAGGTCAGGCTGACGGAGTGCAGGGCCCGGCTGGCGATCGCAGTTTCGATGCGATCGAAGTCGAGGTGGTCAGTCAGCAAGCGGCGCAATGGCGCGTTGTCCAGCAGCGAGCGCGGCCCGCGCTTGACCAGCCAACCGCCGAGCAGGGCGCCGAGCCAGCGCGCCCCGGTGGTCCCTATCCCGACTGCATCGGCGCGATAGACATCGCCGGCGTGGAAGTTGCGCCAGATTTCCAGCAACGCCAGAACGCCGGCGCCGAAATCCTCGGCGGTGGTTGCCAGGGATGCGGCATTGATGGCGCCCGCCGAGGTGCCGCAGAGGATGGGAAACGGATTGCGTTTCGGATCCGGCAACATTTCTCGAATCGCCGCCAGCACGCCGACCTGGTAGGCGGCGCGAGCGCCGCCCCCTGTGAGTATCAAGGCGGTCCTGGACTCGGCTTTGGCTAACTCCGAGGTTTCAACGCGATGCATCGCCGGCCGCTGGTCTCGTGGTTTGACGTCTTTCAGCGGGCGGGTTTTGCCTGTTGCTGCGCCACCTCGGTCGACAGCAGCGCGGTCACGTTGACGATACGCCGCACAGTCGCCGTCGGCGTCAGGATATGCGCCGGGCGGGCTGCCCCGAGCAGCAATGGGCCTACCGTAAGGCCATCGCCCGCCGCGGTCTTCAGCAGGTTGAAAGCGATGTTGGCGGCATCCAGGGTCGGCATGATCAGCAGGTTGGCTTGACCGGTCAGTTGTGAGTTGGGGAACACCTGGCGGCGGATTTCCTCGGACAAGGCCGCATCACCATGCATCTCGCCTTCGACCTCGAGCTTCGGCGCCGACTCCTGCACCATCACCAGCGCGCGACGCATCTTGACGGCCGTTGGCGTGTCTTCCGCGCCGAAACTCGAATGTGACAGCAGCGCCACCTTCGGCACCAGACCGAAACGCCGGACCTCTTCGGCCGCCAGCAAGGTCATTTCCGCAATTTGTTCGGCCGTCGGATCGTAGTTGACGTGGGTGTCGCAGATGAACAGGGTGCGGTTGGGCAGGACCAGCATGTTCATCGCGTAGAAGTTGTCGATGCCGGTTCTTCTGCCGATGGCGATATCTACATAGCGGAGATGCTGGGAGTGTTTGCCAAAAGTGCCGCACACCATGCCATCGGCATAGTTATGGCGCAACAGCATGGCGCCGATCAAGGTCGTCTTGCGGCGCATTTCGCGCTTGGCGTATTCGATGCCGATGCCCTTGCGGCAGGTCAGGTCGTAGTAGTCCTGCCACAATTCCTTGTAGCGCGGATCGGAATCCAGATTGATCTGCTCGAAATGTTCTCCGGCGCGGATGCGCAGGCCGGATTTGGCGATGCGCGCCTCCATCACCTCGGGACGACCGACCAGGATCGGTCGCGCCAGGCCTTCGTCGACCACGGTTTGTACGGCGCGCAATACCCGATCATCCTCGCCTTCGCAGAACACGATGCGCGCCGGTGCCTTCTTCGCCGCCGCAAATACGGGGCGCATCAGCAGGCCGGTGTGATAGACGAAATCGTTCAACTGCTGGCGGTAAGCTTCCAGATCGGCCAGCGGCCGCGAGGCAACGCCGGACTTCATCGCTGCTGCCGCGACCGCCGGTGCGATCTTGACGATCAGGCGCGGATCGAACGGACTCGGAATCAGGTAATCCGGGCCGAACTTGACTTCCTCATTGTGGAAAGTCGCCATCATCATGTCGGATTGCTCGGCGTGGGCGAGATCGGCGATGGCATGCACGGCCGCCAGCTTCATCGGCTCGTTGATGGTCGTCGCGCCGACGTCCAGGGCACCGCGGAAAATGAACGGGAAGCACAGGACGTTATTCACCTGGTTCGGATAATCCGACCGACCCGTGCCGATGATGACATCGGGGCGCACCGCCTTGGCTTCCTCGGGCAGGATCTCCGGCGTCGGGTTGGCCATCGCCAGGATGATCGGGTTGGGCGCCATGTTCTTGACCATTTCCGGCTTCAACACGCCGGCCGTGGACAGGCCCATGAATACGTCGGCCCCGGCGGTGATGTCGCCCAGCGTCCGGTGCGCCGTGTCCTGGGCATAGCGCGCCTTGGACGGGTCGAGTTTCGCATCGCGGCCCACGTAAATCACCCCTTTGCTGTCGACGACGAAGACGTTCTTGGGATTCAGCCCAAGGCTGACCAGCAGGTCCAGGCAGGCGATGGCCGCCGCGCCGGCGCCGGAACAGGCCAGTTTGATGTCGCCGATCTTCTTGTCGACTACGCGCAGTCCGTTGATTATCGCCGCGCTGGCGATGATGGCGGTGCCATGCTGGTCATCGTGAAAGACGGGAATCTTGAGCCGCTCGCGCAGCTTCTTTTCCACGTAGAAGCATTCGGGCGCCTTGATGTCTTCCAGGTTGATGCCG
>Ga0172379_10005491_pt1 | contig 17695 bp, 23 predicted proteins | sample GrowelOW334metaG_FD_119756 | JGI IMG/M metagenome (GOLD analysis project Ga0172379, IMG submission 119756) | Groundwater microbial communities from an aquifer near a municipal landfill in Southern Ontario, Canada - Groundwater well OW334 metaG | ecosystem: Environmental > Aquatic > Deep... | reverse complement strand
TTAAATATTATTAAAATAGGAGCAAAGAAAAAACACAGCCAAGAAAACATTCTTTACCGCAAAATAATTGTAAATGAAAATAAATAAAAACCCACAAAAATTTCCATGCTTAATTTTTCGCGGGCAAAACTATGACAAAAAAAGGACAAGATGAAATGCAAACAGCCAAAAATCGCGCCACAGAAGACGCCATCGCCCAAATAAAAGAAAAATTTGGTGATGGGGCGATTATGAGATTGGGTGAGGCGACAACTATGAATGTCGAGGCTATCCCAACGGGAAGTCTATCTTTGGATATCGCACTTGGTGTTGGCGGAGTTCCAAGAGGTCGAATCATTGAAATTTTCGGACCAGAATCATCCGGCAAAACAACTCTGGCCCAACACATCGTAGCCGAAGTCCAAAAACAAAAAGGCATGGCCGCTTTTGTAGATGCCGAACATGCCCTTGATCCTGATTATGCCCGCAAAATCGGTATTGACATTAACCAAATGCTAATTTCCCAACCGGATACCGGAGAACAAGCGTTAGAGATTGTCGAAACATTGGTTCGATCAAACGCCATTGACATTATTGTCATTGACTCAGTCGCAGCCTTAACTCCGCGAGCAGAAATCGAAGGTGATATGGGAGATAGCCACATGGGATTGCAGGCACGTCTCATGAGCCAAGCTCTGCGCAAATTAGCCGGAATTGTCGGCAAAACAAAAACAACGGTAATTTTTATCAACCAAACCAGGCAAAAAATCGGCGTATTCTTTGGCAATCCCGAGACTACTACCGGCGGAATGGCCTTAAAATTTTACAGTTCAATCAGAATTGAAGTTCGTCGCGCAGCCCAAATTAAAAAAGGCGAACAAATTATCGGTAATCGCGTAAAAGTAAAAATCGTCAAGAACAAAGTCGCTCCGCCATTCAAAACTTGCGAATTTGACATCATGTACAACGAAGGGATTTCCATCAGCGGTGATGTCATTGATACCGGCCTTGTTTACGATGTTATCAAGAAAAACGGAAACTCTTATCTTTTTGGTGAAGAAAAATTAGGCGTCGGTCGCGAAACGGCAAAACAGTTCCTGCGAGAAAATCCAAAAATTCTCGACGCTATTCGCAAAGAAGTTTGGCAACTTTTTACTGACCAAAAAAACTTTGATAACCAACTCATACACGAACCGGTTGGCGACGCCATTCCTGATGCCGAACCAGAAAGTGGTTTAACTTTCTAAAAAATATAACGAAAAAAAGACAGGTTTCACTAACCTGTTTTTTTTGATTAAAAAATCGCCAGTTATGAACATGGCGATTTTTGGGAATTTTTATTCCAACATTACCGATAACACGAAATTGCATTAATTATTTGTCAAATAATGTGTAGTTTTGCCACAAGGACAAAATAAACGATCACTCTTACCAACTTTTTCATGCTTTAATCTCACAAAGCTCTTACAGGCAGAACACCAATATTCGTTGGCCAAAACAGAAACAAGACTATCTTTTGTAATTATCAATTCAGCGCCACTTTTTTCTAAAACTTCATCAAGCGCTTTGACCGTTGCTTTGTGCTTGTGTTGTGCCCAGAACCAATCAGCAAACAGTCCGATTATTAGTGCCAGCAAAAAAGCAGAAAAAACCATTGACAAGGCAGATCCCGTCCCTGCTACCAAGAGATAAATACCCTGCGCACTGGACAAAATTGTGATAAAAATGGTTATTTTGACTAATGATTTTAACTGCCCAAAATCAACCCAACCTGGCGGAAAACGAATCAAAAAGAATAAAGAAATAGCAAACACGACCACAGAATCGACTGGGAAGCCAAAAGAAAACAAAATGACAAAAAGCGGAGCAATAGATAATATGAAAACATAACCCAAAACTTCTAACAATATTCCCATTTTTTCCTCCTCTTTAAAAAACCTGAATCTTTTAAGCCCGCTCTGTTTTTTTGCTTTATTCCTTTTTCTTTTTTAGACGATAGAGCAATTTGGCCGCAGTCACACCACTCATTTGCGCCATCGAAACAAAGAAAAACAAATCCGACAATTCTTTTTTAACATTTAAAGACAATAACAAAAAATAAACTCCAAAAACAATCAAGACACTAACCACAATCAAAGACCACCTGACGAGAAGCTCGTTTTTCGTGGGAAAGACAGCGGTGAAAAAAGCAATCCCCACAAAAACAACCACATATTTAAGATCTGCGAATCCCGAAAATCTGATAGCAAACAAAATTACCAAAAGCACAACCAAACAATTCACAAAAATCCGCAGACAAATCTGCGTAAACTCACTGAATGAATAAAACTTTGTAACAATGTTTCCAAAATTTACTTTCATGAATTCCTCCTTTACCTCTCAATTGACGCCCTACAAAAAACACCAAAAAGCTTCTCAATCAACTCTCTTTTTATCTGCACCGTTAACTGAGCATTTGGCAATCCAACATGTAATTTTATATCCCCTTTCTCCATTGATTTTGTTCCGCGGAAAGACGGCCAATAAGTAATTGAAACAATTCCCTGTTTTCTTTCAATCAATTGCGAGAATCTACCTCTTTTTTTTATCAAAGTAATAGGAAAATGACAGTCCCCAAGATAGAGACTATAATAAATTTTCGGATCCCCATCGAGATGCACCTTTGTCAAAGAATACTCAACCTCACCACTGACAGTTAAATAAGCCATTTTTTCCTCCTAAATTGTAAGGAACACAAGAAACAACATATTAACACAACCATTATTTTTGTCAACAGCAACCAAAAAATTCGCAAAGTCTTTAAAAACTTCCCCATTTATCCAAAATTTGCTAAAATATAAGTGTTAAAATATAAACAAAACAATATGTTCAGCCAAAAATTTGTCTACAAAAAATTAATAAACAGTTTGAACGAAAAACAATCTTTATATGTTAATTTGGGGTTAAGCAATCCCCAAAATGGTGAATCTATGCTGGCTGTTTTTCATTTAATCCCCCAAAAAGGTCACAATATTTTGCAATCAGCCAGCGAAGTGGCAGCCGAATCTTCAACCGGCACGAATTTCCGAGTAAATACGGAAACGGCTTTTTCGAGAACATTAAATGCTTTGGTTTACAAAATTGATTTGCAAAAAAATTTGGTTTGGATCGCCTATCCATGGCGACTTTTTGATCGAAATGGAAACATTCAAAATATTTTAACTTACGTGGTAGGGAATGTTCTCGGAATGAAAGAAATTTCCGCTCTTAAATTATTGGATGTTTGGTTTCCGCCAGCAATGCTGGAACAATATGACGGACCAAGTTATACGATTGATGATTTACGAAAATATTTGAATGTTTATGACCGACCCATTCTTGGCACAATAATCAAACCAAAAATGGGTTTGACCGCTTCAGAATATGCGGAAGTTTGTTATGATTTTTGGGTTGGCGGAGGTGATTTTGTAAAGAATGACGAACCGCAAGCTGATCAAGATTTTTGTCCATACGAAAAAATGGTGCATAACGTCAAAGAGGCCATGGACAAAGCGGTCAAAAAAACCGGCAAGAAAAAAGTTCATTCTTTTAACGTTTCCACCTCTGATTTTGACACCATGATCGAACGATGTGAAATAATTCGCAACGCCGGTTTTGAAAATGGCAGTTACGCTTTTTTGATCGACGGAATTACGGCCGGCTGGATGGCAGTGCAAACTTTGCGTCGTCGATATCCTGATGTTTTCTTGCATTTTCATCGTGCTTCTCACGGAGCCTTTACCAGAGATGAAAATCCGATTGGTTTTTCCGTTTTGGTATTATCAAAGTTTGCCAGATTAGCCGGAGTTTCCGGCGTTCATACCGGCACTGCAGGCGTTGGCAAAATGGCCGGTTCACCAAAAGAGGATATTGTCTCCGCCAAAAACATTTTGCATTACGAAAGTCGCGGACATTTTTTTACCCAAAATTGGTCAACTATTCCAACAAGAGATGAAGATAGTAAATCATTAAAAAAACAGGACAACAAAAATAAAAATATTTTAGTTGATGACAGCTGGCGCGGAATAAAAAAATGTTGTCCGATTATTTCCGGTGGTTTAAATCCTCTTTTGTTAAAACCTTTTATAAAAGTCATGGGCGGAGAACTTGACTTTATCACCACCATGGGCGCGGGTGTTCACGCTCATCCGGACGGCACGCAAGCCGGAGCTCGAGCGTTAATTCAATCTTGCGAAGCGTACAAAAAAAACATTGATATCAAAAAATACGCCAAAACGCATCCGGAATTAAAAACCGCTATCAAGTTTTTCAAAAAATAATTCTCAAAACAAAAAAACACTTCCCCTTTGAAGTGTTTTTTGATAAAAAAAATCCGACACGATGTTGTGTCGGAAAGATTTTTTACGTTGTTTTTTTTGATCGAACTTTTTTAGGCTTCGGTTCTTCTTTTTCTTTCAATAAAATGTATCCATTGCAAGCAACATAGGTTAAAGAATTATAAGCAAAAGAATATTCCCGTTCTCCTCCTCTAAGAACAACATGATTTATACTACCTCCAGAACCATCTGAATAAAGAATTCTCGCAGAATTTCCTAAGGCAGTAAATGAAATTCCACGATGCAAAGTAACCATAAAAGAAGACTGAAGAAAAGCTAACAAATCCCAAGATGTTCCCAACTCAAATCCACATAGCTGGGCATAATGCCGAACAAGTGAAATATCAGTATTATTATCAAGTTTTGCTGTGCGTAATCGCACAATTTTTGATTTACCGCTACCGGAAATCACAAATGGAATTACACAAGAAAGATCCATTTTTATTCCACGAGCTTTTATTTCTTTACAAAAATCAGTCCCTTCGTAACAAATGACCTCATGAACCATAGAACTTATCTTCCAAGGAATTTTTTCAAAGTTAAAGACATCACCAAATTCATTTTCCGATAGTCGCTGAATGCCGTTGGCAACTTTGACCGGATCCAATGTCCCCTCTTTTACACGACGAAGCAAATCCCAATAACGATTACCGATAACACCTAATTGTTCGTCCGAGACAACAAATTTTGTCGTCATGACAAACTCCTTTTGATGAACATCAAGCCACCATGGCTTGAAAAAATAGATTATCATACTTTTACCATTTTGTAAACATTCTCCATAATCAAAAAAGCACTGACTTTAATCAGCGCTTTTTGTTTTACTAAATTTTTACTTGTTAACAAAAGGCAAAATTGCCATGATTCTTGCTCTTTTGACAGCCGTCGCAATTTTGCGTTGGTGCTTGGAGCAAACTTTGGTTCGGCGTTTTGGCAAAATTTTGGCATAAGAAGACAAAAATTTGCGAAGAAGCTGGGCGTCTTTCCATTCAACTTCGTTAAGTCCGTTTTCACAGAAATAACAACCTTTTGGCTTTTGATTGTTTGTAGAATTATTTTTTTCCATAGTGTTATTAAAAATTAAATGAAAAAATTTTGTCATCTCGACCGATCGTAGGAGTGGGGAGATCTCAAAATTTTTTATGCTCCAAATTGAAATGAATTTAAAAAGGAATATTCTCTATTTTAATCTCTTCATCACCGGACTTATCCACGCTTGGCAATTCTGTCCCCGGTAAAACTGTTTCCGCACCGACTACTGGCTGACGAGAATCAGCTGATTTGCCGTCAAGCATAATCATGCTTTCGCCGATAATTTCAGTGCGATTTCTTTTTACGCCATCAGAACCTTCCCATTCTCTAGTTTGCAAACGGCCTTCAATATAAACCCGACCGCCTTTGCGCAAATATTGATTGGCCACTTCGGCCAATTTGCGCCACAAAACAACATTGTGATATTCAACTTTTTCTTGTCTGGCGCCATTGGCATCAGTCCAAAAATGATTGGTCGCCACGGAAAAATTGGCCACAGCCGAACCGCTCGGAATTGCCCGACTTTCGGGATCTCGAGTCAAACGGCCAATAATCATCACTCTGTTTAAATCCATATGATTTTGCTTTGAAAATTTTTATTAAATAACATCGTCTTTTAAAATTTCATCCAACTTTTTGTCCAAATCTTCCAACTTGGCTTTGCTGGCTTCTTTGTTAGCAGAAGCGGAAGAAATTTTTACTTCATCTTCGACAACTTTCTTGACGGTCGCCTTTTCGTCAGCTTCGATCTTGTTGATTTCATCCTGTTTGGCATTACGTGAACCTTCTTGAATCTTAGTTTCACGAGCAATTTCTTCGGCTGATTTGATTCTCTTTTTGACAATCGAATGGCGCAAAATTTCTTTTTTTAGTTTTAATTTCGTTTCCAACTCTTTGGTATTAACACTTTCCATATCAAATTCCACGGCAAAATAAGAGCCTTGAAAAATTTGATTGATGGGATAGGCCAAACGGCGCTTGCCCATGTCTTCGGTCAAAGTGATTTCACCGCCCAATTGTTTAATCAAAACGCTTACTTCATCATTAACCTTTTGGAGGTCTCCCTCCAGATAAGTAATTGGCACAATGTAGGCCAACTCGTAATGTTGATTCATAATCATTGTTTGCTTCGTGAATAATTCTTGTCTAAAATTAAATAAAAATTACCCAGTGGACAAAATCAGCACAAAGTCTGATTTTGCAAAACAAACGCTTATTTATTAACTGCTGGAATATTAACACAAAGTTTTTGTCTTGGCAATAGGTGATTTTCAACCGACCAACCGACCAACTTAGCAATGAAGCAACAGAGCAAAGAACAAAGGAACTCCGCCAGTGGCGGATCCGCCGCTGGCGGAAAAAGAACATAAAAACAAAAAACATTAAAAAAACCGCCAAATTGTTGGCGGTATAAGTTTGTTAATCAATCATAGTTCTTATCCCAATCAGGGCTCTTTTCGCTCCAGTTTCCACGGCATCGGGAAGCCGTGCATTTCCAAAAAATATGGGTTAATAAACTCCAAATCTTCTCCCGTATCTTCGAACTGTTCACGAAACATAGCAGTAAACCTTGCTATCACCAAAATTCTAGCAACCCTTTTGAACTCATCAACCGTTAATTTTCTGAGACAATCTTTTTCCGACATCCCTGCCATAATTTCTACATACTTTTGAACATTCGAGGAATCAAAAGGAGGATCAGAAAAATCTCCACTGAGAAACATAAAAACAATCTTATCAAGAGACACATCTACGGACATAATTTTTGCCACGCCACCTTTTACCAACCAATAATCACCAACATTAATTGCTCGATTTTTGATCATTTGGTTCCTCCTTAAAAATCAAGGTGAAGAAAAATCAACCTTCATTTCTTTCTTTTTTCTTGTTCCTGTTTTTGAATTCAGCAAACCACGATGACACGCCAACCAATCAACCGCCCGAATAAACAAAGACAGTTCAGAAAATTTAATATACGAACCCATAACGATCATTTGCTTTTCCGGTAACTCCAAAATAATCGGCGGACGTTCTTTTGTAAAAATTCCTGCTTCACAAGAAATTATCATAGAATGATTCTCAGGATTAGTGGAAATGGTAATTTCCAAATCCAACGGCATTCCCGCGGTCAAAGAAATTTCTCCTTCTTCCAAAAACTTGTGGCCAAAACTTTTTACCAAATCATGCAAATCAGCCAAAGTTTCAGTTGTTAAATCATTCAGATTTTCCGGCAAACTTTCATTATTAACCACAAACGGCGCTTTGTCTTCTGCAGACAATATCGGCCGTCTCGGCAATAAAGAAAATTGTTCCGTCAGGTGTTCAGTCAATTGCTCGGCATAGACATCCTTAGGTTTGCCTGTTTCCAACCAATACTTTCTGACAATCAACAAAAGTTTGATTTCTTCGGGCAAAAGATTTTCGTATTCTGTAATTTTTGTCAAACCACCAATTTCTTTTTTGGGATGCAAGTCAGGATTCTCTTGAATCACCCGCAATCTACGATGAACACTATCACGAAAAATTCTCAGCCGTTGAGCTTCCTTTCTTACCTCATCTGAAACAATATTAGAAATTCCAGTTCCGAAACAAAATGTGCAAACAGCAACTTTAGTATAACCAAAATCAGAATCAAGATCATTAAATCTTCCCGCGCCACCAAATAGAAAAGACCTGTCACAACAAAGAGCACATGGCTCCTGGCCTTTTTTCAAATGGCCAACAACCATGTTTTTTCTTGGATTTGTTCTTCTTTTTGTCATGAATTACCTCCTTCCGAATTTTTCATTTCTTCCAATAAGTTTTTGAATTCTTCCCCACGAGAAAATGGCAATCGCAAAAATTGCGCAATGCTTGCTTCCATAATCAACTCAATTTTTGCTTTGGCTTCTTCGGGCGTCAATTTCCGACAAAATTGACTTGCCGGCAAATAAATATCTGCCCGTTTTTCGCCATCGACCAAAACTTGATTGACAAAAATAAGGTTGCTCGATAAAAAAGCAGAGTCAAGAACAAAAACCACGCCACCTTTTACCAACCAATAATCACCCGCAACAACTTTCATTTTATTCCTCCAATGTTTAATGAATTCTTTTGTCAAAAAAATCAACACCCTCAAGAATATCCTGACCATCTTTAACAAAAGGATTGCTTCGTTCACCGGTAACCGGGCAAAGACTCCCCGCCTTTGAAAGTGCATAATTTATAAATTCCAAAGCAAAAGTGATATCCTTCCCAGAAATTTTTTTATCCCAGATAACTGTCATAAAATTTTTCAAAGTCAAAAACAGAACATCAAGATTAGCAACCGTTGATTTTTCCACTTCATTAAAGACGCCAAGACAAACACCCTCGTTATCACCAACCTTACCCACAAAAGTAACGACCAATCCGCCCAAAATAGGCGTGATAAAAATTTTTCCATTTATCGATTCTTCATAGCGTCCAAGCGTCTTTACCAAATCATGAATATCCGCCAATAAAACAGAAGAAACATCCAACTGAGAATCGGGCGGAGCCGAAATAATCTCAAAAGCTCCAGACTCAGGAATAAAATCGTTTCTCCTGATTTTTTTTGCTTCTGCGCGCAAAACGTCAATCACTTTTTCCGCAAAAACTCCCTGAGGATACCCCGCCTTTCGATAGTACTGATAAATAATCGGCAAAATTGCGAATTCAACATCCCAAATTGGTTCTGCCAGCGCCCGCAAACAATCTTCAATTTCATTTATCGCTTTTTGCGGACTGGAAAAAGCTGTGAGCAATCGTTGCAGTTGCTGACTTTTTTCTTGTCGCAAAAAAGGAACTGTTCTTAACAGAATTAACTCGGCATCCGATAATGAACCAGCGGGAACAACTCCCGTGCCGACACAATACGGACAAAGACGATAATCATACGTTAATGGTGGAGAATATCCATAACTGGAACTGGCTTTGCCGGGAATTAATTTTGCATTCCCTAATAAATCGCAACAGTGCGGACACGCTTCCTGTCCTTGTCCCAAATGATCAGAAAAAAGAAGCTTTTTCATTGTTTCTCCTTAATTTTACATAAAACACCTTGTCAACGAACAGAAATCTTAATTTAGCTTATTTTTTTGATACTGTCAACAAGCAAGACATTCCTCCATTATCTATTTTTATTATCTATTTTATAGACAAATAATTTTATTTGTGCTACATTTATATTAAGCTAGTTTATTATTTTAAACTAGCATTTTTTTTAAAATTTATATTAATTTGAAGTAGTGAGTTTAAGTTTATATTCTTTTTTACAAAGATAACTTTATAAACCACACTTCGCTCCTTCGGAGCTTCGAGTGGCAAGCTTTTTAACTTTATGAACTTTATAAACTAATCTATGGACAATCCAATCAAAACCGCCATTAAACAAATTTGCGCGGAAAAAGGACTCAGCGAAGAATCAGTGCTGGAAACAATCAACTCGGCACTGGCCGCCGCCTATCGCAAAGATTTTGGCGACAAAAATCAGAACATTGTCGTTAATTTTGATATCGAAACCGCAGACATGCAAGTCTACGACGAAAAAGAAGTGGTCGAAGATTTAACGCCCGAAGAATTGGCGGAAATGGAAAAAAACCGACTGGAACGCGAAACATTAAAAGAAAAAATCGCTAGCGGAGAAATAACTTCCGACGAATTGCGTCGCTTGCGCGAAGAACGCGAAGCCGAAGAAAAAGATGAATTAATCGGCGAAGGTGCCGAAGAAAATGGCAAGAGAAAATTCAACCCAAAAACCCAAATTCAATTGAACGAAGCCAAAACTATCAAAAAGAAATACAAACTTGGCGACATTATCAAAACCAAGTTGGAAATTCCGGGTGATTTTGGTCGCATGGCCGCCCAAACCGCAAAACAAGTTATTATCCAAAAAATTCGCGAAGCTGAACGCGGAATTGTCTATCAAGAATACAAAGACAAAGAAGGCAAGGTTGTTACCGGTACTGTGCAAAAATTTGACGGCAAAAATGTCATTATTGATTTTGAAAAAATATCCGCCATTTTGCCACCGGTCGAACAAATTCGTGGCGAAAGATACAAAACCGGCGACCGCATCAAACTTTATGTTTTAAGTGTCAATTTAACTACACGCGGACCGGAAATAATCGTTTCCCGCGCTCATTCGGCAATCGTGCGCAATCTTTTTGAAAATGAGATCCCTGAAATTCACAGCGGAGTTATTGAAATCAAAGCCATTGCTCGCGAAGCCGGCAACCGCACCAAAATCGCGGTTTTTACCGCTGACGACAGCATTGATCCGATCGGTTCTTGCATCGGCCAACGTGGCGCCAGAATTCAGACAATCATTAACGAATTAAGCGGAGAAAAAATCGACATTATCGAATATTCCGAAGATGCCGGTAAATATATCAGCCAATCTCTGTCTCCGGCAAAAATAAAAAAAGTGGAACTGGACAATGAAGACCTTTCCGCCAAAGTTTATGTTGAGTCAGATCAACTTTCATTGACTATCGGCCGAGCCGGTCAAAATGTTCGTTTGGCCTCTCGCTTAACCGGCTGGAAAATCAATGTCATTGAAATAAACAAAAAAGAAACCGAGCCGGAACCGGAAACAAACATTGAACCGGTGGCACCTACAGAAAAATAAAAAAAATAAAACCCAAAATTATGGTTTCTTTATTCAACACCATTCTTTATCAACCAATTTATAATTTATTAATCGGCGCTTACAATATTATTCCCGGACAGGACATCGGTTTGGCGATTATTTTTATCACTATTGTGGTAAAAATTGTTTTGCTTCCATTCAGTAAATCAGCATTAAAAAGCCAAAAAGTAATGCAAGACTTACAACCAAAATTGGATGAACTAAAAGCAAAATGCGGAAATGACAAAGAAATGCTAGCCAAGGAAACAATGAAATTATACAAAGAAAATAAAGTAAATCCGCTTTCTTCCTGCTTACCTTTGCTCATCCAATTACCGATTTTGATCGCCGTCTATCGCGCCTTTCAAGTCGGCTTAACCAGCGAACATTTTGATCTGCTTTATCCTTTTGTACAAAACCCTGGGCATATAAATTCAATCGCTTTTGGCTTTCTTGACATGGCCAAGGCCAGTTTTCCGTTGGCAATTTTGTCCGGTTTGGCACAATATGTCCAAACCGAAATGCTCATGGCCAAAAAACCAAAAGCAAAAGATAAAGGCGCCAAAGACGAAGCCATGCTCGCCTCAATGAACAAAAGCATGCAGTATTTTATGCCCTTTATGACTATTATTATTGGCATGAGCTTGCCCGCGGGATTGACGTTTTATTGGTTTTTGACCACCGTGCTAACAGTCTTGCAACAAAAATTCATTTTCCAAAAAAAGTTACCGGTTACCACAGAAGCGCAAATAAAAAACACACCAAATGAGACTGGTGAAAAAATTGAAGTCGAAATCATCCCACCAAAAAAATAATTTTATGCTAATAAATTTCAAAAAATTAATCGACCTGCCGGTAAAAATGGAGAATGGGCAAATGCTCGGTCAAATAATTGATCTTGACTTGAACATTGTCGACCACTCCGTCCAAAAATATATCGTAAAACACAAAGCCGGTTTTTTTGGAAAAAACGAACTGTTATTAGCTCCCAATCAAATCGTCAAAATAACGGAACAAGAAATTATTGTCAAAGACTTGCAAATTACGGAAGAAGAAAAACCTTATTTCAAAATCAAAGACGCTGTTTTGAGCGAAGACCCTGCCATCAGTCAATCCAGAATTGAAAATTAATTTATGGATAATGAAAAATTAGCGGAGGGAATAATAAAAACACTCAGCTATTTTTCACTTTACGAATACCCGCTGACCGGTTTTGAATTACAAACTTACTTAATCAGCCAAAACAAAAATTCCAACGAACAAGTTTCAACAACATTAAACGAATTAAAAAAAATAAAAGCCATCGACTTTGCGCAAGGCTTTTATTTTTTATTTGGTGAAAACGAAATTATAAAAAAACGACTGAGCCGTTACACAATATTTTTACAAAAAACCAGAAAGACGAAACGATATTTAAAATTAATTTCCTTGATCCCGTTTGTCAACGGAATTTTTATTTGCAATGAACTATCCTTGCAAAATTCAAAAAACGAATCCGACATCGACCTCGCAATCATCACCGCAAAAAATAAAATTTGGTTTTGTCGTTTTTGGGCAAATTTATTAATGAAATTCCTACACGCCAGGCCAACATCAAAAAACAAAAAAAATAAAATCTGTTTGAGCTTCTGGCTTGACGAAAATCATCTAAATTTAGAAAGGATATCCACGGACCAAAATATTCGCTTGGCTTTTTGGTTAAGAACATTTTGGCCGGTTTTCCTAAACGATGAACTGATATTAAAAAAATTGCGACAGGAAAACCGCTGGCTTGGTGAATTTTTTTCCGAATTTTCTTTTTCAAACACAACGGAACACTTTAATTTAAAAAAAAACAATTCTAAATTTTTTTTGGAAAAAATACTGAGCAAAAGAATTGGGACAATCATGAATTGCATTTTAAAAAAAATTCAACTTCACGTCCTACCAAAAAAAATAAAAGAGCTGGCAAAACGGAATAATTCCGGAGTGATTATTTCCGACCAAATTTTGAAGCTACACTTAAACGACGACCGAGCAACAATCAAAACGCGCTGGCAACTAAAATATCAAAAGGTTTTAGAAAATAAAAAAGACCGCCGGTGATGCACCGCGGTCTTTTGTTGTGTGTTCATTCATTATCCTTTTTTTTGTTTCATCAATCCGAGCTACCGCCAGAAAACAAGCAGCCAGGCCAACAAAGCCAAGACCGAATACAACCAAAATCAAAATTACCGTACATATCATTTCCACTGTTTCCATCAGAAACCTCCTTTTAATACTTTTGCCAATCTTGAACAGTGTCCACCTCATTTGGGGCAACGGAAAAGAGAATCATCAAAACCAAGGAGAAAAAAGAACTCCCACTAAAAAATTGAACAACTTTTCATATATTTTTTTGGAAATCTTAGCAATATTTTTCAAATACTCCACAAATCCCAAACCTCCCACAACAAGCAAAAAAACAATAAACATTATCTCCATCTTCTCTATTGGCCCCTCCGCACTTAATGGTAATGCACCAGCCACAAATAAATAAAACTACACCCTATCGAAAAGATCGCCAAGATCAGCATAAAAACATAATAAAGACCACGGCAAACAGGAAACTTTTCTGCTTTTTTATAAACCACCCAACCATGCCAACAAACAAACATCAAAAGAAGCAACGAAAAAGCCACTAGAGAAACCGACAAAAGACGCTCCCGAGAGACAAAGCCAAAGCCATCGATATAATCCATTGGACCCTCCACTTATTTGTGATTCACCAACCACAAAAAATTTTAAAAGAACCGCACCTTTGACAAAAAACGAACAAATATAAATTAGCGAATTTGTTCCAATTTGTCAATACTTGGCTTTTTTTTAAAAACAAATAATGTTATTATAAAAAAAACAAATATGCAAAAATTAAAAACAATCCTGCTATATTTTTTTATACTGCTCCTGCCGTGGCAAACACGTTATATTTTTGGAGAAATTTTTTATAATCAACAAAAAATCCAAGGTGTTGATTTTTCAATCTATCTTTCAGAAATAATTTTGGCGTTGGTAATTATCCTAACAATTTATGATTATTATTCAGAAAAGATTTCCCCCTGTCATTCGACCATATCATGCGATATGGTCTCGACAGGGCAAGCGACTCATTCATTCGCTCGAAATGACAAAGGGAAAAATGCCCAAAACGACAAAGAGAAAAAGTTCACTCCAAATGACATTGACCATTCAAAGCCAAATATTCATCGAACAAAATCATTATTGCTGTTATTTCTAATACTCGGTTGTTTTACTTTTAACTGTTTACTGGCGCCAAATTATCAATTTGTCTTTTTTCGTCTCAGTTGGCTAATCGAAGCAGTTTGTTTTTTGCTTGTTTTGAAATTAAACAAACCAAAGATTGAAACTATTTCTTGGCTATTTGTGTTTTCCGGTTTGGCCCAAAGCTGTTTGGCTATATGGCAATTTTTAACCAACCAAATTATTGCCAACAAATGGCTGGGAATAGCCAAACAAAACACGGATATTCTTGGCACGCCGGTTATCCTTGAAAACGGTCAACGAATAATCCGCGCTTTTGGCTCTTTCTCCCACCCCAATATTTTGGGTGGATTTTTGGTCATCACAATATTGCTGACCTTTTATTTATGGTTAAGCAAAAAAGAAAAAATCGCTTTATCTTTGGCTTTGATTTGCCAAACAGTCGGACTTTATTTAACTTTTTCACGTGGAGCATTTTTGGCTTTACTATTCGGTCTTGGAATTTTGTTATTGGCCAACACACAACACAAAAAATCAATCAAAATTATCCCAATATCTTTTATTCTGGCTACATTTTTCATTCTTTCCTTGTCAACAAATAACTTGTTTTTAAAAAGATTTGACAACGTCAACAATTTGAATCGAAAATCAAATGCAACCAGAGTGGAACAAATAAAAAATTCTTGGGAAATAATAAAAGACTCCACTTGGCGCGGTGTTGGACTGGGAAATTATCAAATGGCACTAACAAAAAAAATTCCAAATCAAGACGTTTATTTTTACCAACCGGCACACAATGTTTTTATTTTAATAATTGCCGAATTGGGCGTTCTTGGTTTGTCTTTTATGATTTTACTTTTTGCAAAATTATTTTTTACTTTAAGAGATTTTGCAAAATTTGATTTTACACAGCAGTACTTTTTAATTGTTTTCCTCACTATTTTATTTTTAGGAATATTTGATCATTATCTTTGGACAACATATTCCGGTTTGCTGATTTTTGCATTATTTTTTGCAAAAACACAATAAGAATTCGCTATTGACACAACCCAGAAATCGAGTAAAATGTAGCTATAAAGTCGTTCCTTTTGGCGTTGATTATAAATTCATTGCGGATTTACAATTTAATTGTCAAAAGGTTTTTTATTTATGATAAAACCACTTAATGACCACCTCGTAGTCAAAGCATTCCAAAAAGAAGAAAAAACGGCCTCTGGTCTTTTTCTTCCGGAAACAAACAAAGAAAAACCGGAACAGGGAGAAATAATTGCCGTTGGTCCGGGCAAATTTTTAGAAAATGGTACTCGTCAACAAATGTCCGTCAAGGTCGGTGACAAAATAGTTTTCACCAAATATGCGCCAAATGAAATAAAAATCAATAATGAAGATTATTTAATTTTGAGCGAAAGCGATGTTCTCGGAATTCTCGACTAATTAAATGCAAAGTTTTATAGCGTTGTTTATAATTTATCGGCTGATTAATTTGTCATTTCGACTAAGTGAAACGCATGGAGAAATCTTTTCTATATAGTAAATACAACATTGGATTTTTACTTGTTTAAAAAGATCTCTCCACTTCGGTCGAGATGACAAAATGTAAACAACGCTGAATATTCTTACAAATTAAATTTGAAATCGCACGGACACAATGCGTTGTGCCCCCTTTAATATTATGCCAAAACAAATCATTTTTGATACCGAAGCGCGCCAAGCGCTAAAAAGAGGCGTTGACAAATTAGCCAATGCCGTCAAAGTAACACTCGGGCCAAAGGGCCGAAATGTTGTTCTCGACAAAGGTTACGGTTCTCCGCAAATTTGCAATGACGGAGTTACCATTGCCAAAGAAATTGAATTAAAAGATAAAATCGAAAATGTCGGCGCGGAATTGGTCAAAGAAGTGGCCAGCAAAACCAATGATATTGCCGGAGATGGGACAACCACGGCCACGGTTTTGACGCAAGCAATTATTACCGAAGGGATTAAAAATGTTACCGCCGGCGCCAATCCGATGCAGATAAAAAAAGGTATTGAAAAAGCGGTGGCCGAAGTAATCAAAGAATTAAAGGAAAATATCAGCAAACCGATTTCCAAACCGGAAGAAATAGCCCAAGTCGCGTCAATTTCCGCCAATGATGAAAAACTAGGACAAATCATTGCCGACGCCATGCAAGAAGTTACCAAAGATGGCGTTATCACGGTTGAAGAATCCCAAAGTTTTGGTATTGAAAAAGAAGTTGTCCAAGGAATACAATTTGACAAAGGATATTTGTCTCCTTACATGATTACCAATACCGAGAGAATGGAATCAGAATATCATGAGCCTTATATTTTAATTACCGATAGAAAAATTTCCAGTATCAATGACATTGTTCCAACACTAGAAAAAATTGCCCAACTTGGCAAAAAAGAATTGGTAATTATTGCCGAAGATGTTGACGGTGAAGCACTTGCCACATTAGTGGTAAACAAAATTCGCGGAGCTTTTAACGCCCTCGCCATCAAAGCTCCGGGCTTTGGCGATCGACGCAAAGAAATGTTGGAAGATTTGGCTATTTTGACAGGAGCAACCGTAATCACCGAAGAAGTTGGTTTGAAATTAGAAACCGTAGAAATCGAAATGCTTGGAACAGCACACAAAATTATTTCCACAAAAGAACACACGACTATTGTCGAAGGCAAAGGGAATAAACTAAAAGTCGAAGAAAGAATCGCCAGAATCAAAAAAGAAATTGAATTAACCACTTCTGATTTTGACAAAGAAAAATTAAAAGAACGTTTGGCAAAAATTTCCGGTGGCGTGGCCGTAATCAAAGTTGGCGCGGCGACGGAAACAGAAATGAAAGAAATTAAATTAAGAATCGAGGACGCCATAAACGCTACAAAAGCGGCCGTTGAAGAAGGCATCGTTCCTGGCGGTGGTGTTGCCTTATTCCGAGCCAAAGCCGTTCTTGATAATATGAAACTGGAAGGTGAAGAACAAATTGGTGTCGAAATTATCAAAAAAGCTCTCGAAGAACCGGTAAAAATAATTGCGGCTAACGCCGGAGCCGATGGCTCGGTCATCGCCGAAAAAATCAGAGAATTAAAAGGCAATTTTGGTTATAACGCATTATTAAATAAATTTGAAGATTTGGTTGTTGCGGGAATTATTGATCCCACAAAAGTTACCCGAACCGCTTTGCAAAACGCAGCTTCAATTTCCGCAATGATGCTAACGACCGAATGTATTGTTTGCGACGAACAAGAAGAAAAGCATGAGCACGCTCACGGTGGAATGTCCGGCATGGGTGGAATGGGAGGAATGATGTAGCTTCTATTTATAAAAACAAAAAATACGGCTGAATTGTCAGCCGTATTTTGATATTTGTTAGGTAATTCTTTCAAATTCAATCATTCCACTAATAATTCCTTGGTGAAACAAAAATACTTGGTTTTGGAAACAGAAACAATGCATTCTAGA
>Ga0172379_10005490_pt1 | contig 17696 bp, 19 predicted proteins | sample GrowelOW334metaG_FD_119756 | JGI IMG/M metagenome (GOLD analysis project Ga0172379, IMG submission 119756) | Groundwater microbial communities from an aquifer near a municipal landfill in Southern Ontario, Canada - Groundwater well OW334 metaG | ecosystem: Environmental > Aquatic > Deep... | reverse complement strand
CCGCATTGCCCAACCTGGTGGAAGAGAAATTATTGTGCGATCCGGCCGATTGCGTGATCGTTGCAAGCGGCTTGTCCGATGGATTGCGCACCATCGCGGTGGTACAGCGCGACTGGCTCGATCAGCTGGCCAGGACATTCACCGCCCTGGGCGCGCGACGTATCGAGGCATTGCCCGCGCAATTATGTCTATCGGGCCAACCAGGCATGGTGAGCTCCGCCATCCACCAGCGGGACAGCGATATCGATTTGACGCTGCGCTTGTCGGAACAGGATGGCATCGGTTTGGCGATCAATGCCGAACCGGACGTGGCGGCACATGAGGTTATCCAGGCACTGTGCGCGTTAGTACCCGCCGCACCGGTCACGGTTTACGTGCCGCAGGCGGCCATGCCCGCATACCAGGCAGCGCTGGCCGAAATTCCCGCGCACAAGGAACGCATCAGCTTCGTTGCAGACACCTGGGCGCGCTGGATCGCCGATGCCCGCGTCACGACCCTTGACCTGATGGCGGGACTGGGCGCGGGAACCGGTCCCAGACTGGACTGGCGCCCGTGGCGCTGGCCGCTGGCACTGGCCGTTGCGGTCCTGGTCACCAATGCCGGCGCATTGAATATCGACTGGTGGCGCATGAAGAGCGAAACCAATACCCTGCGCGCGGCCATGACCCAGATATACAAGTCTGCTTATCCCAGGGAATCCGTGATCATCGATCCGCTCGCGCAGATGCAGCAGAAGCTCGCGATCGCCAAACACGATTCAGGGCTGGCCGCACCGGACGATTTTACGGCGATCACAGCGGCTTTCGGCGAGGCCTGGGCCAGCGTTGCAGCAGCTGCGGGAAAAACAACCGCGATCGCCGCACTCGAATATCATCAGCGCAGCCTGTTCGTGCGCCTGAAACAGGGAGGTGAGGCGCCGACACAACAAATGCAGGCCGCGCTGGCGAAGCGCGACCTGGCACTAGCCCTGGCGCCTGGACAATCGGGCGCTGTCGTCTGGCAGATCAGGAGTGCGAAATGAACCTGGCCGGGCTGCTGAAGCGATCCAGTTTATCGTTCTCGGAATTCTGGGCGGGGCGCGATATTCGCGAGCGGACCATGCTTGCCGCGGCTGCGCTGGTCGTGGCATTCGGCCTGGCCTATGCCTTGCTGATCGACCCGGCCATGGCCGGACGCGACCGCTTGAACAACAATCTTCCGGTGCTGCACCAGCAGGTCGCGCAGATGCGGGCATTGTCCAGGGAAGCAGCGGCACTTTCAGGCAATCCCGCCCCGCCGCAGCTGGCCATGTCCAGGGAAAGTATCGAAGCAGCGCTTGCTCGCAACGGTTTGAAGCCGCAAAGCGTGATGCTGACCGGCGACTCTGCCAAGGTGCAGCTCGCCGCAGTCTCCTTCGCCAACACCCTCTACTGGCTGGACGAGATGCAAAAGACCGCGCTGCTTACCGTGACCGATGCCGAAATCGTTGCGCTGGCTCAACCCGACATGGTCAATGCGACAATCACGTTGCGGCAACCCAGAAATGAATAACTGATGTTACGCGCATACATAATGGAAGCAGGCACTGTAAGCGCATATAAGGATATCCATTGCGCCGTCTCGTGATATGGTCGCTGGCGGGGATATTCAGCATCGCACTCACCATGGTGATGTTCTTTCCGGCGAACTGGGTGATGTCCCTGGTGGAAAAGCAGACCGCCGGCCGCTTGACGCTCGGTGATGCGCATGGCACATTGTGGCGCGGTTCGGCCTTCATCGGCGGCGCAGCGAGTGGCAGCGATCCGCTGACGCCGCTGTTGCCGGGACGCTTCTCGTGGCGCTTGTCGCCGATGGTATTGCTGGGCAGAGTCGATGCCGAACTGGAAAACGATGCGGCACTGTCCCAGGCTATCAGCGTGACGGGGAACTGGCATCAATGGGAAGTCAGTCCGGGTGCGATTGTATTACCGGCGGAACGTCTGGCCGCCCTGGGTGCACCGCTGAATACGGTGCAGCCGTCCGGCCAGATGCACTTGTCATGGGAACCGCTGCAATTGGCGCAGCAGAATGGAAAGATCGGTATGGTCGGATTGATGAATCTGCAAATGAATGATATCGGCTCGCGGCTGTCATCCGTCAAACCGCTGGGCAGCTATGATCTGGCACTGGCCTGGCACGGGACGCAGGCGGATGTGACGCTCAGCACGGTCAAAGGGCCGATGCTGCTGAATGGCTCGGGAGTGTTCGCCAACGGGCGCTTGCAGTTCTCCGGCACCGCGCAAGCCGAGGCCGGGCAGGAACAAAGGCTGGCGAATTTTCTGAATTTGCTGGGTCAACGCCACAAAGAGGGCGACAAGGATGTCATCGGGTTAGAGTTCAAATGATAAAAAGTAAATTACCCACGAATACAATGCCGGAAACATCACAACACACGCCGGGATGGCGATGCTGGAGCGCGGCGATAATATTGCTGTTCGCAACAGCGGCCGTGCAGCAGGCGCAGGCGCAGGATTCAGGCATGACAGCAGGGATCTCCGGCCCTGAGCTGTCCACCGGCACGAATGCAGCCGCAAGTCCGGGCAAGGATACAGGCGCGAACAAGGGCACGCTCAACTTCGTCGATGCCGATATCGAATCGGTGATCGCGGCGGTCGGCGATTACACCAACACCACGTTCATCATCGATCCCCGTGTCAAAGGCACGGTCACACTGGTATCCGAGAAACCGCTCAGCAAGGCCCAGGCGTTCCAGCTGTTGACCTCGGTGTTGCGCTTGCGCGGCTACACGGTGGTCAGCAGCAACGGCTACAGCAAAGTGGTGCCGGAGGCGGATGCCAAGCTGCAGGCGGGCCCGATCCAGGCAGGCGCAGTGCGCGGCGACCAGATCGCGACGCAGATCTTTCATTTGAATTTTGAGTCCGCCGCCAATCTGGTATCGGTGTTGCGGCCGCTGATCTCGCCCAACAACACCATCAACGCCAACCCGGGCAACAACACCCTGATCATCACCGATTACGCCGACAACCTGCTGCGGCTGGGCAGGATAATCGCGGCCCTGGACGGGCCCGCGAGCGACGACATGGATGTGGTGCCTATCCGCTATGCGGTCGCCGGCGATATCGCAGCGATGGCCAATCGCCTGCTGGAACCGGCCGGGGCACCCGCGGGCGATGCCGGGCGCATCAGTGTGCTGGCCTATCCGCGCACCAATTCGGTGGTGGTGCGCGCGCCGTCAGAGGCGCGCGCCAATCTGGCGAAGGCGCTGATAGCAAAGCTCGACCAGCCGACCGCGCAGCCGGGCAATGTGCACGTGGTCTATCTGAAGAACGCCGAGGCGACCAAGCTCGCACAAACCTTGCGAGCCGTCGTGTCATCGGATAGCTCCGCGATCAGTTCATCACCGACCTCATTGCCTTCATCACCGGCCTCAGCCGCGTCCGCGCAGGCGCCGCTGCCAAGCGGTGGATCGGCGGGATTCATACAGGCCGATCCAACGACCAATACCCTCATCATCACCGCCAGCGAGTCGGTCTATCGCGATTTGCGCACGGTGATCGACCAGCTCGATGCCCGCCGTGCCCAGGTGTATATCGAATCGTTGATCGTCGAAGTGTCGGCAACCAAGGCAGCCGAATTGGGTGTGCAATGGGGCGGCCTGTCGGGAAACAGCAACAGCAACTATCGGGTCGGCGCGCTGACCGGATTTAGTTCCGGTGGCAACAATCTGATCAGCCAGGCTGCCGCAAAAACCGCCGGTACCATTCTGGCGCCGGGCAACGGTTTGACCCTGGGCCTGTTCAACCAGTCCGGCCTGGGCGCCCTGGCCCATGCGCTCGAATCCGACAGCAGCGCAAACATCCTGTCCATGCCCAACCTGATCACGCTGGACAATGAAGAAGCAAAGATCATCGTCGGCCAGAACGTGCCTTTCATCACCGGCCAATACACCACCGCTGCCTCGGGCGGCGCCGCGGGTGTCAACCCGTTCCAGACGGTCGAGCGCAAGGATATCGGTTTGACATTACGCGTTAAACCGCAGATCTCGCAAGGCGGCACGGTCAGGATGGCGATCTATCAGGAAACCTCGGGCATTGATAATACAGTAACCACCGGCGGGGCCGGACTCGCCACCACCAAGCGTTCGCTCGATACCAATGTGCTGGTGGATGACGGACAGATCATCGTGCTGGGCGGATTGATCGATGACAAAATGGAAGACGGCGTCGAAAAAGTACCGGGGCTCGGCGACATCCCCCTCCTCGGCGGTTTGTTCCGGTACAAGACACGCAGCCACGTCAAACGCAACTTGATGGTATTCCTGCGGCCGACCATCATCCGCAACAATGAACAAAGCATGAGTCTTGCGCAGGATCGCTATGACTACATCCGCAATGCCGAGATCGCCGGACAACCGGAGCGGACCATCGTGTTGCCCAACATGGACGCACCGCAGTTGCCTCCGCTGCAGGATGGCCGGATGGTCGGCGGTCCTCTGCTGCAACAGGCCGAATCCGGCACGCCGGCGCTTCCACAAGACCCCGCTCCACAACAACCGGCAGCGGCAGCCCCACAGCAATAATTCGATAGACGATACCGTGCTGGACACCCGCCTGCTCCCTTATGCATACGCCCGCGACTTCGCGCTGCTGGCACAGCGCAACACTGCAGCGGGCAGCGCTGTTGATGTCCTGATATCGGACGCGACCACGCCGGCAGCGATCGCGGAAGTGAGCCGCTGTTTCGGGCACGTCAGGCTGAAAGCTATGCCGCAAGCCGAACTCGAAGCGGCGATCGCCAAAGCCTATGCCGGCTCCGGCGGCGACGCTGCACAGGTCATCGATGAATACGAATCCGATCTCGACCTGAACAAGCTGATGCTGGACATGCCGGCGGTCGAAGACCTGCTGGAGTCTGCCGATGATGCGCCGGTGATCCGCATGATCAACGCGCTGCTGACGCAGGCATTGCGCGAAGGCGCTTCGGATATCCATATCGAACCGTTCGAACAGATCTCGGTGGTGCGCTTTCGTATCGACGGCAGCCTGCGCGACGTGGTGAGGCCGAAGAAAGCGATCCATGCCTCGCTGATCTCGCGCATCAAGATCATGGCGCAGCTCGACATCGCCGAGAAACGCCTGCCGCAGGATGGCCGCATCACGCTGCGCGTCGGCGGCAAACCGGTCGATGTGCGGGTCTCCACGCTGCCCACCGGTCACGGCGAGCGCGCGGTGTTGCGCCTGCTCGACAAGGAAGCCGGACATCTCGACTTGCAGAATCTCGGCATGAGCGCGGAAGTGCTGGCCAAATTCGACAAACTGATCGCGCAACCGCACGGCATCGTGCTGGTCACCGGCCCGACCGGTTCCGGCAAGACCACCACGCTGTATGCCGCGCTGTCGCGGCTGAATGCGACCTCCACCAATATCCTGACCGTCGAAGACCCGATCGAGTATGAACTGAACGGCATCGGCCAGACCCAGGTCAACCCGCGCATCGAGATGACGTTCGCCAAGGCGCTGCGCGCGATCCTGCGCCAGGACCCGGACATCATCATGATCGGCGAGATCCGCGACCTGGAGACCGCGCAGATCGCGGTGCAGGCATCGCTGACCGGCCACCTGGTGCTGGCGACTCTGCACACCAATGATTCGGCTGCGGCAGTCACGCGCCTGCTCGACATGGGCATCGAACCGTTCCTGTTGTCTTCTTCGCTGCTCGGCGTGGTCGCGCAGCGTCTGGTGCGCAAACTGTGCCCGCACTGCAAGCGTCGCGAGGGAGAATACTGGCACGAGGTCGGTTGCGATAAATGCGGCCACACCGGCTATCAGGGCCGGGTCGGCGTGTATGAATTATTGCTGACCACCGAACCGATCCGCGCCCAGATCCATAACCGCGCGTCGGAAGCCGACATCCGCGCCGCCGCGCAGCGGGACGGGATGCGCACGATGCGCGAGGACGGCGAGCGCTGGCTGGCGGATGGCACGACGACGCAAGCGGAATTGTTGCGCGTCACCAAGGACTGAACCGGAACTTTTTTTCATCCACGAAGTGGGGTAAGCAGGCATTTCGCCGCAAGGCGAAAGCTCGCAAAAACACGAAAGCCACGAAAAAATCAGCAGGTTGCCATGTTGTGGCAAGCCGCCTGTCAGGTGCAGCCGCCAGTGATGATAGCAAGTGGAATATATTCGTGCTTTTCGTGTATTTCGTGGACTAATTGTTTTTTTAAGGATAGATAGCGTGCCAGCATTCAGTTACGAAGCGGTCGATGCGGCAGGCGCCAGCAAGAAAGGCGTGGTCAATGCCGACAGCGCGCGTGCCGCGCGCTCCGACCTGCGCGCGCAGGGGCTGGTGCCGATCAGCGTCGATACGATCGCGACCCAGCTCGACGCTGCCGGTCAAACCGGAACCCGCGCGTTCGGCGATCATCTGTCGACTATCGAGCTGGCTTTGTTCACGCGCCAGCTTGCCAGCCTGCTCGAAGCCAGCCTGCCGCTGGAACAGGCGTTTTCCGCGTTGCTGGAACAAGCCGAGCGCACCTACGTGCGCGACCTGATCGCGTCGATACGCTCGGAAGTGATGGGTGGCTCTTCGCTGTCCGATGCGCTGGCAAAACACCCGCGCGACTTTGCCGATATCTATCGCGCGCTGGTCGCATCCGGCGAGCAGATCGGCCAACTGTCCCGCGTGCTGTCGCGGCTTTCCGACTATATCGAGCGGCGCAATGCGCTGGTGCAAAAGGTCAAGCTCGCGTTCACCTATCCGGCGATCGTCACCGTGGTGGCGTTCCTGATCGTGATCTTCTTGCTGACTTATGTGGTGCCGCAGATCGTGTCGGTGTTCGCCAATACCAAACAGAAACTGCCGTTCCTGACCACGGTGATGCTGGGCGTTTCGGATTTCGTGCGACTGTACGGCTGGATCGTGCTGCTGGTCGTCATCGCGCTGGCCTTTGCCTGGCGCCGCGCGTTGAAAGATCCCGCGATCAAGATGCGCTGGCATACCTGGTTGCTGAACGCACCGTTTTATGGAAGATTCGAGCGCAGCCTCAACACGGCGCGCTTCGCCAGCACACTGGCGATCACCACCGGTTCCGGCGTGCCGATATTGCGCGCGCTGCAAACCAGCCGCGACACCCTGACCAATGTCGCGATGCGCGCACAAGTCGAGGAAGCCGCCAACAGCGTGCGCGAAGGGGTCAGCCTGGCCCGCGCGCTTTCGGTGCACAAGCATTTCCCGGCCATGCTGATACACATGATCCGCGCGGGTGAAGTCACCGGCGAATTGCCGGCGATGCTGGAGCGCGCATCCAACGCGCAGGAGCAGGATCTGGAGCGGCGCGCGATGACCATGGCCGGCTTGCTGGAACCGGCACTGATACTGGCGATGGGCGTGGTGGTGCTGCTGATCGTGCTGGCCGTGCTGATGCCGATCATCGAGATCAACCAATTGGTAAGATAAGGCATTCGTAGGCCGGGCTCGGCCCGGCATTATTTGATTCCGGCGGGTGGAACCCGCCCTACACATTGGAATTTACAGGGACACAATGAAACGCTGGCCATTGATCACAAGTTTTGTACTGTTCATCGCACTGTGCGTTTCGGTTGCGTACTGGGCTATGCAATTATTCAACCCGCCGCTGCGCGCGGTCGCGGCGCCGCCCCAGGCGAATCAGCCGGCGCCAAGACTGGATGCCGCGGCGAGTTTGCTTGGCGGCCGTTCGAATGCTGCCGTCACCGGAAATTTTCAATTGAAAGGCGTGGTCGTCGCGAGCAACCCGGCGGAAAGTATTGCAATCCTGGCGGCTAACGGCAAACCGGCGCGGGCGATCCGGGTCGATGCCGACGTGGTGCCCGGTGTCACGGTCAAGGAAGTGAATCGACGCTACGTGCTGCTTTCCGTAGGCGGCGTGATCACCAGGGTGGAGCTGCCCGAAAATGCCAGGCGCCGATAATCCTGCCCTCCCTTTGCCGGCGGCGATCGGCGACCGCTTTGCAACGGCAACACACCAGAACATTAGCCAAGGAGAATTTAAATGAAAAAAGTTGCGGTGATCTTGATGTCCCTGCTCTTCTCTCTGTATTGCATCGGGAATGCGACAGCCGCAGAGTTGCCTGACAAGGCACTTGCGATCGAGTACCTGCAAGTATCAAGGTTCGAGCAGGCGGTCGACACGGCGATCCATACCTACAGTCTGCGATTATCGGGAAACATGCCCGAGGAAGAGCGGACCCAGTTCAAGAAATTCATGCAGGATGTGATGGGCTGGAACGCGATAAAGGACAGGTTGGCCGAGCTTGTGGTCAGGTTGTATACCAGGGAAGAGCTGGAAGCCGCGATCGCATTTGACAAATCCCCGCTGGGAGCATCGATCACCGCGAAGAACGAACAGTTTTCCAAGCAATTCGCCGAGCTGTTATCGCAGAACATGCAACACTTTGCCCGGCACAACACTCCCCAGCCGGATCCTGCGGCCGATTCAGACCTTCCCTGATTCGTTGACCAGATCAGGCTGACAGTCGCAAAGTCGTATCAGGTATTCTGCACCACGATCTTCGGGAAGGCCGCACTGTGATCCTGTGCCATATCCGCGACCTTGACCGCGATGCGGCGCGCGATCTGCTTGTACGTCCTGGCGATGTTGCCGTCAGGGTCGGCCACTACCGTCGGATTGCCTGAATCCGCCTGTTCGCGGATGCGGATATCCAGCGGCAGGCCGCCGAGGAATTCCACGTTGTAATCCGCGCACATCTTCTCCCCGCCGCCCGCGCCGAAGATGTGTTCCTCGTGGCCGCATTTCGAGCAGATATGCGTGCTCATGTTCTCGACGATGCCGACGATCTTGATGCCGACCTTCTCGAACATCTTGAGTCCCTTGCGCGCGTCCATCAGCGCGATGTCCTGCGGGGTGGTGACGATCACCGCGCCGGTGACCGGCACTTTTTGCGCCAGTGTCAGCTGGATGTCTCCGGTGCCCGGCGGCAGGTCCACCACCAGGTAATCCAGGTTGTCCCAGCGCGTCTGGTGCAGCAACTGGTCGAGCGCCTGGGTCACCATCGGGCCGCGCCACACCATGGGCGTGTCGTCGCCATCTATCATGAAGCCGATGGACATGGCCTGCAGGCCGTGATTCATCATCGGTTCCAGGGATTTTCCGTCCACCGATTTGGGTTGGCCGGAGATACCCAGCATGGTCGGTTGCGAAGGCCCGTAGATATCGGCATCCAGCACGCCGACACGCGCGCCTTCGGCAGCCAGGGCCAGCGCCAGATTAACCGCCGTGGTGGATTTGCCGACGCCACCCTTGCCGCTCGCTACCGCGATGATGTTCTTCACGCCTTCGACCAGCTTCACGCCGCGCTGTACCGCGTGCGGCACGACCTTGCTGGACATGCTGACGCTGACCTTGCCCACGCCCGGCAACGCCGCTTTCAGATGCGCTTCGACCATCGCGCGCAACTCATCCCACACGCTCCTGGCCGGATAACCCAACTGGATATCCAGCGACACATCACTGCCGCTGACCTTGATGTTCTTCACCGACTTGCCGCTGACGAAATCCTTTTTGGTGTTCGGGTCGATCAGATTCTTCAACGCGCTCTGCACATCTGTTTCGCTAAAACTCATCGCTTGCTCCTGTATTCAGATATAAAACCCAGGTTCGGATTTTAAACTATGTTGACTGATTCTGTCGGGTATCTTTCGGGCTATTTTTTTGCGCCCGGACGGGGTTCCCGGCTCGCTCCGGCCTTGGCCAGCCTGTCCAGGTAATCCTGCCATAAGGCAGCCTGGTTCTTGCCCAGCCGGTAAAGATATTCCCAAGTGTAAAGCCCGGTGTCATGCCCGTCATCGAAATCGATCTGCACGGCATAACTGCCGACCGGGACCAGCTCTTTCACCCCCACATCCCTTTTCCCTGTTTGCAATACCTCCTGCCCGGGGCCGTGTCCGCTGACATCGGCCGACGGCGAATACACCCGCAGGAACTCATAGGGCAGTTGATAACAGGCATCATCGCTGAAGGTGATTTCCAGCATGCGCGACTGCTGGTGCAATTTTATTTCGGTGGGTTGCTCTGACATGCTTGTATGTTGCTCCTGTTGTGGGCAGAAATTCACCGCCCGTATTGAAGGCTACCTGCCTTTGTAAACAATGTTCGCCCGTTGAACGATAAGCGAATAAGGAAAATCGGCCAACTCGCCGAACTTCTGCTGTGCCATCACCACCAGCCTGGCCACATCGCGCACCTCATCACTGGCATCCAGCGAGAACTGCAATCCCTTCAAACCGCCGCATTGCATGCGCATTTCCTGGGCATGGGGCAAAGGGCCATCGATATGCAACTTGCCCAGTGCGAAAGTGAAGTTGTGCCGCAGCAAATCCCGCAACGCCATGCAGCGCGCCAGCGCTTCTTTGTCATTGCAGGCGACAACTTCACGCTCGGCAATATTATGTTTCTCTGCTTTCGTGCAGGCTGCGCAACCGGACAGTATGGATTTCTCAAACGGGCAGGCGTCGGGGATGGTTGCGGACGATATCTGACGATACACGGCTTCATCCATCACTCGCCTGCTCGATCATCCCTGTTCAATCATCCTGGGGATTGGGGACCGGCGCGCGTACCTGATTGAGCAGGTCCTCGGCGTGCAACTCGTTTTCGGCAAAGATCACCTTGATGATATATGGCGCATCGCTCGCAAGCTCACTGCGTATCTGTTTGGCCCGGTCTGACGCTGCACGGAACGCATCATGCTGCTCCAGCATTTGCAAACGGCGGATCGGTGTCTCAAATATCTTGTATACGAAGTATGGCATTGCTATCTTTCACTTTGTTGATATGAACCCGGTTCAATGAATATCGTCCGGTCAGGGTTTGGCCAGGGGCTTCAGGAAAGTCACCACATTGGATCCGGGTGCGTTCTTGCTCGCACAACTGCCCTCCCCGACCCCGGCGTCCCGTTCCGCCTCGTGCAACAGATTGATCACATCCACGTAGTGTTTTTGCTTCACCATCATCAGCGCCGTCAGGCCGCCCTCGTTGCGCGCCATGACATCGGCGCCCGCTTTCAGCAACGTCTCGACCACCGCAGTTTCACCGTAGCCCGCCGCCAGCATCAAAGGGCGGATACCGTAGCTGATGGGTTTTTCGACGTCAGCTCCCGCGGCTATCAGCGCCTGCGCTACATCCGCAAATCCACGGTCCAGTTCCGCGTTATAAGCGGCCTTCATCAGCGGCGTCCAGCCGCGCGCATCGCTTGCATTGACTTGCGCGCCGGCCTCGATCAATGCCATGACCATGGGCAGATTGCCGGCGTGAGCCGCCAGCATCAGCAGCGTGGCGCCCTCGCCATCACGCGTCTCGGCATCGTCTCCGGCAGCCAGCATGCGCCGGACGGAATCCACGTCGCCGGATCCAACGGCTTCAAGTAATTGTGCAGACATACGATATTCCTTCTGTCTTTGATTCACGATTTTTCAGGTTCTTTGCTCCCAGTTGTGCTTCCCGATCATTCCTTTAATTATCCCGGGCGCCCTGGTTAACCCATTTCTTCAACACCGCGATCTTGTCCTTGGCCAAACCCCCGTCCATCCCGAACGGCATCTTGATGGAGGCATGAACGCGTCCCTCGATCACCTGGATCAGGATGCTGGTGAAGCTGTCACCCGGCTTGATGACCGTCCCGAACCTGGTACCTTTCATCAGGCTCTGGTAGGTGCGCATATCCAACCCGCTTTTCTCGTAGCCCTTGCCTCCCGGCTGGTGACAACTCAGGCAATAGTCATGGATGATGGGCAGGACATCATTCTTGTAGCTGACTGCTTCCTGCCCCGGAGCAGAAGAAGCAAATGCAGAAGAAGCCAGCAGCGCAACAACAGCACCGCCCAGTAACAATCTGATTTTCATGTCGCACTCCCCAATGAGCCCTCCCGCACCAGGATAATATCCATCGATTCGGGAGGACAACTGAACACATGCAGCGGAATGGCGCTGCCCCGTTGGCACACCGGTCTATTTCAGCCGCGACCAGACCTGGTTCTTCACGAAGTAAAGCAGCAGGGTCAGAATGGCCAGATAGCCGATCACATAATAGCCCAGTCTGTGCCGCTCCTCCTCGTGGGGGTCGGCCGCCCATGCCAGAAAGGAAACGATGTCATGCGCCTTTTTCTGCAGCTCTTCACGTTCGGCAGGTGCAGTCGCGCCGCTGATACCCAGGATGTCAGGCATCCTGGTTGCGGGATAAATGTGATTGCCGGTCATTCCATCCGGAGTGTTGTAATAGCCCAGCAGATAGGAATACACATAGCTCGCCCCGCCTTCGCGCGCCTTGGTCATCAAGCTCAGGTCCGGCGGTATCACCCCGAACGATTGCACGGCTGCCTCGTCTGACATCTGGCCGGTAAGCGGTGCATCCAGCGCCTGGTCGCCCCGCCAGTCCTCGATTTTTTTCTTGTCGATGCCGAATGCGACCAGGTCGCGATACTTGATATATTTCAGGCTGTGGCAGCTATGACAGTTGTTCATCAGGCCATCCACGCCGCGTTCGATCGCGGCCACACTGGTATCCGCCCGGATATTTTCCAGCTTTGCTTCCTCCGCCCGGAGCGACGATGAGGAGCAGCACAGTATCAGCAAGAACATGAAGTTTTTCATTTCACGTCTCCGCTGCGACGGCGCAATGCCGATTGGCTTTTTGCCCTGGATTCCCCCGCAATCAATGCTTCCACATCAGGCGGCAGTCCGCGCCTGATCAGCCATCGCTCTTCAGCCTTGGAAATGAACGGGACCAGAAAGAACGAACCGAAATAGCATAGTGTCGCCACTTGTCCGATCACTATGCTCTCGCTGGTCGGCGGGATGTACCCGATATAACCCAGCACCAGCATATCCAGCAGGAACAGGTAGAACTGCAGGCGGAATATCGGGCGGTAACGAGCGCCACCCGGAATGCGGGAACGATCCAGGAATGGCATGAAGGCGAACATCATCACGGACAGGCCCATCGCCACCACACCGCCGACCATGTTGGGAACCGAGCGCAAGATCGCGTAGAAGGGCAGGAAATACCATTCCGGAACGATGTGCGTCGGCGTTTGCATGGGGTTGGCCGGAATATTGTTGGCCGGTTCGATCAGGATGTTCGGAAAAAAGAACACGAAGATGCAATACACGATCAGGAATATCCCCAGGCCATAAAAATCCTTGATGGTGAAATAGGGATGGAACGGTATGTTGTCCTTGGCTGCCAGGTCGATGCCGCTCGGATTGCTGCTCTTGACCGTATGCAGCGCGACCAGATGCACCAACACCGCGCCGATGATCAGGAACGGGAACAGGTAGTGCAGCGCGAAGAAGCGCGTCAGCGTCGCGTCGCCCACGGTATAGTCGCCGCGCAGCCATATGACCACCTGTTCGCCGATGAATGGCGTGGCACGGAACAGATTGGTGATCACGGTCGCGCCCCAGAACGACATCTGCCCCCACGGCAACAGATAGCCCATGAAGGCGGTCGCCATCAGCAGCAGCAGCAGACCCTGCCCGGTCCACCACATCAACTCGCGCGGCGCGCGGTAAGAGCCGTAATAGAGCGTGCGTGCCATATGGATATAGATCACCAGAAAGAATGCCGACGCGCCGGTGGAGTGCATGAAGCGCAACAGCCAGCCGTAATTCACGTCGCGCATGATGTGCTGGATGGAATCGAACGACAGCGCCACATCCGCCTTGTAATGCATGGCCAGAAAGATGCCCGTGGCGACCTGCAGCACCAGTACGAAGCCGGCCAGAAAACCGAAGTTCCACCAGTAACTCAGATTGCGCGGGGTCGGATAGCCGGTCAGGTCATGTTTGACAAAGCTGGTGAGGGGAAAGCGCTGGTCTATCCATTCGATGATTCTGTTTTTCATGGTCGACTCCTAAGTTTCTTCGGTGATGATCAGGCTTCGCCGATGACGATCTTGTCCGCTGTAACAAAATGGTATGGCGGCACTTCCAGGTTCTTGGGCGCGGGGCCGCGGACGACCCGGCCGCTATCGTCATACTGGCTGCCATGGCAATGGCACGTCCAGCCCGGGCCCTCCTTGTTCGGCACGCAACCCATATGCGTGCAGACGCCAACCACGACCAGCCACTCCGGCTTTTTGACGCGCTTCTGATCCGGTTCCGGATCGAGTCCGCCGCCGGAAGCTTCCATCTCCCTGATCTGCTCCTCAGAGCGCCTCAGGATGAACACCGGTTTACCCTGCCATGCCACGGTACGCATATCACCGGGATTCATGCCGGTCAGGTCGAATTCCGTGGTCGCCTTGGCCAGCACATCCGAGCTGGGATTCATGCTGGCCACAAAAGGAAAGCACGCCGCCGCCGCGCCTGCACCGCCCACCGCAGCGGTCACCTTGATTAAAAAATTGCGGCGATTCGTATCATCCAAGGTATCAATTTCAGCCATTACAATCTCCCGATTACAAAATTCAGCATGCTGTTTTCCGCTGATCGATCCGAATCGCTATTTCTGCACTGTTTTCTGCAAAACGGTGCGGATCGCTTCAGGGGTCTTCATGATGTTCATGAAGCTGTTCTTTCCCATCATGCTCAGATCCGGAAAGTTGATCGCTATCCGGAAACGGGCATACAAGGCATAAACCTTGTTGCCGGAAACCAGTATTTCATAAGGCAAATGAGCGGTCGACCTGACATCATGGAAGTCTATCTCTTTCATGATGAAGCTGTCGTCCATATACTGGTCGGCCTCTGTCGCACCTTTCATCGCGACCCCGAACACGGTTTCCATCTTCCCGGGGATATCGACACGATAGACTTTGCTGACACCATTCTTGTTGCCGCCCAGTTTCGCATCGACCGACTGGACGGCCTCTTCGTAACTGGCATATTCAGCCAACACACTCGGTTCGTCGAAATATTCCATGCCTAACATGTAGTGGTATTTGCGCGCCTGGCTGGCGGTCATCCCCTTTTTCGAACCGAATTCTTCCACCCTGCCCAGCGCGGTTCCCAGTCGCGCGGCCACATTGCTCAAGTCGCCTTTCATGCGATACACATTCGCCATGTAGACAGGGTTGGTGTAGCTCACTTGCACTTCATTGTTGGCTTTTGTGATCGCTATCCTTTGCACCGCACCAAATCCGCCGTGCTCGGAGGCTGCCGCATTGCTTTTCAAATCGTCGCTGGTCACGACCAGGATATCCGCATCCGGATAGGGCGAGTAGTCCCCGACCACGGAAAAACCGGCTGCAGTCAATGCGGCTTTGGCTTGTTCGGTTTTCTCCGCGACCGTCCCCGCTCCTTTTGATGCGAGCACAAACGGCTTCAGCATTGCATCGTCGGCCATCGCGTCGCTGATGCCCAACAACAGCAGTGCCGAAAGGAATATGTTCTTGAGTGCCACTGCGTTCATCATGCTTCTCCTCACAGGTCGTTTAATTACGGATATCCGATTTCATGCATGCGATTTTTCGGGATTGAACCAGGCCAGTTTTTCCCTCAACGTGACCACGCCCCCGACGATGATCAGCGTCGGCGCATGCAGCTTTGCGACTTCCGGGTTCTGCGGCAATGTGACCAGCGTGCCGGTGATGACGCGCTGATTCTGCGTGGTGCCCTGCTGCACGATGGCGATCGGTGTATTGCCCGGCATACCGTGTTTGACCAGTTCGGCGCACAAAGTGTCCAGCCCGTGCAGACCCATGTACACCACGACGGTCTGCTTCGGTCGTGCGAGCTGCTCCCAATCAAGGTTCATCGTGCCGTCCTTCAGGTGGCCGGTCACGAAGATGCAGGATTGTGCATGGTCGCGGTGCGTCAGCGGGATGCCCGCGTAGGAAGCCACGCGGGAAGCCGCGGTGATGCCGGGCACGACCTGGAACAGGATGCCATGTTCGGCAAGGGTCTCGATCTCCTCGCCGCCGCGCCCGAATATGAACGGGTCGCCGCCCTTGAGGCGCAACACGCGCTTGCCTTCCTTGGCCAGGCGCACCAGCAGTTCGTTGATCTGTTCCTGCGGCAGGGTGTGATCGTTGCGCTTCTTGCCGACATAGATGCGCTCCGCATCGCGCCGCGCCATCTCCAGTATCGGCTTGGATACCAGATTGTCGTAGACCACCACGTCGGCCTTCTGCATCAAACGCAAGGCACGAAAAGTCAGCAGATCCGGGTCGCCGGGCCCTGCGCCGACCAGGTACACCTCGCCGCGCTGGATGTTGTCCTCATCCTTCAGCATCTGTTGCAGCATCTTCTCCGCGCTGCCCTCATCACCGGTCAGCACCTTCTCGGCGACCACGCCTTCCAGCGCGTTCTCCCAGAAGATGCGGCGCTTGGCCGGGTTGGTGACGCGCTGCTTGACCAGTTCGCGGAAACGTTCCGCGAAAGCCGCAAGACGGCTGTAGTTCTGCGGGATCATGGTCTCCAGCCTGCCGCGCATCATGCGTGTCAGCACCGGCGATGCACCGCCGCTGGAGAACGCCACCATCAGCGGCGAACGGTCGAGGATCGCGGGCATGATGAAGCTGCACAACTCGGGATCATCCACGACGTTCACCGGGATGTTGCGTGCCTGCGCCAGTTCGGACACTTGCCGGTTGACGTTGCGGTCATTGGTCGCCGCGATGACCAGCGTCACCCCGTCGAGGTGCTGCGCCTCGAAACGCGCGAATATGGCTTCCACGCGCTGCTGTTCCGACAATGCGGGCTCGATCTGCGGCGCGACCACGCGCACTTGCGCTCCCGCCTCCAGCAACACGCCGGCCTTGCGCTTGCCGACCTCGCCACCGCCCACAACGAGGCACAGCTTGTTCCGGACATCGGCAAAGATAGGCAGGTAGTTCATTATTTCACCGCTTTCAGGATCAGCGGCACCAGTGCTTCCGGCAGCCTGATCTTGCCCGCCAGCGCGAATTCATGCGCGCGCTTCGACATCTTCTCCCAGGTCTTGCGGATGATCGGTATCCACTTTGCTTCATCATATTCCGGGTGTTGCGCAACGAATCCGGTCATGTAATGTTCGAGGAATACCAGGTCCACCACATCTTCCATCAACTGTGTCTCCGCGTTGACCTTCAGGCCCTTCTTGCCAACGATTTTCTTGACGCGGGATATCATCTCGTCGTCATAACCCGCTTGCTGCATGATGCTTCCGGCGGTGTCGGCGTGAAACGTGTACAGCCCGGTGCGCCATTGCAGGTAGCCCTGCTTGTCCATGGGATAGTTGCTGCGCGGTATCTTCCAGCGCTGAATGTGCTGGGCGCGCACCGCGAGTTTCACCGCCTCCGATGCTTCGGGGGCATAGCGTTCCTGCATCGCGCTCATGCGCTGCGCGTAGAGCAGTTCCTTGGGATGCTCCTTGCCGTCGCTCATCTCCCTGTTCGGGTCTTCCGCGTTGGCTTGGTCGAAGGCGGCGATGGCGGCCTGGTAATGTCGCTGTGTCATATTGCCTGTTGTTTGGAATGTGATGATCCTGGATTTCGGCGCTGTTCCAGCTGCCGCTGGATGAATGCGACGAAACGGGTCGCCCAGTAGCAGCTGCCGATGGTGCGCAGATGGGTGTAGGAAGCCAGCAGGTTATGCAGAATCAGGCCGTCCCGTTTCCCGTCTATGCCGTAACCGCGCTCCACATGGTAAGCGTAGCGGGTGTCCGGCGGAAGGTTCTCCAGGCTGGAATAATGGAACTCGTGCGCACGGATTAATGATTGCCTTTCTCGTTCGCCT
>Ga0172379_10005489_pt1 | contig 17698 bp, 10 predicted proteins | sample GrowelOW334metaG_FD_119756 | JGI IMG/M metagenome (GOLD analysis project Ga0172379, IMG submission 119756) | Groundwater microbial communities from an aquifer near a municipal landfill in Southern Ontario, Canada - Groundwater well OW334 metaG | ecosystem: Environmental > Aquatic > Deep... | reverse complement strand
TCCAAGGCAATGAGCAGACTTATTATTTCCTTGCTTGCAAGTTTATACGACTGAACACCGGGCTGGTGGAATGCGTTGATGTGGATGAGTTCGGCGTAAAACGCCACCGACCTTTCATAAAGCGCTATAATCATCCCGAGATTGAACGCGTTGACATCCGTTACTTGCATCTCGATGACCTGACGGCCTTTTGAGTGAAGCGCATTTGCAAGGCCGGCCTTGAATCCATGCAGATAATCGCCCATGCTGATGTTTTCCGTAATCGGAATATCCATGCTGTCCTTGAGCACTTCTATGAAAGTTACAAAGAAATCGTTTTTCCCGTCGTTTAACTGCTGGATGAAGGCGTGGGCGTCAGTTCCGCCCTTGTTGCCGAAAACATTCAGCCCCTGGTTGACAATGTTGCCGTCAAGATCCTTTTCCTTGCCGATGCTTTCCATGACGAGCTGCTGGAGATAGCGTGAAAGCAGGACGAGACGGTCGGAGTAGGGGACGATGACCATGTTTTTGTCGCCGCGTCCGCCGCCTGCGATATGCCACATTGCCGCAAGGAGGTATGACGGATTTTTCTTTACGTCCGGTTCCCTTGTGAGCGTGTCCATTCTGCTTGCGCCGACGATGAAACTCCTGAAGTCAATGCCAGCGAGTGCGGCGGGGAGATGACCGACCACGCTTGTTTCGCTTGTTCTTCCGCCGATTGACTCCGCCATAGGGAACACTTTCAGCCAGTTGTTTGATTTCGAGTATTTGTCGAGTTCGCTGCCTTCCATCGTTATGGCGCAGGCGTGTTTCGTGAAATCGAGGCCTGCCTCCCTGTAAATCTTCTCAAAGGCGATTGTGTTGTTCTTGGTCTCCTGGGTTCCCCCCGATTTGGAAATGCTTAAAACAAGTGTGCTCTTGAGATTGACGGCTTTCATCACGTCGCTGACACCGGCGGTGTCGGTGTTGTCGGTGAAATAGATTTTGAGATAACCTTTTCTTTTGCCGGTGCTGAGTTCGTTCCAGTAGGGGCCGTTTATTGCGAACTGTATAAGCTGTGGTCCGAGAGCGGATCCGCCGATTCCGTTTATCACGACTGAATCCAGTTTTTTGCCGGTGCTTCCCTTTATGACTCCGGTGCGGACATCCTCCGCGAATTTTTCAACATCAGCAAAAAGCCGGCTTGAAGGATAGGCTATGCGGTCTGTGAAATGGGTCACTTTCCTGTTCTCGTCCGGGTTCTTTATTTCGCCGGCCTCGATCTTCTTCATTTCGGCATGTGCGTTTGCGAATTTCGCAGACAGCTGTCCGAGATCGTTCTCCGTGAAATTCATTCCGGCCACATTGAGCGTGAAGCCTGTTTCCCCGTCGGTGAAATCATAGTTCCTGTTTCTTTCAGTCCATTCTGCCGATGTCATATTCAATACCTCTATTTAAGTTTATGTTTCCAGGAAGCCCGTAAAGATAAATCAATCAGTGGAAATTGCCAGCCTATTTGATAACCGCAAAGTTCCTGGAGCAGTATTGTGATGCCGGTTCACCAATCCGCATCGTCAGGATGTGGGTCAAAAACTATCGCATTGTTTCTCATCTGCTGATATTCACTTCCATGATTGGACGCCTAATTAATCCGAGCACTGCCTTCAAAAGAAGAAATCCCATCAGCATCCGCAGGATTTTCGGATTATGAGTTCAGGTTTAAATTTATACACCCGGCTGCATCCTTTGTTTCTTGAGCCTGAGTTTAAAATAATCTCAACACATTTTTCTGCAATCGAGTCATAATGAAGGTCAAGCGATGTCAGCTGGAATGAGTTTGCCCAGGGAGTATTAAATACCGAAACCACCGCTAGATCTTCAGGAACGGAAACACCCGCTTCTTTAGCCATCTGAATAAATTCTGTCGCCTTGAAATCGAAATTTACAAAAATCGCATCAATTGGCTTAGGGGCTTTCAGCTTTTCAGAATAAACCTTTTTATCTTTCAGACCATTGGCAACATCCACCATAATATCTTCTTGTAACCCGGCTTCTTTCATTGCCTGGCAATATCCATCACATAGCAATTGCAGCTCACGGTGTTTACTGATTTTTAGAACGTCAGGCCCCTTGATTTTATAGAAAAAGATCCGCTTGCGTCCATGCTCGATCAGATGCCTTGTTCCCATGTATCCCGCTTGATACATATCCGGACAAACAATGTCACCGGAGAAATCATGTATTCGGTCGCCGGTCAGACAGATAAGGCGAATTTCTGGGAACTCATTTGAGAGCCAGGCGGCCAAGTCAGAGTCGCGAGTGATGATTGCGATCGGATTTGAAGCGAGAATCTGAAGAATTGCCGGATGTTTCCGCATGGATAACAGGTTTTCAGTAGCTGAATCAGCTTCGACATACATGATGTTGATTCCCGCATTCTGCAGTTCCCTGGAGACTCTGGCCGTGAAATCACCCCAGATATCCCCACGACAAGTCATCACCAGTCCGACAACGTCTCCCTTCTGAATTGTTTTCTTATTGGCAATAAACGTCCCCTTTCCGGGAGTACGGAATATCAACCCATCCGACACCAATTTACTTAACAAACGCTGAGCCGTTTGAATAGCAATTCCGTATTTCCCTGCCAACTCTTTGGTCGACATTAGTTTTTCACCTGTTTTTAACTCGCCAGATTGAATCTTGTTGCGAATATCGTCAAACAACTCTCTTTTTTTCTGTAATACTGTAATTTTCATTTTATCACCTCGGTTTCTAATTAAATCGTATAGGAAATTGTATTTTAAAAGGCTCATAAGCCAGAGTCTTTTACTACTTTAATAAAATATTCTATTATTATTCTACATTGTTTTGCGGTAAATGCAAGAAGTGTTAAAAAAAGTGCCAACAAGACTTGATATTCCACTGTTTTATGATATCATATTAGAATAATATGAGAATTTATCGATACAGAAAATGCTTTCTGAGGAGGGGAGGGGCGGAATCTCAGGATGAGGCAATTTCAAAACCACGAAAATGATATCTCAAGTTCTGTAGTTCAGAAATGAGGAGAGTTAAATAATGCAAAACAAACTTGTTGACGACTTGCGTCGGACGGGGATTCAAGAAGGCGACCGGATATTTGTCCATTCCTCATTCAAAAAGATAGGCCTTTCAGACGGAGATCCGGCGGCTGTTGTGGCGGCGTTGCAGCAGGCGGTGGGAGCGAATGGGACGCTTGGCATGCCTGTTTTTCCGTTCTGCTTTTCGCCGGATGCGGCGTTCGATCCTGCGGCATCGCCCAGCAAGGTGGGGGCGGTCACGGAAGTTTTCCGTCAGACCGAAGGAGTGGTCCGGAGCTATTCGCCTTCACATTCGGTCGCGTTCTGGGGTCGGGATGCGGAATATCTGGCGAGCGGTCATGCCGGCATTCCGCCCTACGCGATGCAGGGGCCGTTTGGAAAGCTTTATGATTTGAATTTCAAAATTGTCATGTTGGGATGCGGGCTGGCTCCTAATTCGATGATTCACGCCATCGAGGATTGGGCTGATTTGCCGTATACCGTTCATGCTGTCACAACCTGTTATTGTAAAAGTGAGCCGGACAAGGAAGGACGCCTGTATCACAGGATGCCGGTGGGACACCGTGATTTCTATATCGGAGGCGAGGCTTCGCTGGAATGCAAATACGCGAAAGTGATCCGGCAACACCGAAAGCTGCATTCAGGGACTGTCGGACAGGCACCGACTCACTGGATGTATGCCAGGGATCTGGTGGATGTTTCCATGGCCGAACTGGATCAGCGCCCGGATTTGTTCCTTTGCGACAAACCGGAATGTTCCAGCTGTGTGTCAAATAAGGATGAATTGAAAGTCTGGCAACGGAACGGAGGGGGGTGCTGGGACTGGGTGCGGCTGGGACGGGCCAGGGTCTGTATCACGCCCGGCGTGGATACATGGTCGAATCATGGCATGGGGGCCGGGGTCTTGTGCGAGGGCGTGTTGGATGATCTGTATGCCCGTGTCTTTCTGTTCCGTAAAGGATTTCGGAAATGGGTCATCGTAACCGCAGATCTGCTGCAGATGCCGCTGGATGTGACGGATATGATAAAGGCGCGCATCAGCAAACGGAATCATATTTCCCCGGAAGATGTTTCCATCTGCAGTTCACATACCCATTATGGCCCATCCATTGGCGCCAAGCATATCTGGAAGAAATCTGATATTCGGGATCATGCTTATGTGGAGACATTGGCGGCCAAAATCTCCGGTGCGGTATATGAAGCTGCCAAGGAATGCATCCCGGTGTCCATGCGGTTTGAAAAAAAACAGGTTGATATTGGCGGCATTAACCGCCGTATCCGTATGCCTGATGGCGGTTATACGTATTTCACAGATCCGGCTCAGACGCCGAACGGTCCGGCGGCCAAGGAATTTGGCATGATTTTCTTTTTCGATCTGTCTGGACAGCTGGTGGGCGGACTCGGTCATTATTCCTGCCATCCGATTTTTACCCCCTCCCATCTGCGTAAGATCACCGGCGACTATGCCGGTATTTTTGCGCAGGCTGTTGAAAACGAAGTTGGTGAAGGGTGCGTGGTGGGGTTTCTCCAAGGCACGGTGGGAGATCAAATGCCACTCAAGTATTGCAGCAGTTATGAACTGGCCAGGGAAGCGGGAAAAACATTGGCCTGTCATTTTTTGAGTGCGAGCCGTAATCGGGAGTCAAAGCCTTTGAAAAACGTGGTTTTCCGCACTGAACTCCATAAGGTCAGACTCACGACAAAGCGGAATCTGAAGACACCGATTCAGGGAATCCGGATTGGCGATGTGGGTATTGGCATGATTGGTGGCGAGTTGTTTTATGAACTGGCCAAACCGTTTGAAAAGGCTGTCGGTCATAATTCTCTTCTGGTTAGCGTGGCTAACGACGAACTGGGATATCTTCCGACACGCGAGGCGTTCAAGCATCCAACCTACGAGGTTGTAGGCTGTAAGAATTGGATGGGCGGTAAAGCGGGAGTAGGCGAGGAATTGATTCAGGTCTGCGCCGGGTTAGTCCGCAGGGCATGTACCGCAGGTAGCGGCTTCTATTGAGCGATGGAAGAGCGTTTAAGAAAAACGGAAGGAGGCTTATAGTCAAAAATAGGGATTTTAGGGGAAAAATTCGGATTTTCGGAAATTCTTAACAAAAACAATAGATAGCCAATTAAAAAAACTCTGAAGAATTCAGAGTTTTGAAATCGGGAGCACCAAGAAAAATGGACTTCAGAAAATCTGGAGTTTGGAAGCTGGTTCAATTAAATGGAGGTGTTTATGAGAGGCAAATCTTATCATAGGGAAAAACTGCGGAATCCTTCTGGAATTACTCGCAAGTGGTTCAGTTTAATTGAACTCCTGGTTGTAATTGCGATTATCGCAATTCTCGCCGGAATGCTCCTGCCAGCGCTCAAAAATGCAAAGGGGATGGCTCAGGCCAGTGTGTGCTTAAGCAACATGAAACAATGTAATCTGGGTTTCATAAGTTATGCCAGTGATTGGAACGATTATATTCCAGCGTTCCGTACTGTTGATTCCGTGAACCGCGCGTGGTATTTCTATATGACACATGATCCTTATGTGATTTCATCCGATCGGCGCAAGGAATATATTAAAGCGTTTAATACAAACGGCTATTCTGCCCAGGCTGCGGACTCTTCTGCATATTCAGTGAATAGAAAACAGGCAGGCATTCTTGCATGCCCGTCTGTTGTTGTGGAATATAAGAATTATGTTTTGGATTATGGAATGAATTACTATTTACGGGAATGGGGAGGGGTAAATTACTCTTCTGATACTTCCATGTATGGTTTTGTTAAACTTCCCGCTATTAAAAAGACTTCCCAGGCTATCCTTTTGAGCGAATCGAATGATTCGTATTTTGTGGCATATACAGACACGGCTTTAGGTTCAAATGTGTCTTTCAGGCACAATTATAAGGCAAATGCACTCTATGTGGACGGTCATGGTGATTCACATGGAATACATGGTTTGCAGCTTAGATTGCCGTATAACGAGAGACCGTAATGCCGATAATAATCTTCAAAATAAACAAGATAAAAGGAGCAGACGATGAAAACAGACAAGGGGGGGCGGTTTTTCAGATTTTTAGCAATGCTTGGACTTGCAATGCTTTTAACGGTGACGGCGACGGCCCAAGGAATCAAAGAAAGGATAGTGTTTTACGATGAAACTACGACGGTCAATTATGCCGGGAACGTAAAGTTGGCGGTTGAATACTTTACTGCTCAAGGTTTCAAGCAGATGGACACGGTTCAGTTATTACAGTGGCTTAAAGAGAAGATCGCTGCAAAAACATGTGTTAATACCGTAGTCCTTCAAGTAAGCGATGTGATGCAGAAGGCGCTCGTTGAGCCTTGGGATAAAACGTCTCTGCTTTACAGATACTGCGAAGAGGGTGGGCGCTGGGTGGCGCCTACAGGAAATGCACTTTATGCATTTGAATCGCCGGAAGATATTACGCCATTGCTGCGTTTTGATTACAGAACGAATATTTTTGGCATCCGCTTTGTTTACGGACTAACAGGTGTCGGCAGAGAACTGACCGATAGGGGAAAAAAATGGTGTCTGGACGCAAACAACAAGAAATGGCTTTCTGTATTACAAGCTGGTGTCCTGGCGGCTGATGTTATTCCACTGGTACAGAGCACTGACGGAAAAGTTGCATTCATTTGGCAAAAAAATGTCAATCCTGCTTTTCCGGACTCCGGGCTTGTTGGGTGTACTCTAAATCCAGCTTTTTCCGGGACAGGTTTGACAAATCTGAACCGGAATGTTTCCGGAACAACAATTGAAATGATCTATCAGCTTTGTGTTTTTTCAGGTGAATCTACTCCGATGGTTCCTCTAAAGGATTGGCGAAAGAAGAATATAGTTGCGCCGGATTCTGAAATCAGTTTCGTAATGGAGTGCGGCGGTATCCCCCGGAAAGCATATCAGCGCGGTGAGACGATACCGCTTCGGGTAAAAATTAGCGAAAATCTTAAAGGGCAGGAAGTGCTAATTGTATTGAGAAGCGGGGCTGAGAAAATATGGAAAAGCCATATCCCTGTTGATGGCAATAAAACAGCGGACACGATGATTAAAATTGAAACCACAAGTTTTCGATGCGGCGAATATGCACTTGAAGCCGTAATATCCGGCAAAAAATTAGTGGAAACAATGATTTACATTTGCCCTGCGCGACGCAATAATCCTTTCCCTCTATTTATCTGCAAAGGAACGAGGGCGAATCCATTCAAGGAAAAAACGGCACAGGGGTATTGTCGAGAAAATAATATAAATCCTTCGATATTTGACTTGAGTTTATGGGAGGGAGCCGCTAATGATGCCGTGAGGGCACAGCAATTTGGAGAAGCCCTTGATTTACTGCTTCAGAATAACCTTATGGCAAACGCCAGAATTTCAGGCTATAGGCTTTTTACAACAAATCAAGATGAAAAACTAGTGTTATATGACGGTTCCCTTCATGCACATGGGCAGGGTATAGGAATGCAGGCGAAAAGCATTCGAGCATTTGTAGAAAATTACCTCGAAGATTTTTTGGGCAACTGCAAAAAGCAGGTTGAGTTACTACGGCAAACCCAATCGCCAGCCATAGTGCCGTATTTTTATATCAATGATGATGCAAGTATGTTCTGTAATTATGACTTCAACCCCTTAACGCTTGCCGAATTTCAGAAGCGGACCGGATTGACGAGGACTTCTTTACCGGAACTTGTCAGGATAAAGGAAGGCAACAATGTATTTATTCCGCAGGTTGAACCGGGGGTGGTCAAGGATGACCATCCCTGGCTGCAATATTTCAGATACCATTGCAACAATTACGACAAAGCGGGGGCCGCAGAAGTTGCGAGTATTCTCAATGCCTGGCCGGGAAGTCTCATCGCCGATACCGGTTGCGCGGCAGGGCCATTGTATGTGCCAAGAGGTTTTTATGCGCCGCTGTCGCACAAATCATTTAACACAACAGGGTTTTATGGTGCCGGTGTATGGCCAAGGAGTGCCAGTTTCAATATAGAAGCTTCGAGACTGGGTAATCGTAATAAACCACTAGCCTTGAACTCTGGTCAATCCTATACTTCCTTTGGCGCAGTAAACCAAAAAGCACAACTGTGGAGGGTTTTATCAGAAGCGCCTACGTACGTTTTTTTATGGAATCTTGATAATAAAAACCAGCTTGATAAGGAGTGGGGAGTTGAACAGGATGCGGATACATGGCTTGGCACAAAAGCAGTGGGCGGGAGAATTGCGGGGATAGCGGAATTTATGAAACTCCAGAAAACAACAGCCAGGAATGGGGCTTTGCTTTACAGTCTGGCGCAAAACTGCTTTAACACGAACAATAAGAATTTTCAAAATTATGCAATGACAACAGCGCTTGAAAATTTCCGAATAGCCGGCGCTGCAATTGAACTCCTCAGTACTGAGGAAATTATGGAAGGACGCCTGTCTGCATACAAGGTCGTTTTTATCAATCAACATCAATGGATTTCCGAAGGTGAAAAGAAAGCCTTGGAGGAATATATAGTCAAAGGCGGCGCGGTTGTTGTCGACGCCAATACCACGATAGAAATTAAAGGCGCCATAAAAGCCGACGGGCCTTTTGGCGAAGGCATAAATGACAGTGCCAGGGCAGACCGTGTCGCACTCTGCAGTCAGTATGTGGGAAAATATCTTCCGGCTTCTATCGTCCAGTCACCAGATCACACATCCATAATCAGTGTAAATGCAGTCGGGAATACACCTCTCGTCTGGGTTATTGACCCCGGAACAGAGATAGAAAACAAAGAATACGGAAAGGCCATGAATGACAGTTGGGATTCGGGCGTATATAAATATTTGAAAGAAAAAAGTGCAAGCGAACCTTTCCGGGACAAGACCATTTCTGTTGAAGGTGGTTATGTCGCCTATGATTTATGGGCGCATGGAGAAATCGCACTAAAAAGCGAGCCGTCCGGACGGAATTCCGGGGTGGTGTCGGTGGAATTTCTGGGCGCAACTCCGGTAGTTCTCCTCAAGGATAAAATAAATGACGTTACCGTTCAGACTTCAAATGAGAAGAACATCTGCGGAGACACCGTAACATGCGAATTTGTACTACAATCCGAAAGGAAAGTTACTGTCAAGGGGATCGTGCCGGCGCAGGTTACCGTATATGCTCCCGACGGGAAGGAGGCGTGGGAGTACGGAGGCAATGCGCTGTTTGAAGACGGTGTATTGACGGTTCGGGTGAATACCGCCGTAAATGATGCTGTGGGGAATTATAAGGTTATGGTGAAAGAACTGTGTTCCGGAAAAAGTGCGGAAACGGTGTTTATACTGCAAGGTTCAGGCGCGGGGAAATGATTGAAGAAGAGGGCATCTCGTTATAAAACACTTTATAAATTAAGGATTTATAGTCATGTTGGAATATTGTCCTCGTTACGCTTATGTGAATGATTTCACTCTTATTCAGAAGGATGGTGTTTTTCATCTCTTTCATATTACAGGAGAAAGAAAAAAATATTCATGCGGTTTGGTGGACGCAAAAGACCATGTTGGTCATGCCGTTTCCACTAATCTTGTAAATTGGGACGAGCAGCCTGTCGTAAAGGGTTTATCCGGTGCATGTTTCTGCATCAGGCACAGCGGGCGCTATGCCATTATGTGCAGAGTCAACAAAATTTCGTGGTCTGATGATTTGCTGGACTGGAGCGAGCCTGCAACGGTCAATTACAATTATGACGAGTGGAAGGAAGTTTATGAAACACCGGAGGCAAGAAACATTGAAAAGGGTGTTTATTTTTCTCCTCGCGACCCCTTTGTCTGGCATGATGAACTCAACAACCGTTTTTTGATGTTTTTTTGTACGCGCGTTTCTTACGGGGAGATTTTCACCAGGGGTTGCGTCGGACTGGCTGAATCAAAGGACTTGTCCAACTGGAAACTGCTGCCTCCGGCGTTTGGGCCGGGTTTGCATTTTTATCCTGAATCACCACATGTGGTCGATCTCAACGGCAAGTATCATATGTTCTATCATTTGAGTTCTGAATACGGACTTCGGCATGCCGTTTCGGAAAAACTGGAAGGCCCGTATGAAGAACTTGAAAACATGGATATCCTGCCAGGGTATATCGGTGCTTCGGAGACATTGAAGGTTGACGGCAAGTGGTATTTCCTTGGAAGAATGCTGGAGCGTACGGAATATGCCAATAAAAACCGGCTCTGCCAGAAAAGCCTGAGTTTGCCTCTGCTTCTTGAAACCGGCAGCAATGACCAAGTAATATTCAAGGCGTTGCCCGTTCTAAAAGATTTCCGCGGGGAATGCCTATTCTGTTCCGGAAGAAATAAGATAAATGAGTTCTGGCGCGTTGAAAGCGGCGACTGGCGAATTAATAAAAGTCCTGCCATGGCGGCAAATCAGCATCAGCCAATACCGGAAAATTCTTTTTTCGGGTCTGCCAATTTTATGCCCGGAATGGCTTCTCTCAATCAGCCATGCCGCAATCTTGACATGGAATTCGACTTGCAGATACCGTCTTTTAATGGAAATGACTGCCACCAGCGTGGAGGCTTTATGTTTGACGGAATCACATTCAACCTTGATCTTTTCCAGAAAGCGTTGTTTTGCCAGGATGCCGACAGGAACATTCTTGCGTTCAAAGTCCTTCCCTACGTCAAAAACGACAGATATTATCATTTTCGGGTGTTCAGGAATGACAACATGACCCAGATCTTTATGGACGATGAATTGCTCATGTACTTGCCTGCATACAGTGACGGCAATGGAAGAATTGCTTTTGTTGTAGATCACGGAGATGTGATTATTAAAGACGTGTCAATATGGAGGCTCAAAACTGAAGATTACAGAGGTTTCACGCCAGATGACGCTCAAGGGAGAATCATGAATGGAATTGTCTATTAGCCGCAGATCGTAAGTTAGTGGCAATTGCGTAGGGAGCCAGACAAATGAAAGGATTCGTCCATATCAATGTATTACTTTGGGGATTTGGAAAAGGAAAAGGCTCAAGATGAATAAGATAAACGGAGAAAACATGATAACTAATGAAGAAATCACTAAACTCTGGGCCGGAAAGAATTATTTTCAGCCCGCAATCTGTCGAAGCGGGGATGGGATATTGTTCATGACGCTGCAGGAGCTGTTTGCCGCCGACACCTTTGGATCGCCGAGTTGTTCGTTCTCCACCGATGACGGGCTTACCTGGAGCGAACCGGAAGTTATTGATGCATTCAGGACAACCCGTTTTGACGATGGCAAAGAAGAGACAATTGCCGATGTACGCCCCTACTTCCATCCGAAAAGCGGAATGATAATCGTGATCGGGTGCAATACTTGGCACCATCGCGGAGATGATGGCTTATTAAGGCACGGCGAGGGAAAGGGGATCAAGAAGGAAAAACAGTATCCAGTATATGCGGTACGAGACGCCGGGGGTAAGTGGTCAGAACGCAAATTATTGGCGCATTCTTTTTTTACCGACTGTTCTGACTGTCGGACGGCCAATTTTCAGCTGGTGATTGAGCCTGGTGGTGATTTACTGATTCCGGTCTACTTCAACCTGCCGGGAAAGAATATCTATTCCGTCTGTGTGGTAAGGTGCTCCTTTGACGGAGGCGTTCTCGCAATTAAAAAAATCAGCGATGTTCTTTCGCTCGAAATCGGCAGGGGGCTCATCGAGCCGTCGTTGTGCTGTTTTCAGGGGAAGTATCACCTGACCATTCGTGCCGAGGATGGACACGGTTATCACTCCACGTCGTCTGACGGATTGAGTTGGGGCGGCTTAACACCGTGGAGCTGGGACAATGGGCAGGCGTTGGTTACGTCTTCCACCCAGCAGCATTGGCTGGTCGCCGGTAGCCATCTCTATTTATTTTATGTGCGCAAGGACAAGACCAACGAAAATGTTGTCCGTTGGCGGACACCTCTTTTTATGTCAGAAGTTGATCCAATACGCGGGTGTCTGATAAAAGACTCTGAAGAAATCGTGTTTCCTCTGTTAAAGATCGACGCTAAACCAAATTCCATGGGCAATTTTCATGTCGCACTCATCGAGAATGGCACGGCTTTGGTATCAGAGGCTCCTTTGTGGCTGCAGATTGAATATGGGGCGAAGCGTGAGGATGATCGGCTTGTGGGTATTTACTCTGAAGTTTGGATAAAGAAAATCATATATAGGGACAGACAATGAAAAACAAAATATCCGGAAACGACTCCATGTCCGGGGACGGCAACGCAAGTGGCGTCGGTACAACGATACGCAGATGGAATGAATGCGAAGACTGGGTGGAGTTTGTAACCACGCGCGAACTTGCCCGCACGATTGAAGGTGACTACGAGGCGTTGGTCAATTTCGGCGGTCCGGGCGGGGCGACACCATATTACTTCTATGTACGTGTCCGGGATGATGCCGAAAATGTTATTTCAGATGTGACGGTCGAGGGAGTCGCATTTGAGGCTTCACAGGGGGAAATCGCTGTCAAGGGAACACCTCCCGGTTTTCGCTGGATATATCTCGGCCTGGTGAAAACGGAAAGGAATTATCGCCGCGTGACACTGTGCGCACCGAGGGGATTGTACGGTTTTGACCGTCTCTGTGTTCTCCAGATACCCCGTCGGCTTGAATCCGGTGAAATAGAACGGCGAATTTCACGTGACGGGATGCCGAAGGAGCCGCTGAGCGGTGTGCCTCTTGGCGGCGTGGGCGCCGGGAAGATTGAGTTTTGCCGCGACGGACTTTTTCGGAACATCACCATCAATGGAAATATTGATACGCCGATCCTTCGTAGCGAGGGGACGTTTTTTGCGGTGCGCGCGGAGTGTGGCAGGAAGTCCCTTGGCCGCATCGTTTCCAGCGAACACATGCACGGTCTTGCACCGTTTGAATCGCTTTCGTTCATCGGTTGTTATCCGAAAGCGACGCTTACAGCCACCGACCGTTTTTTTCCGCTCAACGTGATAGTCCAGGCAAGCGGGGCAGTCATCCCGCGAAATGTGAGGGACTCATCGCTTCCGGCGGCACTTTTCCGCGTCCGGCTCACCGCAAAAGAAGCGCCGGTAAAAGCCACAGTGGCGTTCAGCATGGAGAATTTTCTCGGCTGCGGCGGTTCGGTGGCAAAAGTCGGACAGCGAGTGTCATTTGACGAGGGATACTATCATCTCTGGGAGGAGCGTTCCGGCAATGCCGAACGTCAATGGGAATCCGGTGCCGCCCATGGCTTGCGGTTTGACGGAGGCGTCAAGGAGGAAAAACGAACCGAAGGACGATATGTTCTGGCAACAAACGGCAAGGTGCATTCACAGTTGACAGGTTGGAGATATTTGAATGACAATGCCCCGTGGCTGCGCTTCATCGACACCGGCCTCCTGTCGGACACGGATGACACGGCATCGTCCGGGGAAGCCACTGCGGGTGCCATTGCAGTCGAGGTGGAGCTTGCCGCCGGCGAAACGCGGGATATCACTTTTGTCTTCTCATGGCATATGCCGTATTTCTGGCAGGCGAACGATATTGATTACAGTCATTTCTATTGCAACGAATTTGCATCGGCAGATGAAGTGTCCCAGTATGTGTTGCAGAATTTCGCGCGATTAGAGCATGAATCGGAGGAGATGCCTTTGCTGCTTGCGGCATCAACGCTTCCGTCATGGTTCTCGCGATCGCTGTGCAACGATGCGTATATATTTTCAACGGCGACGTGGCTCACCAGGGACGGCCGTTTTTCCGTCAACGAAAGTCCGTCGCATATGTTCGGCTGCATGGGGACCATCGATCAGAAACTGTATGCAAACCATTACAACACCCTTTTTTTTCCGGAACTTGACCGGACGGAGTTGCTTGCCTTTGCCCGAACGCAGGGTGAGAATGGCGGCATACAGCACGATCTCGGCTACGGACATATCGAGCAATCGAAAAAGCCGCACGGCTGGCCAGACCTTTCATCGTCGCTCGTTATCCTGTCCCTGAAACATTATCAGCTTACCGGAGACAAGGAGTATATGGACGAAGTCTATCCCCACCTCGTGAAGGCGCTCGATTATCAGTTTGACATGGATACCGACGGTGATGGCATCGCAAATATCAGCGGCGTGGGAAACACCTTCGACGCTGAAAAATATGAGGGGACAAGTTCCTACCTGGCGACGCTGTGGCTTGCGGCGCTCCGGGCGTTGGAGGAACTTGCCCGCCGACGCGGTGATGCAGCGGTGGGGGAGCGTTGTCGAGCGCGGTTTGCACAGGCGAAAGCAAGCGCCATCGATGAGCTTTGGAACGGCGAGTATTTTGTCAACTATTACGACGCGGCAAACAAACGCCGATGTCCCAACAGTCATTTCTCCCAGCTGGCAGGCGAATTTTTTGCGCGCACTTGCGGGCTGGGACCGCTTTACGGCGATCACTATGTCCGGCAGGCGCTCTCGTCCATGCTGAGGCTCAACTATCACCCCCGTCTGAAGTTCCCCGCAAACGAGGCGACACCGGAAGGGAATATGCCCGTCCGTAAAATGTGGGGGTGGTTGCCGCACGCCCGTGTATTTCTTGCCGGGACACCGTTATATTTCGGCATGGCGGAAAAAGGATGGCACGTGCTTGAACGTCTGGAAAAGGTGATTGCCGATATCAACAATGACAATCGCTGGGATCAGCGTCTCTTCTTTGAGCCGGATACCGGGAGGGAGCATTGGGGACGCTTCTATATGACGGCGGCCGCAACATGGTATGCGTATCAGGCTCTTCTTGGCTATCGCTGGGATAAACCGGAGGGGGTGTTGTCTCTGTGTCCCAATCTCCCGGATGGCATGATGCCGTTCGAGGGGCCGATTTTCCTTCCGGACATGTGGCTCTGGCTTTCGATCAACCGCGACCGTACGCGCATGTCCGTGAAAGTCGTAAAGCGTTTCGGCAATGAACTTCTCGTAAACATGCTGTGCCTTCCGTCCGCTCCCGGTTCCATAGTTGTTGCTGTTGACGACGAGGTTGCCTCGATATGTCAGGCTGCTTCACCGGAGGAGGGCGCTGAGTCGCGCTATCGGTGCAAGATTGATCTGTACAGGAAAACAAGTGTGAAAATAGAGTTCATGTAAGGAAATCAACCTTGCGTCCCATCGCTCTTTGCCGCGCCGCCTCGGAGATTCTCCTTGATTTTGAAATATTCAGCTTGTCGTAGTATCTTCACGCAAACAAGCCATGACAAATTAATATGAAAAATGCGGAGAGGATAGCAATGGAAAATCAGAAGGATGAAGTTGTCATCAGAACCGCTGTTTTCAGCGATTTGAAAAGCATTGTCGAACTGACGGAAAAGGAATTCCGGAGCGCTTCTATTGATGCGAAAGTCGAGGACATGCTCGGGGGTACGCCTTGGATTGAAACAAAAGCGGCGATGCTGAAGAACGAGCTTGAGAAGAATCCCGACGGATGTTTTGTTGCAGTAATGGGCGGGGAAATCGTCGGATATATCACCACGGTCATTGTCAGGATCGCATCCCGCGGAGTTATTGCGAATCTCGCAGTGTCCTCGAAACTTCAGGGCAGGGGCATAGGAAGAAAACTCATAGGCGGTGCGGTTGACTATTTCAGAGGGCTGGGCTTGCGTCAGGCCAAGATAGAAACCCTTGCAAGCAATCAGGCGGGGCTGCATCTCTATCCGTCATTCGGGTTCAGGGAAGTCGAAAGACAAGTCCATTACGTCATGCCGCTTACCCAACCCGGCATAGCCGGAACCAAATCCGAAACTCGAATATCGAAATCCGACTTGTCGGACGAGTCCGAAACAAATTCGAATTTATAAAATTCAAAAATCTTGCGCTCGAAACACAGGATTCAACTTATAAGAGAATAAGAGAAAAGAGATGAATGGATGTTTGGATGACTGTGTTTATTGAGGAACAATTGGAAAATAAATTTTTCTGGAACAGAAAAATTTCCCGTCACGGAAAAATTTAGAGGTTACTCCTTCCAGTACGGCGAGATTTTCCTCAGTGTTTCGATGACCGGGGGGAGTTTTTCAATTATATAGTCAATTTCCTCGTCAGTGTTGAATCTTGAAAGGCTGAAACGGATTGAACCGTGTGCGGCGGTGTACGGGACTCCCATCGCCCGCAGGACATGCGAAGGTTCAAGGCTTCCGGTCGTGCACGCGCTCCCGCTTGACGCGCAGATTCCAAACTGGTTGATCAGCAGGAGAATCGCTTCGCCTTCGATGAATTCAAAACTTATGTTTGTCGTGTTCGGCAGACGGTTTTGCATGTCGCCGTTGATCCGTGTCTTGGGAATTCTTGAAGTGAGTTCCCTTTCAAGCCTGTCCCGGAGTTCTTTCACCTTCGTGTTCTCTGTTTTCATGTTTTTCTGCGCGAGTTCCGCAGCTTTGCCGAGGGCGACAATGCCGGTGACATTCTCGGTGCCGCCCCTGCGGCTGCGCTCCTGGTGTCCGCCGATTATGTAGGGGCGGAACCTGACACCGCGTTTCACGTAGAGGGCGCCTACGCCTTTCGGGGCATGGAGCTTGTGTCCGGAAAGACTGAGCATGTCAATGTTTTCCTTTGAAAGATTAATCGTGATTTTTCCGACAGCCTGCACGGCATCCGTATGGAAGAGGGCGCCGTGCTGATGTGCGATTTCCGCAATTTCATGCACCGGATAGATGTTGCCGGTCTCGTTGTTCGCCCACATGACGGACACGACGGCGGTTTCAGAGTTGACCTCCTGCTTGAGTTTGTCCATGTCAATCCGGCCCATGCCGTCAACAGGGATTTCCTCGACCCTGTATCCTCGTCTGACAAGTTCGGAGCCCAGGTTTTTAACCGCCGGATGTTCGACTTTGCTTATTACGATTTTACGTCTGTCCGGGTTCAGGAAAAGGGCGCTCATGATTGCGGAGTTGTCACTTTCCGTCCCGCAGCTTGTGTAAATGATCTCGGTGGGTTCGCACCCGAGCAGGGAGGCGAGGGATTCCCTGCCTTTCTTGATATGCGAGGCGACTTGTCCGCCAAACGTGTGGATACTCGAAGGATTGCCGTACATTTCACAGAGAAACGGTTTCATCGCCTCGAAAACTTCAGGATCCGTCCGCGTGGTGGCGTTATTGTCAACGTATATCACTTTGTCCATAACTACTTCCTTTTCCTTGGTCTAAGTTTCAAGTGTTAAGTCACAAGTTTTAAGTTGCCGTCACCAGAAAATAATCTCCTGCTTAAAACTTAAAACCTAAAACTTGAAACTGGTTCGTGTTATTTCGTATCCTAATCCGTACATTTTGATATTTCCACGGTCAAGTGAACGATTTCGCTTTGGACGCCTAACATATCCCTGTAATGTTTTAAATCGCGGGGATTGCTTGCGACTATCGAGACAATGCAGGCATACTTGTTCATGCCGACTTTCCATACGTGCAAATCGCTTATGCGTGTGTCGGAATCGGATTCGATGAGGGTTTTTATTTTTCCGGAAACGGAATTGCCGACTTCCCTGTCGAGGAGTATGACCCCGGTTTCCTTCAGCAGGAAATATGTCCATCGTATGACAAGAAAGGCGCCGGCGGCTCCCATTATCGGATCCATCCAGTTCCAGCCCATTAATTTCCCTCCCAGGAGTGCGACGATCGCAAAGACCGATGTCATTGCATCCGCAAGGACATGGATATATGCGGCTTTCAAATTAAGATTTTCGTGTTCATGATGGTGTTC
>Ga0172379_10005488_pt1 | contig 17699 bp, 18 predicted proteins | sample GrowelOW334metaG_FD_119756 | JGI IMG/M metagenome (GOLD analysis project Ga0172379, IMG submission 119756) | Groundwater microbial communities from an aquifer near a municipal landfill in Southern Ontario, Canada - Groundwater well OW334 metaG | ecosystem: Environmental > Aquatic > Deep... | reverse complement strand
TTCGCCGGCCGAGGTCACGAGACACGGCGTGTTGCCGTCGACCATCTTCAAGGTGACGCGGTCGCCTTCGATCGCGTTGATGCCCTCGACGAGGTAGCGGTAGTTCAACGTCACGTTATTGTCGTTACCCGTGAGTTCTCCGAGCAGCACGGTTTCGTTCTCGCCAGTGCCGTTGTCGGTCGAGCGCAGGCAGAGTTTCTTCTCCGCGGCATCGGCCACGAGATGGACGTCGAAAATCCCGGAGCGCGAGAACAAGGCCGAGGTCTTCACGCCTTTCACGAGTTCCTCTTTCGAGACCGTGATCGAGGTCTTGGCGTTTTCAGGGATCACGGCGCGATAATCGGGATACTTGCCTTCGATCGTCCGCGAGATCAGCTCGACCGAATCGTACAGGAAGAGGATCTGGTTCTCGGCGACGACGATCTCCATCGTCATCTTGGCATCAGTCGCTTCCTTGAACATGCCGAGGATGCGCGAAAGTTCGGCCATGGTCCGGGCCGGCACGATCACCGACCGCTCGGCGACGTTCCCGCCTTCATGAAGCGCGACTCTGGCTTCGGCCAACCGGTAACTGTCCGTGGCGGCCATGAGCAATTCACCGGTCGGGCCGTTCGGCATGAACTTGAGGAGCACGCCGGAAAGTTCCGGCCGCGACTCGTTCGACGACACCGCGAAGATGACCCGACCGAGCGCGCGCCGGAAGTCCGACACCGGGACGCGGAAAGCCTGGCTCCCATCGAGCTTCGGGATGAGCGGGAACTCCGATGCGCTGATTCCCTTGATCTTGGTCTTGGTCGCCGAACTCTCGATCACCATCGAATCGTCGTTCAACGAGACGTCCACCCGGTCGTTCGGGAGCAGGGCGACATAGTCGGCGAAGAGTTTGGAAGGGATGGTGTATTCGCCGTCCACGTCTACCTTGCCCCTGACCGTCGCCGTGACCGCGATCTCGAGATTGGTCGCCGTCAGCTTGACCGTCTTGTCCATGATCCTGATCAGTACGTTGTTCAGGATCGGCAAGTTCACATTCTTGGTTGCTCCGTGCGAGACGACCTGGAGTCCTTGGTGCAGATTTTCCTGGGTACAAGAGAACTTCATAAAAATATATATAGGATCGGTGGTGACGGTGGGCGTGTGGACAGAGTGGATAAGCAAAAAGAGCGCGTCGTAGCCCCCCTTTTGTTGTTTGCGCCTGGTGGATACCCTGTGGCGCCGAATGTGCTTCGATTGTGCACTGCTTCGTGACGGCCGTTTTGCCTGTGTACGAATCGGGTCGTTAGTCACCAGTCGGTCACAGTCGATCCCACTATTCATGCACAGGTTATCAACGGCCGTCGGTCTCGGATGATCGGACGTCTACCAGGCCCGTTCGGTGCCGTAAAGGCGATTCTTGATCATTTCCATGTCGGAAATCAACTTGCTGTCGTTTTCCATCGCCTTCGAGATCTTGTCGCAAGCGTGCATCGCGGTCGTGTGGTCGCGGCCGCCGAGTTCGTCGCCGATCGTCGGGAACGAGGACTTGAGCTCGTTCCGCATCAGGAACATGGCGATTTGGCGAGGGAACGCCAGCTTTTTTTCGCGACTCTTGCCCAGGAGGGCATCAAGCGGGATGTCGAAGTAGGTCGCCACGGTCTGGATCAGTTCTTTTGGATTGACCGATTTCTTGACCTGTTTTTGAGAGAAGTCGACCAAAAGCGCCTTTACTGATTCGATCGTCGGCGCCGTGTTGTTGAACTCGTGGACGGCCACGACCTTGTTCAAGGCGCCTTCGAGCTCGCGGACGTTCGTCTGGACAGCGTCGGCGATGGCGGCCAGGATGTCGCGGTCTAGACGGCACCGTCGTTCCTGACATTTCGAGGAAAGGATCGCGATCCTGGTCTCGAGGTCCGGGGACGAGATGTCGGCCTGCATGCCCCACTCGAGGCGCGAACGCAGGCGTTCCTCGAGCGTACCGATCGCCTTCGGCGGACGATCGGCGGTGAAAACGACTTGCTTGTTGCCTTGATAAAGAGCGTTGAAAGTGTGGAAGAACTCTTCTTGCGTGCCCTCTTTGCCGGTGATGAACTGGAAATCGTCCACCATCAGGATGTCCACCGTGCGGTAGCGATCCTTGAAGTCCTTGGCATGGCCACCGCGCACGGCATTGATGTATTCGTTGATGAATTGTTCGCAAGTCACGTAGAGCACCCGCGCTTGGGGGTTCTTTTCGGCGATGCGATGGCCGATCGCCTGAAGGAGGTGCGTCTTGCCGAGGCCGACGCCGCCGTAGATGAAGTAGGGGTTGTATTTGACCCCCGGGTGTTCGGCGACGGCAAGCGCCGCGGCATGTGCCAGCTCATTACCCTTGCCGACGATGAAGTTCTCGAAAGTGTAGCTTCGACGAAGGCCGTATTCGTCGATTCCGTCGGGTATGATCGGTCCTGGTTCCGAACCGACCTCCGTGCGTGTCGGTTCGCTTGAAGCCTTGTCGATGACGTTCAGGTTAGTCGGTTGAGCCTCGGCGGGTCGCTCGCCTACCTTATAGAGCACCTCTTTGACATGGGAGTTCAGGATGTTCTGGATCGTCTTCGTGATCGCCAGGTGGTACTTCTTTTCTATGTAAAGCTTGGTGAAGGCATTGGGAACGGATATCACCACCCTGCCGTCATCTAAAGAAGATATGAAGGTATTCTTGAACCAAGTGGTGAAGTTGGCCTTCGATATCGTGAGTTCAAGCTCTCCAAGCGTAGCTTGCCAGAGCTGGCCGGCATTCATTTCGTTCATGCGTTTGGGGGCTAAAACGCAGTGTTTTGTTGTTCGACTATAGCACAGTTTTCCACAGGAGCCAGCAAGGCACAATTGTAAATAACTTGTGGATAACTTGTGCACTACTGTGGATAGTTTTACGACTCACACCCCTTGCGCTCCAATCGAGTGTTGATTATTGCAATTTCTCGGGGGGTATTGTAGACTAGCCATGTTCATATTTTCAGCGACTATGCCTAAAAGGACATTCCAGCCGAAAAAGAGGCATCGTGCCAGGGTCCACGGCTTCCGGAGTCGAATGCGGACCAAGGACGGCCAGACGGTGCTTGCTCGAAGGCGCACCAAGGGACGCAAGCGGGTCAGCGTTCAGTAAGCGCGACCCGCGGGACTATGCTGCCCGCAGACAACAGATTACGCAAGACGAAAGAGATCGAACGCGTTTGGAAGGGCGGTCGATCTTTTTTTACCCCGATGATGCAGATCAAGGGGGTCAGGAACGGTTTGCCAGTAAGCCGGTTCACAGTCGTAGTCGGTACCAAGGCCGAAAAGAGCGCAGTCAAGCGCAATACCTGGCGACGACGTGTCCGAGACATTCTTAGGTCTAATCTGGCCGCAATCGCACCAGGCTTCGATATCGTGGTTTATGCCAAAAAAGACGGGATTTCCGCAGATTTCAAGGATATCGAAAAGACTTTGACCGAGGCGCTCAAGAGTGCCGGGGTGCTGACAAAACGATGATCGATCTTTCGACGCACATCCGGATCATGACGCTGAAGACTATCCGAATCTATCAAAAGACGTTGTCTTTGGATCACGGTGTCGCAAAATATCTGGTTCCTTCAAGTGGTCGTTGCCGTTATTATCCGTCTTGCTCGGAATACGGCTATCGCGCCGTCGAGAAATACGGCGTCGTGAAAGGCGGCTGGCTGGCGGTGAGACGCGTCTTGCGCTGTAACCCCTGGTCGGATGGGGGAGTCGACGAAGTGCCGTGAATTAGACATGAAACGCCCAGGAAACCGGGCGTTTCGTCATAAAAAAAGAGGTCGAGCTTTCGCTCGGCCATCGAACGTCCCGCTTGTTATCGTTGGACGTTACTCACTGCCGTCTTCGGGTGGCGGTGGCGTCGGTGGGAGTTGGAACGCCGCGAGTACCGTCACCGTCACGAGCAGTATGCCGACGGTTAATGCGCCCATACCGGCGTACCGTGCGTACTCGGCGACAGTCGAATTGATGCGGCTGATTGGCCAGGCGAACAGCATCATTCCGAGTCCCGCCCCGACCGACATGAGGCCGAATTTGGCGCCAGTCGCCAGATAGTCTCCGTCGCTCCGCCAGGCGAGGTAGGCTTCATCGGTCCGTTCGTGGCGGTCGTGAGACAAATGGCCTGGTCGTTTTTCTGGCTTCATCTCGTCCTCCTCGGAGCTCGGACTTCTGTCGCATCGTGTCTGGTCGCGGCACTGTCTCAAAGTCCTTCTTGGCCGTCGTCATCGGTGGGCGGTTCGGCTTCCTTGAACACGTCGACCGTCGTAAGGAAGATGCCGACAAGCGTCACGGCGGCCAGGAACCAGGCGATCCAAGTCGTGGTAGTGATGAACCGCGCCGTGCTGGCGACGTCATGCAACAGGAGCCCCACGCCCGAGCCGAGCGCACCGGAGACCATAAGTGTGACACCGATGTCGCCAAGGGCCGAGGGCTTCCGGGGCGACCCAACCTGCCGAGGTCCCGCATTCTTCATCTCGTGCGCCGTCCTTTCAGGTCAAAAGAGCGTAGTCTTGAGCCTAGCGCGGACTTCTTCTGCGGTCAATCCATCGATGGCTATGACTTTGTTGCGCGCGGCCAGCCCGTTCTTGATCGAGACGGATGACTTGGGCAGGTGCAGTAATTCAGCCAGAAAGACGATGACCGCTTCGTTGGCCTTGTTCTCTTTTGCGGGTGCGGAAATCTTCAACCGGAGGATGTCATCCTTCCAGCCGAGCGACTCGTTCCGCTTGGCTCCAGGCTGGACCCGAACCGCTATTTTGCAGGCATTCATAGGATATCGAACCGTTCCCGGACCGTCGTGTTTTCGGAAGTGAAGAAGTAGGAGTTGGATGTCAGCACGAGTTCGGTGACGTCGAATTCCGCGATCTCCATCATGCGCGACTCGTTGATCCGAGCGATGAGTCCATTCGATGGTTGTTTTCGTAGGCGGGCTATCGTGCAGGTCAGGTATGAACCGCGACCGAAAGCATAGTTTCGCCGGTCGGGATAGCCGACGTCCACCATGCACTGCCGGATCCTGTCCCGCAGGAGGAGCAGGTCGTCATTCGGGAATCCTTGGACTATGATCGCGCCGACCTGTTTTCCGATTCCTGGGAACAGATTCAAGCCTCGGAGCGTCAAATGGGGGAATCCGACGCCAGACATGGTCGGACGGAGAGCGTTCTTGAGACGCATCAGGTCGCTTTCCGGCGGTAAGACCCCGTTTTCTCTCCAAACGATGCCGTGCAGGGTGATGTGGAGCGATGTCGGAGGATACCAGTATTGCCCCGCGTCATTTTTCGACAACTCGTCGATTTTCGCCGCTATCGCGCTGATGGTCGGCAGGCTCGGAACGATCACGATCCCGATCCCGATCCCATGACTCGTCTCGCATTCCGGGACGGTCGGCTCGACCGCACAACGCGAGGCCACCGCCGCCTGTCGCGCCGCGGTCCAAACTTCGTCCAGCTGTTCCAGCGCTTTTTGCATCTTAGGCGCGGAGCGATTTTAACGTCTCGATATCCTGTCGTTCCTTGCCGTCCTTCGGTGTCTCGAGCATGAAGAGCCAGTGTTGGGTTTTGGGATGGTTCACGAGCGTGCGGAAACCTTCGAGGCCGATCTGTCCTAGGCCGATGTGTTCGTGCCGATCTTTGCGTTCACCGAGCGCCGGTTTCGAATCGTTCGCATGGCTCATCACGACCCGCTCGAGACCGACCGTCTTGTCCAGTTTCTTCAGCGTCGCCTCCACGGCCGGCTTGGTGCGCAGGTCATATCCGGAAGCGAAAGCGTGTTGCGTATCGAAACAGACGCCGACCGGCAAGGCGCCCGGAGCGACCTTGAGCGCGTCGACGATTTCCGCGATCTCCTCGAAAGTGCTGCCCAAGACCAGGCCCGAGCCGGCCGCGATCTCGATCAGGAAACGCGTCGTGCCGCGATAGCCGTCCAAGACCTCGTTCAACGCCTTGATGGTGGTCTTGACTGCAGTTCTTCGATCGTCCGTGCCCCGGGCACTACCCAAATGGGTCATGAGCGATTCGGCGCCGAGCATCGACCCGCGCTCCAACTCCTGACGGATGACGCCGATCGAAGCGTGTCTGATTTTCGGGTCCTGACTCGCGAAATTGACGTAATATGGCGCATGGATGGCGTAGCGTTTGAAACCTTGCGACTCGCAAGCGGTGCGGAACTTTTTCGCGACGGCATCGTCGATTTTCGCGGCCGGTCCGCCTTGGGGCGAACGCGTGTAAAACTGGAAAGTCTCGCAACCGAGCTCGGCCGCGTTCTTCGGCGCGTTTTCCAGTTTCCCGGCGGCAGAGACGTGCATTCCGATCAGCATAGTCGTTGGGGTTCGTTCAAGAACCATTCTACTATCATTTCGCGATGAGCGAGAGTCCGTCAGTCCGAGGCCTAAAAACGAAGACCGGAGCTCGTGGCTCCGGTCTGGCGATATCCGGTCTTATGCGTCCTTTTCGACGGTCTTTTCGCGAAGCCTCTCGATCGTTTTGCGGTTCCGGAGCACCGTCCGGACCTGGTCGGCGTACTCTTCGGAACGGATCTGTTTCTGCGCTTCGGGATCGTCTTTGTACTGGTTCATCGTTCCCGCGACCTTGAGCGCGATCTCGTCTTCGCTCACTGTGATGTTCTCGCGGTCGGCGAGCGCGCGGATCGCGAGGATCGTCTTGACCCGCTTCATGGCCTGTGGCACGAAGTCCAGCTTGAGTTCGTTCGCCGTCTTCTTCACGTTCGCGAGGTAATCCTTGAACAGGAGACCGCGTTCGGCGACCGAGTGTTCGAGTTCGTGGACCATCTTTTCGGCTTCGACGTCCACGATCTTGCTCGGTAGCTCCTCGAATTCCGAAAGTTTCACGACTTCCTCGAGCGCCTCGGCTTCCTGGCGCTGGATTTCCTTTTCCTCGGCCTCGTGCAACATGTTCTCGTGGAGGATTGTTTTGAGCCCGTCGAACGAATCCTGCCCCAAAGTCTTGGCGAAATCGTCATCGAGCGGCGGCGGCACCAATTCTTCGACTTTGATGATCTCGGCCGTGAAGTCGGCTGGACTTCCCGCCAGGTTCTTCTGGAAATTGTTTTCCGGGAAAGTGAGCGTGAAGGTCTTCGAGTCGCCCGTTTTCATGCCGACGATCTGATCGACGAAGCCGGGTATATAGTATGGCTCCGAAAGGTAGACGGCGTGGTTTTTGGTCTCGCCGCCCTCGATTGCCACGTGATCGCGTTCGATCTTTAGGTTCATCGTCACCTTGTCTTTCGCCGTGGCTGGGCGCTCGACCTCGACCTCTCGGGTCTGCATGCGCTGGAGCTCCGCGAGGGCGGCCTCGATATCCTTGTCCTCGACCTTCGCGATCTTGGCTTTCACCTTGATTTCCGTGAGTTCGGGCAGTTTCGTGACTGCGGGCAAGACGATGACCGTGGCCGTGAACTCGATCGGGTTCCCTGGCGCCAGTTTGACCAGGTCGATTTCCGGGGATCCAATCGGATTCAGCTTGTTGTCGATCACGACCTTCGCATAGGCGTGGCGGACGATCTCTTCGGCGGCCTCGTTCCAGATCGCCATCTCGCCGACCTTGGATTTGACCACGTCGAACGGGACTTTGCCCGGGTGGAAGCCGTCGAAACGGGTGGCTTCGGAAATCCGTTTGGCCGCGTTCTCGAGATCCGACACGATTTCGGACGGTTCGATCGAGAACGTAATCTTCACCTCCGCTTTGGGCAATTTTTCTATGTTGGCTTGCATATTTTTTGGTGCGTAAAAGTGCGGGGAGTGTAGCGGATTTTGGGTGAAGAGTCAATCCAGGGGCCTCAATCTTGACTTTTCCGCTTCTTTTCGCTAATCTTCCGAGTCACCAGACTGCGGGATTCGCTCGCAAGTCGGGACAACGGTCGTGGCCAGAACGGGGGAGTCATGGCAAACGCACCTTTTAGGACCGATCCGCGTCTTTTGCAACCGGAAGACTGGGATGCGCTCAAGGCGGTCGAACAGGCTCGACTTGCGCGCGGCCTTCCGGGAATCGGGCAGGAAGTTCGCGAACTCATCACCAGACTGACGCCATCGAAGTCGGAGCCGATGCTCATCGTCCCACCCGAAGCCCACGTGATCGACCTCGACGCGCCGCCGGTCCTGCCGCCCGGCTGGTCGGTCGCTCCGGAGAAAGAGCAGATCACCTCCCGGGTCCGCGGGAAGTTCGTCTGGGACAAGACGAAGGTAGCGCTCCACCTCGACCCCGGTCAGTTGGGGGATGGACGGTTGAGGGGGACCAAGCTGCGAAAGCGACTCCAAGGTCGGCCAGTCTTGCCGGTACAAGTGGGAGGCTTTCTCTTCGCTCACCAGGACTTGATTCCGGATGAGTGGAAGGAGAGGGGCTACATCCACTTTTGGACCGTCCTCCGCGACTCGAACGGGCGCCTGTGTGTCCGTTGCCTCTACTGGTGCGGCGACGGGTGGTGCTGGGGCCACGACTCGCTCGGGGTCGAGTGGGATGGACAGAATCCGTCGGCGGTCCCCGTGAGTGTCTGACCTTTGGTCATTGGCCCTTGGACGCCCAGCCCTTGGTCCCTTGGCCCTTTGGCTCGTCGGAATCGAACGGCTCCGTCTCGAATCCTGAACGCGGGAGACGAGGCGGGGCCGTCTTTTTTGTGGGCTGGCGAATCGAAGCGAATACGAGCGAATGTGGCAACGAATCGATGATCGACTGCGATTTCTGCGGAAATGTCGTGAGTGACGCTAGAGACGGCAATCGAGTCTTGCAAAAAGCGGAAATTTTTGCTATACTGAATCCATCAAGTGAAAGACCCGCATAAAGCGGGCAGCCCGTTTTGAGTCGAGAGCGGGTGTCGGAGGAAAAATAAAAACTAAAACAAAAACGTATGCATGACATATTAGATAGGCGCTATTTGCATTTGGCGATGGGCGCCGCGATCGCGATACTTGTCCCGACGGCAGGTATTTTTTCGTACGCCTCGGCCCAAGAGACCTCTTTGGCTACTTACGGCGTGAAAATGGCGCAGGAAGCGCCCTTGATGCCTCAATTGCCGCCTGTCCCACAGATGCCGCAGGATTATGCCGGCGATCAGGGTCAGTACATCGCTCCCGGTGGCATGCCGGGACAGATGCCCGCCGGTCAACCTGGAGACGACCATGGTCAACCCGGACCGAATCAGCCGTATCAGGGCTACATGCCCCAACAGGGCCAGCCTGGACAGGGATTTCCTGGCGGCCAGGGTCAGAACATGGGTCCTGGTAACGGCGGGCCGGGAATGGGTCAGGGGAACGGCGACCAGAACATGGGTCCGGACCAAATGTCCGACGAACAACAACAGAAGAATGACGAGAAACGGAATAAGCAGGAGGCCAAACAGCTCGCGCAAATCAAGAAAGGGATGAAACAAGCCGCCAAGCAAATCGCCCGAGTCAAAGCGGCTTTCGCCAAAGTCACGGCTAAAGGCATCGCTATTCCGAGCGATTGCACGGACGCCATCACTACGGCCCAAGGCGTCGTCGACAGCGTCCAGAACGCCGCCGATTTCGAGGCGATGCAGGATATCGATATGAACGAGTTGGGCGACGCCATGAGCACGCTCAACGAGTGTCAGCCCAAAGTCCAGATGCTCGCGCGTCTGCCGCAGATGCTCAAACAGATAGATACGCAAATCAAGAAAATCGAGCGCACTTGGACGACCGCCAAGAAAGGCGCGCCGGCCGATGCCGCCGACGCCGTGGCTGACGGCGATGCCGCGATCGCCGCGATCCGCGAGGGCCGCGCCAAGGTCGAAGATCTCGCCAAACAAGGACAGATCGACGATTTCGGCGACGCGCTCGACGAGAACGTCTTCTCCAAATTCGATGACATTTCCGCGATTGTGAGCCGCATCAACGCCGCCAAGAACGCCAAGCGATTCCTCGCTTCCGTACCGGTGATGTTGAAGACCGCCAACAAAACGATCGCTAAACTCAAGAAAGCCGGCGAGGACACGACTGAAGCCGAGGTTGCCCTCGCCACGGTGAAGGATCTCTACGCCACGGTGAAAGGCCTTAAGGCTGGTACCGAGGAGTACGCGGCCGCGGTCGAAGATTTGGCCCAAGCGGGGCAGGACTTCGCCGAAGTTGCCGGAGCGACCGATGGTCAGACGATGATGGGTGCGCCGATCCAGGGATCGGCCAGCGGTATGCCGACGCTCCAGATGCCCAACTTACAAGGGATGAACTTCGGCGGAGGAATGAACATGGGTCCAGTCATGCCCCAGGTCACGCCATAGCCGACGTCAGCGGTCGAACGCACCTTTGACAATTAGCAGGAGGAACACGGACGCTCCGAAGAGGGGCGTCTTTTGTTTGAGAAGGTCCGTAGTGCGTGGAGTCGGCCTGGTCTACGCCCAACGGCGACGATAAAAAAGACCGCCAGGATGGTGTTCCTGGACGGTTTCGCGTCGAGACGAGCCTCGACCGGATTCGGTCCGGTCGTCGTGGTTTCGTTCAGCTCTGACACATCACCTCGACAACCGGGGTCTTCTCCTCGCGCACGCTGACTCGGACGCAGTCGGCGCGGAAGATGAGGCCGGGTTCGGCGTCGGGTTCGGCCGTGCCGATCTCCTTGCAAGTCATCTCCGGCGGCGTGACGATTCCGGCCACTTCAGGCCAGAAGAGCAGGTTCATGACCTCGCGCTTCACCGCATCGCTGTCCTTCGCGACGATCAGCATGACGGTCATTTCGTATACGAGGACCAGAAAGAGCTTCATCGTTTTTCTCCTCGCCTCGAGTTAACAGCAAGCGACTATGAAAGTCAAAAAAAGACAGGCCAGCAAGGGTCTGTCGTCGGTCGTCGTCCACGATCGTTCTCGATCAGTCCGGTCGTGTCTGGGGCTTGATGATGCCTCGCGATCGAGCGACTTCTTGGTCGAACGTCACCTTGCGGCGGCCCCACTCGACCTCGATTCTTGGAAGAGGAATCTCGTCCAGCTCGTCGCAGCTCCGCATGATCCCCTCGAGAACGAAGTCCACGAGCGGCGCTTGCTCCGGTACCTTTTCCTTGTCTTCCCACCATTCCCCGAAGAGCGCTTTGTTGAAGCTGAAGCAGTTCGCACTCGGTCGGGTCGGTATGGTGATGACGCAGAACCGACGTTTGTCGTTGACCAGGTCCTCGATCAAGCACTCCGCTGACGTGCTGTTTTGCGCGTTCACCGAGACCACCGTCGCGTGGTATGTGAGCGCGAACTTCGTGCCAATGATTCTTTTCGCGAGCATTCGATCACCTCCTGTCCGGATATTGCCGGAGTCGCATACAAAAGTCAAAAGACGGCCCGCGGTGGGCCGTCTTCCGTCGTCCTATAGCTATTCCCTATTTCTATCGCCTCGCTTAGACAAGCATCCCGACGATGAGGAGCGCGACGATGTTCAGTATCTTGATCATCGGGTTCACGGCCGGGCCAGCGGTGTCCTTGTACGGATCGCCGACGGTGTCGCCCGTCACCGCCGCGCTGTGGGCGAAGGAACCCTTGCCGCCGAAGTTGCCGTCCTCGATGTACTTCTTGGCGTTGTCCCAAGCCGCGCCGCCCGTCGTCATCGAGATGGCGACGAAGAGGCCGGTGACGATCGCGCCGACGAGCAAGCCGCCGAGAGCGAGCGGGCCGAGGATGAAGCCGACCGCGATCGGCGCGAGCACGGCGATAAGCGCCGGAGCGATCATCTGGCGGAGGGCGCCGGTCGTCACGACGTCAACGCATTTCGCGTAGTCGGGCTTCCCGGTGCCTTCCATGATGCCCGGGATTTCGCGGAATTGGCGACGGACTTCCTCGACGACTTTTCCGGCCGTCCGGCCCACGGCCTGCATGGCCAAAGCGCCGAAATAGTAGGGGAGCAAGCCGCCGATGAACAAGCCGATGATGACTTTCGGATTCTCGAGTGTGAAGTTCAAGACCGTGCCGCGGTTCGCAATTTCCTGGGTGTAGCTCGCGAAGAGCACCATGGCGGCGAGGCCGGCCGAAGCGATGGCGTAACCCTTGGTCACGGCTTTCGTCGTGTTGCCGACCGCGTCGAGCGGATCGGTGACGGCGCGGACCTCTTTCGAGAGCTCGGCCATCTCGGCGATGCCGCCGGCGTTATCCGTGATCGGGCCGAAGGCGTCGATCGTCACGATGATGCCAGCCAAGGAAAGCATGGCCATCGCGGCGATCGCGATGCCGTAAAGCCCCGAGAGGTTGTAGGCGGTCATGATGCCGGCGGCGATAACGAGTACCGGAGCGGCGGTCGATTTCATCGACAGTGCGAGACCGGCGATGACGTTTGTGCCATGACCGGATTCGGAAGCCGCGGCGATGCCTTTGACCGGAGCGTATTTCTTCGAAGTGTAATAGTCGGTGATGAGCACCATGAGCGCGGTCACGCCGAGACCGACGAGCGCCGAGAGGTAGATGTTCATCGTGTTCATGCCGGGGCCGGACATGAGCTGGGTCGTGAGTGGGTAGAAGGCCACGGCGGCGAGCACGCCCGATACGGCAAGACCCTTGTAGAGGGCACCCATGATATTCTGCGATTTGCCGAGCTTCACGAAGAACGTGCCGACGATCGAGGTGATGATCGAGACGCCGCCCAAAGCGAGCGGGAAGAGGATGGCCTTCTCGCTACCGTGGAAAAGCAGGCTACCGAGCAACATGGCCGCGACCGCGGTCACGGCGTAGGTCTCGAACAGGTCGGCCGCCATGCCGGCGTCGTCGCCGACGTTGTCTCCGACGTTATCCGCGATGACCGCCGGATTGCGCGGGTCGTCTTCGGGAATCCCTTTTTCGACCTTGCCGACGAGGTCGGCGCCGACGTCAGAGGCTTTGGTGTAGATGCCGCCACCGAGACGCGCGAAGACCGAAATGAGCGAACCGCCGAAGCCGAGTCCGATCAGCGCGTTCACGTTCCCCGTGAGCGCGAAGAAACCGGCGACGCCGAGAAGCGCCAAACCGACGACGAGGAGTCCTGTCACGGCACCGCCTTTGACGGCGACGTCGAGCGCCGCGGCCAAACCGCGCTTCGCGGCTTCCGCCGTGCGGACGTTAGCCCGCACCGCCACCGACATGCCGATATAACCGGCGAGTGCGGAGAGGAAAGCTCCGACCGCGAAGCCGAGGGCGGTCGTCCAACCGATGCCCGGTACGAGACCGAGCACGACGAAGAGCGCGAGACCGATCACGAGCACCGTCTTGTTCTGTCTCGTGATGTAGGCTTTGGCGCCTTCTTGGATCGCTTTCGCAATTCCGATCATCTTGCCCTCTCCGGCCGGCATCGCGAGGATGACGCGGGTCAGGTAAATGCCGTAGCCGATGGCCGCGAGCGCGGAGAGTAGGGCGAATATCACTATGCCGTTCATAAGCGGGACGTCTGGTGCGTGACCAGATAATTATTAATACGATACTCCGACTTGATTGCGAGGGTTATAATAGGGTCGAACAGCGGTTTTCGTCAATTCTTAGCCACCTAGACGGCGGTCCAGCCAAAACGATGAGATTCCCTAACTTCAGTCATGAAAGAGCGCTTTACGCCAGGGGTTTTTCGGTCGTGGCCGGGACGGATGAGGCCGGAACGGGGGCGCTCGCCGGGCCGGTCGTGGCCGGTGCCGCCATCGTGCCGCTCGGGTCGAGAATGTCCGGTCTCTGCGATTCCAAACTGCTCACCCCGACGCGTCGCAAGGCGCTGCTTCGGGAGATGAGCGGTCACGGCATCGTCTATGCCTCAGGCATCGTTTCGGTCGAAGAGATCGCTGAAATGAACATGAGAACGGTGGCGACGCTCGCGATGGCCCGGGCGATCCAGGGGCTCGAGGTTCGGCCTCAAGCCGTCGTGTCGGACGCTTTCCGGATTCCTGGTCTGGCTTTGGAACAAGTGCCGGTGATCCGCGGCGACCGGATATCGAAATCGGTAGCCGCCGCGTCGATCGTGGCCAAGGTCACGAGGGACGCGATCATGAACCGTCTGGACGAGGAATATCCCGGCTATGGTTTCATGGTCCATAAAGGATATGGCACCGCAAGTCACCTCGAAGCCCTGTTTCGACTCGGTCCGAGCCTCATCCATCGAATGACGTTCGCGCCGGTAAAACGCGCCGCTCACGTTGACCTAGACGCTCATTTCTGATAGTTTGCGCTAGTCAGAAGTCGATAATACCCCGATGTTTATTGGCTCTTCAGAGCCGAAACGGCAACGGGATACGATCATATAGGTACCAAGACCAAACGAGTCGGAGCCTGGGTTCTGGTCCGCCTGCTGGACGGCTTGATCGTGATGAAACGGGCTGTCATCTACGCGGGTGGGTGGTTTGTTGCACCGACCGGCGCAATCGGTCGTTTCTTGTTCCGTTACGTATTCGTTTATGTCTATCGCGGCGCCTTGACCGCGCGCAGGGTGACACGGCGTTTTTTCGGACAGTCGAGGCACCGGACGATCGCCGTGCTCGCGAACCGTTACTCCGTACATACGGTCATCGTGATCCTGGCGCTCATCGTCTCGACGACTAGCGTCAAGGCGCGAGAGGTCCAGACGACGGATTCCGGTGACAAGACGCTATTGTTCTCGATACTCGCCTCGAACAGTACTGACTACAACGCTACGGTCGAGGATCAGACGCCGGCGATCTATCAGCCGGCCGGCATCAACTATCCGGGAAACGGCACGTTGCGCCTTTCGACCAACTACGATTACGACTACGAACCGTTCACTCCGACCACCTTCGCGACGGTCGCGGGCGGAGCCGTCATCGCGCCGACCGGCCAGGGGACCGGCAGGTCCGTGGCCGCTCGCGATCAGGTCGTCGAGTATCGGGTCGAGCAGGGCGACACAATCGGTTCGATTTCCGCGGATTACCAAGTCTCAATCAGCACGATCCTTTGGGCGAACAACATGGGGCCGCGCGATTATCTCCAGATCGGGCAGGTCTTGAAGATCCCGCCGATGGATGGCGTCCTGCACACCGTGAAGATCGGAGACACGGTCGCGAAGATCGCGACCCGCTATGGCGCCGTGGTCGATGAGATTCTGACGGCGAACCGGCTTTCGAGCGCAGGCGAGCTCCGGATCGGAGACGTGATCATGGTTCCGAACGGCGAGCCGCCGACGCCCAGCGTCCCGAAGACGGTCGTGGTCCCGCGGCCGGTCGCTTCGATCAAGAGCATCTTCATCCCGCCGTCGGCGAGCGCCAACCGCACGACCAAACTTCTTTGGCCGACTCCGGGACATTCCATCACCCAGTATTACGGCGGTTGGGAGTGCGTCAGCGGTTGCCGCGTGCACACCGGTCTCGATGTCGACGGCGATTACACTTCGCCGCTCTACGCCGCTGAAGACGGGATCGTCATCTTCTCCGGCTGGAGAAGCGGCTACGGCTACAGCATCGACATCGACCATGGCGGCGGCATGGTCACGCGTTATGGTCACTCAAGCAAACTGTTCGTGAAGACCGGCGATTACGTGAAGCGCGGCCAGACGATCGCCATGATGGGCTCGACTGGCTACTCGACCGGCACCCACATCCACTTCGAAGTCAGGGTAAACGGCGTTCCGAAGAATCCGCTCGGGTACCTGCGTTGATCGAGTCGGCAAGAAGTCCGGAATCGGACGGCGAGGTAACCTAAGCCTCGCCGTTTTGGTTGATAGAGGTGGTGTAGTGGAATCGTTTCGTCATCACGCCCAACCCCCCCGTCGGTCTGGAAAGGGGGTATCACGATCCTGTTCAGCTCGTCATGCCACACGAGCTGTGGCCGCGATAATTGGTGTCAGGTCCAGGAGTTCCGGGTTCAGGTCGAGAGCCAGTCTCCTGATGAACGAAGCCGACTTCATGGCCAGCTCGCGAGCGCGTCTCGCGGCTTTGGCCCGATCGCGCCAGACTTCGTAGTACAGGATCGGACGGCGGTCCGGCGGGACGTCGTCGGAGACCAGGACGGAAAAACCTCTCGATTCGGCCAAAACGTAGATTTTCGACAGGGCGTCGTCATCCATATGAAAGCGATCATTCGATCCGCGGGCGATATTGGAGCGCCTCGGCGACGTGTTTGGCGGCGACGTTCGCGCTGTCTTCAAGGTCTGCGATCGTCCGCGCCACTTTGAGGGTCCGCGTCATCGCTCGGGCCGAGAGCTGGAGCGTTTCGATGGCGCTTTTGAGGAGCGAGATCGCGTCTGGTTCCGCGCCGACGTAACGACGGACGTCCGCGGCGGTCATCTCGGCGTTCATGTGCAGGGCACGCTCCGTCATGCGAGCGATTTGCTTGTCCCTTGCGGCTACGACTCGCGACCGGACGGCGTCCGACCTCTCGCTGTCCGCGTCATCGACGAGCTTAGACGCTTCGACTTTGGGGACGTCCACCGACATGTCGATGCGATCGAGGATCGGGCCGGAGATGCGCTTTTGGTACTTGGTGATCAGCGACGGTGCGCAACTACAGCGGCCGGAACGATCGGTAGCGAAGCCGCAAGGGCACGGGTTCATGGCGGCGACGAGCATGAATCGCGCCGGAAAGCGGATCGTACCCGCGGCTCGCGAGACGGTTATCGCCCCGTCTTCGAGCGGTTGGCGCAAATTCTCGAGCACCTGCCGGCCGAACTCCGGAAATTCGTCGCAAAACAGTACGCCGCGATGGGCAAGCGAGACTTCGCCTGGGCGTGGATTGGCTCCACCGCCGACGAGCGAGATCGCGGAGGCCGTGTGGTGCGGGGTGCGGAACGGCCGTTCCCAGACGATCGGTATTTCGGACGGCAACGTCCCGGCCACGGACCAGATTTTCGTCACCTCGAGCGCTTCCGCCAGATCGAGCGGGGGCAGGATGGTCGGGATGGTGCGCGCGAGCAGTGTCTTGCCGGAACCTGGTGGGCCGCACAGAAGAAGATTGTGGCCACCGGCAGCGGCGATCTCGAGCACGCGCCGCGCTTGTTCCTGGCCACGGACGTGGCGCATGTCAACGGCGTCGCCGAAGTCGCGGCTTTTTGGCGTGATGTCGGTCCGTTCCGCCGGCACGATCTTGGTTCGACCCGAGAGATGATCGATCAGTGCGCAGAGCGATGGAGTCGGATAGATCAGGACGCCTTCGACGACCGCCGCCTCCCCGGCGTTTTCGACCGGCAGGAACAGGCGTTTGACGCCGTGCTCGATAGCCGAGGTGGCGACGGCTAACGCGCCGGGAACGGGGCGGAGCCGTCCATCGAGTGACAATTCGCCGATCACCCAACTTCCGTCCGCGAGCGTGGAACCGTCGATCATGCCCGTGGTCGCGAGGATGGCGCAAGCGATGGCCGCATCGAAGCGCGAACCTTCCTTCTTGACGTTCGCCGGCGCCAGATTGACCGTCACTCTCGTGTATGGGAAAGGCATGCCCGAGTTCTTGATCGCGGCCCGGACCCGCTCACGCGCCTCCTGACAGGCCGTATCCGGCAGTCCGACCACTAAAAACTTGGGCAACCCCGGTGCCACGTCCGCTTCGACCTCGACGCGCGGCGCATCGAGCCCGACTATCGCCGCCGAATATGTCTTGGCGCTCATATCTCCTCTTCAGCATAGACGACTCGGGGCCCCCGGATCAGGACGGTGAAAATGTCAAGGGTGGCTGGCAAGCGCACTGTTGCATTTCCTGTGGGTGAAACACGCACTTTGACCAAGCGGGCCAGCTCGGAATTGCATTCAAGATGAAAATACCTGTGGATAATGGGCATGTTTCATCCCACATGCCCGTACTG
>Ga0172379_10005487_pt1 | contig 17703 bp, 18 predicted proteins | sample GrowelOW334metaG_FD_119756 | JGI IMG/M metagenome (GOLD analysis project Ga0172379, IMG submission 119756) | Groundwater microbial communities from an aquifer near a municipal landfill in Southern Ontario, Canada - Groundwater well OW334 metaG | ecosystem: Environmental > Aquatic > Deep... | reverse complement strand
TTAATTCTGCAATTTGTTCGCTTGTAAATATTGTTCTCATGTTCTTTTGTTAATGATTAATTCTAACAAAAGAAAGCAGTAAACACTTAAGTTAGTGTCTACTAAATGGGGTACGTATCATGGCGGAGGGTAAGGGATTCGAACCCTTGGTGGGTTGCCCCACACACGCTTTCCAAGCGTGCGCACTAGACCGCTATGCGAACCCTCCTTGGAACAATCATCATAAACTAATTGCTAATTACCAGCAACCTAGAATTCAAGAACTAAGATTGACGAGATTACAAACCATCAGTCAGAAAATATTACCACCGACCACTCGCGCCACCACCGCCGGACATACCACCACCAAATCCGCCGAAGCCACCACCTCCGAAACCACCACTACCTCCGCCACCAAAGAACATTGGGAAGATACCACCATGACCGTCACCAGATTTTGGTGGATTTTTGGAAACGATGTAGTCAAAGATAAGTCCCAACATCGTAAAGATAATAATTGCTGTAATACCAGTAAAGAAGAAACCCCAGATAAGGCCAGCAACAATACCGACGACCGCACCTATCACGCCACCCAACCACCAAGATTTTGTTTTGCTTAGCAATCTAGTCAAGACACTACCAACAAAAAATATCAAGAATATAACCAATTCAAAGGTGACTTTTGAACCAGAAGATTTACTAGAATTACTTGGACTAGAAAAAGCGGCAGCGTCTGGAGAATTGGAAAGTATAGCGAGAACGGCGTTGACAGCACCTTTTGTACCAGAAGAATAATCCCCTGTCTTAAAAGCTGGAATCATAACATTACGAATAATGTTTCCAGATTGAATATCTGTAATCGTACCTTCAAGTCCATAACCAACTTCAATCCTAGCCTGACGATCATTTGGAGCAACGAGGATAAGTAAACCATTATCTCTATCCTTATTACCAATTCCCCATTCTTCAAAAAGTTTTATCGCATAAGTTTCTATTACTTCATCACCAAGAGAAGGGATAGTCACAACAACTATTTCAACACCAAAAGATTTCTCAAGTGAAGAAAGCTGACTATTCATCAATTGAATATCATCAACTTTCAAAACACCAGCAAAATCATTCACGAAACCACTGGATTTACCTGGACTGGTGTAAGCAAAGACACCGATAGGTATGATTAACCACACAAGTAATGTTGTGAGTATTTTGTTCATGAAGAATTATTCCTCTGTGTCATTCCCGCGAAGGCGATTTAGCAAAATCGTGTCGAATGGACCGGTGAATCCACGAAGACAACTAGAAGGATTTTTTGGTAATATCCTGGATTCCCGCCTTCGCGGGAATGACAACAAAATTAGAAACTAACTTTCGGAGCATTCTCCGCACCAGCAGTAGCATTGAAATATTCACGAGCACCAAAACCAAAGATTCCAGCAATGATGGAACTTGGGAATCTCATAACCTTCAAGTTATAGGTTTTAACGGATTCATTAAATCGTGTCCTTTCTACACTGACTCTATTTTCAGATCCTTCCAAATCGACCATCAAAGACTGGACAACTTCTGAAGATTTGAGTTGTGGATAATTTTCGGTAATGACTAACAATCTTCCGAGAGCACTTTCAACCTGACTAGCGGCAACGACTTTGTCATTTGTTGTAATAGCTCCAGAATATCTGGTACGAGCATCAGCGATGGCTGTAAATACAGCTTGTTCTTGCTTCATAACACCCTTTGCAGATTCTACAAGGTTAGGTATGAGATCAAAACGACGTTGGTATTGAGTCTCTATTTGTTTCCATTGAGTATCAGCAGAAACATTCAACGTAACAAGACTATTGTATGTAGACAAGCAATAGAGTCCTAAGGTTAAGACTATAACAAGAACTATTATAAGAATAATATTTTTATTCATAATTTTTAATTTATTAATGACTAATATTTTAACCATTAGAACTTCTAATGGTTAAATACTAATAACTAATTATTTCTTAACTGGAGCAACCTTGGACTCATCTTGTCCAGCTGGTCCTTGAACGAAGACGAAAGATTTGACCATATTTGTAAATTCGGTATCAGCAGTAGCTGTTATAGCTTTGTTATTGTTTTGAGCTTGAGTAATATTTGAACCTGTCAAACCCTTACTTTCTGGAGAGAGGGCAACTGAAGCAAATGAGAATGAATAACAAATGCTACCTTGTTGTAGAGAATACATTCTATTGAAGTATGAGCGACCTTGAACCGTATTGGACATAGAAATCATATTAACTGTGATGCCAGCTACCTTTATAGTTCCACGATCCTTGATAGTAGTAACTGGAGGAAAAGCACATTTTGCAGATACTATACTGATATCAGCTTGGAGTCTGTTAACTGTTGAAACTTGAGTTGAATCAATAGGCATAATGAAAGTTACACCTGTATTGGTATCACTAGCTTCCCATGCTGTTGGGTAATTGACTGCAAAACCTAGCTCTGCATTTTCATACTTTGAAGTCTTGGCTGATACTTTGGTTGTCTCGGTAACAGGTACAACAACGTTATTACCTGATACTTCACCAGCTGGATTGGTGGATGTATCTGATGTACTAGGAGTGGAAGAACTTCGTCCAAACCAGATTATTCCAACGATAACAACTATGAGCACAACAAGGGTTACTAAAGATGATTTCTTCATTAGATTAAATTATTAGTTAATTAATAGTAAATACGCTTTTATAAAGCATAGTTATCTCTATAGGATAGCATACCTACGGTATATTTCTCAACTGAAGGCTACCTAAAATACCATAGACAATATTCATCATATTATTGGCATCCACCAAGTGCTGTTCATCGTATTTCTTCACAAGAACTGGATCATCAACATATAAGCCAGCACCGTTGGCACCATGAGATTCTAGTAAGAGACTGTAACAAATACCGTTACCGTGAATATCGTACGAGATTTTTTTATAAATATTACCAACAGCGACATCATTTATTTCGGTCTTTGCGAAAGTTTTAGATTGCAACAAATCCGTAGAATTCCCCTTTTGCAGATCCTCCGAAAAATTTATCGTCAATGTTGAAGTAGACATATTGCCATAGTCAACCAATATGACTGGACCAAGACAAGTAGAACTGGCAGTAATAGTAATCTTCACATCATCTTCCAAAGGCCAGTGGAAATAATTCTTTTTTGGAAATGCCAAAATAAAAGATGAATCGCTATTATTCATTACCAAATTACGTGGATATTTAATACCAAAACCAAGTTCAACATTTTCATACATCTTCCAAGAAGTCGTATCTGACGTTGAAGTGGCAAATTCAAGGCTTGAACTAGCCGTATTTCTACCGTCAGCCGACTGACCAGAATCTGTTGAAGTCGAATTACTATTTTGTGAAGGGATCAGATCAAACTTCAAAGAATTCTTTTCTTGAATGTAATCGTACGCAGAAAAACCGACGAATCCGATAGAAGCTAGGATTACTAAGACGATGATTGTTATAAGAAAATTTTTCATTAACTTCTGTTGTCATTCCCGCGAAGGTGATTTAGTAAAATCATGTCGTATGGACCGGTAAATCCAGGATGTTACCACAAAATTCGTTTTCAAATAAATTATAACAGACTTTTATCTCGTAATAATCCTGGATTCCCGCCTTCGCGGGAATGACGCACGCGCAAATGACACGCAATCTAATACCCTCCTCCCCCCTCCTCCTTCTTCTCTTCAACCTCATCAGCAATAGCTGCTTCGGTGGTCAATAGTATAGCAGCTGCCGAACAAGCATTCTCCACACCTAGTCTGGTGACTTTGACAGGATCTACAATACCAGCCGTTATCATATCTGGGACCATTTCATCTTTTAGAGCATCATAGCCGATATTACCCTTACCATTCCTGATTTTATCAACAATGACCGAACCATCTTCTTTACCGGCATTGATAGCGATCTGTCTGGTTGGAGCCGAAAGGGCCTTGATGACTATTCTGTAACCGAGTTCTTGTTCTTTGGTTAGATTCTTCTTTGTCGCCAATGACTTTTCAACTTCATGAGCAGCTCTGATGAGTGCTGTACCTCCTCCAGCGACAATACCTTCTTCAATAGCGGCCTTGGTTGCATTCACCGCATCTTCTATTTTAAGTTTCAAATATTTCATCTCTGTTTCTGTAGCTGCACCTACACGAATAACAGCGACACCACCAGAAAGTTTTGCAATTCTAGTATCCATTTTTTCTGCTTCATATTTGGAATCAATCTGTTCTCTTTGTTTTTTGAGTTGACCAATCCTAGCTTCAATATCACTTTTCTTACCTTTACCACCAACAATGACCGTACTGTCCTTCTTGGAAATAACCTTGCGAGCTTTACCTAAGACAGAAAGGCTGGCGTTTTCAAATTTCATGCCAGTATCCTCCGTAACAACCGTGGCGCCGACTGTGACAGCGATATCTTCCAAAATTTCTTTCTTTTTATCACCATAACCAGGAGCTTTGATAGCTAGGACATTGAATGTTCCACGGAGTTTATTGACCACAAAAGTAGCCAGAGCTTCCCCATCTACATCATCGGCGATTATGACCAAATCTTTTTTACCACTTTTTGCCAACTGTTCAAGCATTGGAAGTATCTCTTTGATAGTAGAGATTTTCTTATCTGTAATCAAAATAGCAGGATCATTGAATTCAGCTTCCATTCTCTCAGAATTTGTAATCATGTAAGAAGATATGTAACCTTTATCAAATTCTATACCTTCAACAATCTCTGATTCCAAATCAGTAGACTGAGATTCTTCTACAGTAACAACTCCGTCTTTGCCTACTTTTTTGATTGTACCTGCAATGATGGCCCCTAGTTCGGCAGATTCAGAAGAAACCGTAGCAACTTGTTTGATCTCGTCGTCACTCTTGATAGGAGTAGCAATCTTCTTCAATACGGCTACAATATCTTTTGAGGCTGATTCAATACCAAAACGAAGTCCCATGGCATTTACACCCATAGTTGTTTCGCGCATACCTTCACTGACAATAGACTGGATGAGGATGGTAGCGGTAGTAGTTCCGTCTCCAGCAATATCGTTGGTTTTAGAAGCTACTTCCTTTACTATCTCTGCACCCATATTTTCAAATTTATCTTTCAAAACTATATCTTTGGCAATGGAAACGCCGTCATTTGTAATGGTTGGCGATCCGTAACCTCTGTCCAACACAACATTACGTCCACGTGGACCGATAGTTATCTTCACAACATTTGCAACAGCGTCAACACCATTTTTGAGAGCTTTACGAGCAGATTCGTTATAGAGGATTTTTTTGGACATAGGGTTTAGTTATTAGAGGTAAGAGGTAGGAGGTAAGAAATAAAAACAATGTGATTTGTGATTAATCTTAACTCTTAACTCTTATCTCCTAACTCTACTTAATAATTGCCAACACTTCACTCTCTTTCACTATATAATATTCTTCTTCTCCAATCTTAACCTTATCACCCCACTGGAAAAGCACTTTATCACCTTCTTTGACACCTATAGGAATAAGTTTACCATCTTCGTATCTTCCAGAACCAACAGCTACAACCTCGCCTCTTTTACTACCTTTATCTTCATTTACTGTTACAGGAATGATAATGCCTGAAGAAGTCCTTTTTTCTTTACTTTCACCGTCTTCTTTTATTAGAATTCTATCTTGCAGTGGTTTTATCTTTTTGGATATATCTTTCATGTTTTTAGATTATTACTAATAGTAAAGTTATTATATACAGAATACGCGATGACGCAAGGAGTCTTGTGTCATTCCCGCGAAGACGATTTAGCAAAATCGTATCAAATGGACCAGTAGATCTATGGTTACCACAGAATAGAGATTATTGATTCGTAATAATCCTGGATTCCCGCCTTCGCGGGAATGACAACAAAGTTGCAAAAAATCCAACATATGCTAACATCATAACCAATGAAGTCACTTCTCCCCTATTTTCAGATAATTCTGTCAGTCGTTTTGGTTGTTGTTATCTTGCTCCAAAAGACCGGAAATCAAGTAGGTGGGGCCTTCGGAGGCAGTGACAATTTCAGTTCAGCATTCCACACACGACGCGGATTTGAAAAGGTCTTGTTTACTACAACCATTATTATTGCCATCCTTTTTGCTGTTTCAGCATTGATTAGTCTTATCTAACCACAACTGCGAATTTCTAATTTTTAATTACTAATTTCTAAGAAAACCCCAATTTCTAAGTTCCAAACATTGAGAATTGGTATTTGGTCATTTCTTAGAAATTAAAAATTAGTAATTAGAAATTCTTACCTCTTAACTCAACCATTCAAATTATTTTATAAAACTGTTTACTCGTAATAATCCTAGATTCCCGCCTTCGCGGGAATGACACACCTAACCTCACCGTGAACCCTTCATCCCCTACAGAATTCCGCCTAAAAAACGGTTCCAAAATATTAAATTATATAAAGAATTTCTCAGCAACAGAGAAAACTATCTTCGGTGTACTTATTATCATCGCTGGATTTTCAGCTCTGATGTTAGCCGGAATGGTCAACAACAGCTTTATGACAGAGATTCCAAAACATGGCGGTGAATTACGTGAAGGTGTTATTGGTCTACCACATGTTATCAATCCTGTTTTAGTCGTAACAGATGTTGATCGTGATATCTCCACCCTTATCTATTCAGGATTGATGAAATATAACAACGGTGATCTTGTCACAGATTTGGCCGAATCATACAAAATATCAGAAGATGGCCTCACTTATTCATTCAAATTACGTCCAGGAACATACTTCCACGATGGAACTCCACTAACGACAAATGACATTGTCTTTACCATTCAAAAAATTCAAAATATTGCTCTGAAAAGTCCTCGCCGAGGCGATTGGAAAGACGTCGTGGTCACCGCTATATCGCCCAACGAGATCAAATTCACTCTAAAACAACCATATAGTCCTTTCATAACTAACACTACTATTGGTATATTACCAAAACATATTTGGAATAATCTAAATGACGATCAATTTGGCCTTTCTGAATATAACATTGAGCCAATCGGTTCCGGACCTTACAAACTCAAATCTCTCATTCGTGACGCAGGAGGCATTCCAAGCCAATACAAACTCGTAGTCTCAAAACAATATTATGCAAAAAAGCCATATTTAGATGCAATAACTTTCAATTTTTTCTCTGATATAGAAAAAGCCATCTTCGCTTTGGAAAATGAGACCATTGATAGTCTGTCTTCTATTTCACCAGATCAAGCAAAAAAGATCTCAACAGATTATGAAGATACTTACTCTGTTCTTTCTACACCACTATCCAGAATATTCGGGGTATTTTTCAATCAAAGTAACAATCCTGTATTGGCTGATAAAAATGTCCGCCAAGCTCTAGATATTTCTGTAGATCGTTCTTTAATTATCAAATCTATTTTTAATGACTACGGGATAGCTATTCAGGGTCCATTACCATCTGGAATGATTGCTTCAAAATCTGCAAATAGTCCAGCATCTTTTGATAAACCAGATTTAGCAAAAGCTAAGTCCATTCTAGAAAAAGCCGGCTGGAGTAAAAACCCTACAACAGGAATTTATGAGAAAAAGGGCGCAAAAAATACTATTCAAACATTATCTTTTGATATTTATACAGCAGATACACCTGACCTAAAGAAAGCTGCTGAAATGGTTAAAGATTATTGGAATGCACTCGGCGCAAAAGTTGGAATCAAAGTCTTTGAGCCATCTGACCTTTATCAAAACATCATTCGCCCACGTAAATATGACGCTCTCCTATTCGGTCAATTGATAGGCAAAGATCACGATGTCTATGCATTTTGGCACTCCTCACAGAGAAACTCTCCTGGTTTGAACGTTTCAATGTACGTCAATAATAAAGTTGATGCTTTGCTAGAAAACATCCGTAGTACAAACGATGATGAAGCCCGTAAGAATAAATATAAAGAACTAGACCAGCTCATTCGTGCAGACATACCTGCTGTCTTCTTATATTCACCAAACTTTACTTACGCCATACCAAAGAATCTACGAGCTGTAAATTCAGGAAAGATAGATTTAAATAATGTGACCATACCATCAGATCGTCTAAATTCTATTACCAACTGGTATCTAGTAACAGAAAAAGTTTGGAAAATATTCGCAAATAAATAATCATGAACAATCAACAAAACCCACAACAAAATAAAAAACCTGCTCCGGTTAGAACTTTCACTTCAAATGTTCCATTAAATACAGCAAGGACTCCAATAAAAACACCGTCAACCCCTCTGACCACCTCGACAGGCTCAACCCGCTCGACGAGCTCGGGGCAAGCAAGCACGGGGCAAGCAAACCCACACCGTATCGTCATGGGCAAAGCTATCCGCAAAAATCCAGAGATATTGCGTCACATTGCTGGTGCACGTATGAATGTTATGCGTAAAGAATCACGCGGAGGTGGTCGTAGACCAAGTCCAGCCCGTTCTCTCACACACAGTAAAGGTGAAGATATTATTCCTGCTTTAGCTCCAGATTCTATCCGTATCGTTCCATTAGGAGGTGTAGAAGAGATTGGACGTAATATGACGGCTATAGAATACGGCAACGATATAATCGTCATTGATATCGGCTTTCAATTCAAAGATGAAAATACTCCAGGTATAGATTACATCTTGCCAAATACAAAATATCTTGAAGAAAGACAGGGCAAGATTCGTGCTGTTATCATCACTCACGGTCACCTTGACCATATCGGGGGCATTCCTTATATCATGCCACGTATAGGCAATCCACCTTTGTATACACGCATGCTCACTTCTGTTCTCATTCAAAAAAGACAAGAGGAATTCCAACATGTTCCAAAACTAAATATTAAAGTCGTAGAAAAAGAAGAAACTATCACTTTAGGCAATTTGAAAGTAAAATTCTTCGCTGTTACTCACACCATTCCAGACGCTATGGGTGTTATCGTCCAAACACCTTATGGTTCCATCGTTCACACTGGCGACCTCAAACTAGATCATGACGGTGGTATACCAACTGCCGTGGAAGAAGCAGAGTATGATCGTGCTTTTCCAAAAACATCCGGAGGTGAAGCCTCCGGAAGAACACCGACTGGAGTCCTAATGCTCATGGCAGATTCCACCAACGTAGAAAACCCCGGCTTTTCTATTGCAGAAAAAGTTGTTCACAAAAATATTGAAGAAATCATCAAAAATGTCCAAGGTCGCCTCATCATCGCAACCTTCTCATCTCTTCTAGAGCGTCTCTTGAAAATCATTGACTTCGCAGAGAAGTACGGCAAAAAAGTCGTCGTTGAGGGACGCAGTATGAAATCCAACCTTGATATCTGTAAACATCTAGGCCTTATGAAAGCCAAAAATGAGACCATGATCACAAGTGATTCCATGGACAATTACCCACCAGACAGGATCATCATCCTTGCAACAGGTGCTCAAGGTGATGAATTTGCCGCTATGATGCGTATGTCCAACAAAACTCATACCAAGATCAAGATCACTCCACGTGACACGATCATGCTTTCATCTTCAGTTATTCCTGGTAATGAACGTGCTGTTCAAAAACTCAAAGACAATCTTTCTAGACAAGGTGCAAAGATCATTCACTATCGTATAGCTGACGTCCACTCTTCTGGTCACGCCAATCGCGACGAAACTGCTTGGATCCATCGCAAGATTCATCCAAAGTTCTTCATGCCTGTTCACGGATATCACTACATGTTGCGCGTTCACGGTGACATTGCAAAAGAAGCCAATGGTCTCAAAGAAGAAGATGTTGTCATTCCAGACAATAGTTCTATCATTGAAATTCAAAACGCTGGTACAAAAATAGTTAAACTCAAAGAAAAAGCTGCTTCTGGGTTGGTTCTAGTTGATGGATTCTCTGTAGGTGACGTACAAGATGTTGTCATTCGTGACCGTCAAATGCTCGCTCAAGATGGTATATTCATCGTCTTTGGTATCATCAATCTCTCCAATGGTAAGCTCAAAAAATCCCCTGATATTATTTCAAGAGGCTTCGTCTATCTCCGCGAGTCACAAGAATTACTACACGAAGTTCGTATTCTCATCAAAGATACTATTGAGAAGTCTACTCGTGGTCAAAATCCTATAAACGTTGATTTTGTCAAAGACAATATTACTGATGCAGTCAGCAAATTCCTTTTGACGAAGACAGCGAAGAGACCGATGGTGATACCGGTGATACTTACTATTTAGTTGGTGTCATTCCCGCGAAAGCGGGAATCCAGTGTAATACCATAAATTCTCGAATAATATGAATAAAACATTTTATGTTTATATTCTTGCAAGTGATGTAAACGGCACTCTGTATATTGGTGTTACAAATGATCTAAAGCGTCGATTATATGAACATAAAAATAATCTAGTAGACGGATTCACTGAAAAATACAATGTCCATAGATTAGTCTGGTATGACTACACTGACAATATTGAATCAGCTATACAAAGAGAAAAACAACTGAAGAAATGGAATCGTAAGTGGAAGATTGAGTTAATTGAGAAAACTAATCCTCAATGGAATGATTTACCTATTTAATATAGAGTATGAGGTATGACACTGGATTCCCGCTTTCGCGGGAATGACAACAATCATAACTACTAATTATCAATTCAATCTACAATAATACAAAACTCCCCAATCGAGGGGAGTTTTTATATATCCTAAATCTCATCTATGTATTGCGTGGATAGACCCACGCGGTCTCGTTACTTAAGATATTAGCAAATTGACCTTTAAAGTCAATGCTCTAAAAATTAGAAATTCTTTCTTACAATCCTTGCAATGGATCAATCATAGTCCTCTGAATAGAATCAGCTAGTGACAACACGCTATTTCCGTAGGTAGTATTTCCCTTCACCAAGCCACAAGCTCGGCCGGAGTAATATTTGCAGGCAGCATTACGTTCAGCTGTATATGTACCACTTCCCGCACCAAGATCAGACATGTAGATAGCTGAGGCCATAAAAGCATGGCCAGGATTCCAAGGGTCCGGCATACCAGAAATTCCTACGGCTGAAGCAACCCTTTCTTTGAAAATCACCCATGTAGAAGCAATAAACTGAGCGGGACCCATCGCGCCTCCCCAACCAATTTCCAATGGACAGGAGACAACTTGCTTGGAAGGGTCACCGCCGATTTGTTGCAAAATCTGAGTAAATGGTGGAATATCACGGGTTGGATTCATAACATGAGAAACCATATTTCCACTCTTAGCGTTGATACCGTCTCCAGTCTGCATATTCGTTACATAACATTTTCCTACATTACTTCCAAGATTAGATTCTTGAGTAATGACTGCCAATATCAACGCCGGTCTAACACCCGTCCTCTGTGATGCCAAAGTAGCATATTGAAGTGCCTGTCCAAATGGAATAGCGGCGGCATCGCGTAGTGAGAACAAAGCTGCTCGTATCTGTGCGGCGCGAGCCTGTTTCTGAGCAATCAGATTTGAATACGACTTCTCTGCGCCTTTACTCAAAGCCAATAATTGTTTTTGCTCAGCTTGATTACTTTGAATATTTTTCTGTTGTTGTTGAATAGCATATCTAGCATCTGTTTCTTTATTACGACGAGCATCAAGAGCATCTTTCTCGGCAGTAGTAGAAGCCTTATCAGAACGAAGTTGTTCAAAAGTTGTCTTCAAACCATCTTGGACTGCTTGGAATGAATCAAAATCTTTAAATAGACCACTAATACTGGTTTGAGATAAGACTAATTCTTCAATAGAAACATTCCCCATTTCATTTGTTTTGCGTAGAAGTTGAGCGAGTGTATCTTTACCACGATCAATGCGATCTTCAAGCTTATTTATCTTTGTTATTTTTACAGAAATATCATTGCCTAGACTTTGTATCAAAATATTTTTGGCTTTAATGTCCAATTCAGCAGAACGAATCTTTGCACTAAGGACGGCAATATCACGAGTAAGCGAAGCACTCTTGCCTTGCGCATTCGCCAATTCTTTTGCCGCTTGTTTTTGTTCAGCTTCAACCTGAGCCAATTCTTGTTGCAATTCAACTCTTTGCTGTGGAGTCAGTTCTGTAGTCTGAGCCTGCACGAAAGATGGGTAAATAAGTGTAGAAAAAGAAAAAACAGGCAAAAATAGCCCTATTACAGCCAAGATTAAAACGCTTCTTTTCATTGATTTATTATAGCAGATTTTACGGAAGCCTCGCTTCCGGAAAGCGAATTATTTTACCCGTGCCAAGGTATGTTTTGGTGCACCTTCGGCGTAGATTTGTTGGATACGATCGGCGGTGAGGACTTCGTTGAATAAAGCGAGATCGTATATAAAACCATTAAAATGTTTAAGGTAAGAACCATTATAATACGCAACACCAACAAATACACTATCAACTATAATACTACTCAAAGGTGACGAAAACGTGAACGGTGATACTGTTTTATATAATTTACCATCAACATAAAATCTTATAGTACCCGATACACCATCATCATAATAAGAATACGCCAAATTGACCCATTTTGCTTCTGGAATTCTATAATCTGTAACAAAACCAGGTGAAGGACCTACCGTCATATACCCCGATGGATTAAGCATCATATTTGCAGCATATTTTGTTCCAGAAGAATCTAAAGCTGAAAAAATCCCAGTAAATGAAAAACTAAAAGACATTACAGGTAGGTAAACCCAAACACTCGCCGTATAACCACCATTTTTTGCTAAATTGATATTTCTAGAAACAAGATTATTAGACGCAAAGTAATTGGTAGTATCATTGATTGAATCAGCTGAAAAATCTAAAGAATACCCAGATGGTATTGGTCTATTCGTGGACGATCTCAGGGTGGAACCATTACTTATCAACGTAATACCATTAAGCCCACTATCTTGTACATTTGAATTATCTTCTCCACTAAATTTCCACACCCCCACAGCATCCGAACCCCAAGCTTGATAAAGGTTGTCAGCAAACATACTAGAAGCCGCGATCCTAGCTTTGTCGCGAGCACCAGAAGTTGAGACAAGGACAGTAGAAGCGAGTGTTCCAATAATACTAATAACGATCAAAAGTTCAATTATGGTAAAACCTTGGGATTTCTTTTTCATTTGATTATTTTAACATGTAATATAGTTGGATACCAAGCTACTTCCAGTTTCCGGAAGCGAGGCCTCCGGGATTACTTCACCTTCGCCAAGGTATGCCTGGTTATTCCTTCTGCGTAGATCTGTTGAATACGATCGGCGGTAAGGACTTGGTTGTAGATGGCAAGTTCGTCCATATAACCTCTCAAATGAGCACCTAATGAGCTAGAACCGCCAATATAAATATTCTTAGCAATCCAGTAAGCTGGATTGCTAATATTTCCAGAAAGAGTGCAATTCTTTAGTGAATTAAATAATTTTCCATCTACATAAAATCTAACATCCGTTCCGTCCCAAGAAAATGCAAAATTAACCCACTTATTCAAGGGTGTACTATATGAACTATATATATTTGAGCTCGGATTAAGTGGAGTTGGACATGTTGAAAATAGAGGACCTGCGTTTACTCTATCGGCAGCAATATTTAAATAACTAACTCTTGTCTCTACGCTATTTATAGTAAACGGAAGTCCAAAAGTTGTGTCTGAAGGAAGGTATACCCAAAGACTTACGGTGTGCTTTGAGAGACTCAACCCTCTTGCAGAAATATCAACGGTAGTATAACTCGTAGGACTTGACGCTGTCACCGACGTACTAAAATCAAGGGATCTTCCAGAAGGAAGTGGCCTTTCTGAATCTGAACGCGTACCAGCGTCTACTTTACTTAAAGTAATCCCATTCGGCCCCGAGTCTTTTGCATCCTCTCCAGTATTCTCATCAAACTTCCATATCCCAAAAGCATCATCACCCCAGGCGTGGTACAAATTTGTGGAGAACATAATAGCAGAAGCAACTCTTCCCTTTTCCCTAGCGCCTTGAAGAGATACAAGAACAACCGAGGCAATAGTGCCGATAACACTGATCACGACCAAAAGTTCTATAAGGGTAAATCCGCGAGTACGTCCAAATTTCATAACTATAGTTTAACATAATCAATCATTACAACGAAGGTTAATTACAGTGGGGACGAGGCGGGTGGAGACGTTTAATTAGTAACAACAATTTGATACCCCCTAGGGGGGAGGGGGTATCAAATTCAAAAACACGATCCCCCTCCCCCCGGAGGGGTATCTTATTCTTTATTTAGAAAAGACCTTCCCAACCTCGCAAAAATGAGCCATCCGACAAAAAATCCCGCTTAAAGCCTCAACTTAAAAGCGAGATTTTCCTAGAAATTTTCTTAAAAAATTCCGTCGCCTACTACGTCCTATTACTTCTTCTCTTCCTTCTTATCACCCTTTGCAGGAGCGTCGCCAGCACCAGCAGGAGCTTCACCTTCCTTGACTTCTTTGCCCTTGGCCTCAACTTCAATAGCTGACATATCAATAGCAGTAGGAGCCTCCTCAACTTCTTCCTTGGCAACAGCAATAGAAGCGATGACTTCATCTGCACCGATCTTGATCTCAACACCAGCAGGAACTGGGAGATCCTTGGCTAAAATAACACTAGTAAGTTCAACAAGTTTGGAGATGTCAACGACAATATTTTGTGGCAAATCACGAGGAGCGGCTTCAATATCAATAGTACGACGTACTTTGACCAGAATACCACCTTGATCTTTGACTGCAGGAGAAACACCTTCAAAAACTAGAGGTAAGGCAACTTCTACCTTCTTTCCCTTTTCAATAACATAAAAATCAGCATGGCGAGGTTCACCAGAAAGAGGATGAATATCAATATCATGAATCAAAGACTCATGTTCATTGCCTGCAGAATCCTTTAGGACAATAACTGAGAATTCACCAGCCTTTTTCCAGACTTTCTTGAAAGCAATAGCATCTATAATAATAGGGGTTGAAGTTTCCTTTGGACCATAGAAAATAGCAGGAATCTGCCCTGTTTTACGAATTTGATCGGCTCCAACCTTCATATCACGCTTTTGGATATCTAATGACAACATGTGAGCCATTATACACGGGTCTCTAAATAAGTCCAGTTACGACCGCATATGTAACGATGATGTTGGAAATAATAACCGCTGTAAAAATAATACGTACTGACAAAGGAAGCTTAGACTTTGTTGGATTCATAGAAAAAATGTTAATGATACGACTGTAATAATAATATTAATAATAACTATCCCCACCAAAACAACTTGCGCACCTTGAGGCGACTTCACGATATTATGTCGCATAAGCCACCCTGCCATACCCTTTTCTTCACCACCAGAATACCCTGGATACATAGAAGATGGGGATTGGAAACCCGAACCACCTCCAGATGATTGTTGACGCACTGGATTGATTCCGAATGAATCCTCTTCAAATTCAACACCGGTAGACATAATGGTTTAATTATACATCAATCTTAACATTAATTATACACCCAATATCCTGATCTTTTCCTCAACAACCTTTTGCATAGCCTGTTTGGCTGGCTTTAAATACTTGTAAGGTGACACTTCTTCACGATCTTCAGATAGGGATTTGACCAAACCAGCACGATAAGCGATACGAAGCTCTGTATTAACGTGAACTATAGCCACGCCAGCCTTGATAGTCTTTGCTATATCATCGGCAGTATTGCCCGAAGCACCATGTAAGACTAGAGGTATTGAGATAACCTGACGAATCTCTTTGGCTCGTACATCATTCAAAGCCGGATCTCCTCCACGGATAACACCATGAATATTGCCTATAGCTGGAGCTAACAAATCTATACCTGTTTCTTCTACGAACCTCTTGGCATCTTCTGGTTTTGTCATGGCAGAGTCACCAGCAACAGCTCCTTCTGGAATAGCATCAAGGACTTTTGAAGATGTACCGATAAAACCGAGTTCCCCTTCTATTAGAATTTTATTACCATTTGCCGACTTATGTTGTTTAGCAAATTCAACACACTTTTTCGTGACTTCAATATTTTCTTCTAAAGAAAGTTTTGCCCCATCAAAAATAACCGAATCAAATCCAGCCAAAATGGCTTCTTTTACTCTTTCAAATGAATACGTATGATCGGCATTCAAAAATATAGGCTGATTTCTTTCTTTACGAATACTCTGAATAATCGCTACAACCTGATTGATCCCTACATAATCTCGCTCACCTTCAGAAACTCCGACAATAACAGGAACTTTGAGTTCGTGAGCTGTATCAGCGACTGCCCAGATACCATCTAGAGTTGAGATATTAAAATGACCTATGGCCTTATGATTGGCAGAGGCTTCGGAGATATATTCTTGTAGTGATTTCATATTATGATTTTAACACATCCGACGATGTTCAACATAGTCATGTTTTTTGTTTGTGTCATTCCCGCGAAGGCGGGAATCCAGGATTGTTACTAATCAATAATCTATATTTTGTGGCAACCATGGATTCCCGGTCCATTCGACACGATTTTGCTAAATCGCCTTCGCGGGAATGACAAAAAAAGGCCTTCGCGGGAATGACATGCAATGCTATAATATACGCATGTTTCGCAAGCAGATCGACATACTCTCTATCGGAGATTTGACAACCGACGCCTTCATCCGTCTCAAAGACGCCCATGTTCATTGTGAGGTAAACCACAACGATCGCGAACTTTGCGTTCCATTCGGAGGCAAAATACCTTTTGAATATATAAAGATCATCAAAGCCGTAGGTAATGCTGGCAACTCCGCTGTAACCGCTTCAAGGCTTGGATTAAACTCTGCTTTAGTATCAAATATCGGAGATGATTCAAATGGACACGAATGTTTGGCTGAACTCCAAAAAAATAAGGTTATAACTTCATTCATAAAAGAACATAAAAATAGGCCGACAAATTATCATTTTGTTCTCTGGTATGATGTTGATAGAACTATCCTAGTCAATCATGTAGATTATGAATATCATTTACCAAAATTTCCTACTCCAAAATGGATTTATTTAACTTCAGTCGGAGCAAATACCAGACCATATCATATGGAAATCGCTGACTATCTATCAAAAAATCCAAAAGTTAAATTGGCTTTTCAACCAGGAACATATCAGATCAAGTTGGGATACAAAGCCTTAGAGGCGATATACAAACAGACTGATGTCTTTATCTCAAACGTGGATGAAGCGAGAAAAATTTTACAAGAATCAGGTACAACGTCAAAGTTACACTTGGAACCATATCGGGGCGCGACTTCCATAAACCCATCGGTAAATTTCAGATCAATCTTGAAATCCATGCACGAACTTGGACCGAAACTTGTCGTGGTCACCGACGGACCAAAAGGTGCATATATGTTTGATGGTGACCATTATTATCATATGCCAATATACCCAGACCCTCGTCCACCCTTAGAAAGGACAGGTTGTGGTGATGCTTGGGCTTCCACTTTCGTTTCGGCTTTAGCAATGGGAAGACCACCTTTGGAAGCTTTGGTAATAGCACCTATAAATTCAATGTCAGTCGCTCAATTCATTGGCTCACAAGAAGGACTTCTCAAATTGGATCAAATGGAGTGGTGGTTGGCGAGAGCGCCGGATGAGTACAGACCGAGGGAAATCTAATTCTGTGTCATTCCCGCGAAGGCGGGAATCCAGGATGTAACCACATTAAGAAGTGTAAATTTTGTTAGTTCAAAGTGAAAAGTGCAAAATGCAAAGTTGTAATTATTAGTTAATAGTTAAGGAAC